>ENA-OWPB01002556-OWPB01002556.1-human-gut-metagenome-genome-assembly--contig:-NODE-2556-length-12467-cov-2.748066_pt1 | contig 12467 bp, 12 predicted proteins | sample MGYA00248260_ERZ651838 | MGnify/ENA primary metagenome ERZ651838 (study PRJEB26924, sample SAMEA4378304) | human gut metagenome | biome: human gut; feature: human-associated habitat; material: faeces...
TTTTATATTCCTGGAAAATGTGAAGGTCATGCGGATATTCGCAATTGAAGCAGGGGACTTACTTGATTCGGCTAAACTGCAATATTTTTTTATTTTTAACAAATTTTTGTTATATTTTACCAGCAAAACATGCTATAGTTCATAGTAAGAAAAACATTTCGGAGGTATTTTTAATGAAACGTGATCTGAAGAAAATCGTAAGCCAGATGACCCTGGAAGAAAAAGCCGGCATGTGCTCAGGTCTTGATTTCTGGCATCTGAAACATGTGGAACGCTTGGGGATCCCGGAAGTAATGGTCAGCGACGGCCCTCACGGACTTCGTAAGCAGGATGACAAGGGCGATCATCTTGGAATGAACGACAGCATCAAAGCCGTCTGCTTCCCGCCGGCCGCTTTAAGCGCCTGCTCCTTTGACCGCAAGCTGATGGAAGAAATGGGCAAAACCATCGGAAAAGAAGCTCAGGCCAACGATGTATCCATAGTTCTCGGACCGGCCGTAAACATCAAACGTTCTCCTCTCTGCGGAAGAAACTTCGAATATTATTCCGAGGATCCATATCTCGCAGGTGAGATCGCAGCCGCTTTTATAAACGGAATACAGTCCCAGCATGTAGGAACCTCTATCAAACACTTTGCAGCAAACAACCAGGAATATCACCGCATGAGCAATTCTTCCGAGGCTGATGAACGCACTTTACGTGAGATCTATTTCCCTGCATTCGAAACCGCAGTAAAAAAAGCTCAGCCATACACCTTCATGTGCTCCTACAACCAGATCAACGGCACTTTCGCATCTGAGAATAAATGGCTTCTCACAGATGTTCTCCGCGGCGACTGGGGCTTCAAGGGCTATGTAATGTCCGACTGGGGTGCAGTCAATGACCGCGTCAAAGGTCTTGAGGCAGGTCTTGAGCTGGAAATGCCTTCCTCCAATGGGGTCAACGATGCCCTCATCGTACAGGCCGTAAAAGACGGTTCCCTCAGGGAAGACATTCTTGACCAGGCTGTTGAACGTATTTTACGCATAATTTTTGAATATACAGACAACCGTGCACCGCAGGACTTCACTATGGAAAAAGACCATGAAGAAGCACGCCACATTGCGGAAGAATCTATGGTTCTTCTGAAAAACGATATGCAAATTCTCCCTCTGAAAGCATCCGAAAAAGTTGCTTTCATCGGTGGTTTTGCAAAGAAGCCTCGTTTCCAGGGCGGCGGAAGTTCTCATATCAACTGCTTCAAGATCACAAATGCACTGGATTCCGTTCCTTTCGATGCACAGGTTACTTATGCAGAAGGTTTTCCTGCAGACAAAGATCTCTACGATGACGCACTTGCAGCTGAAGCGATCAAAACTGCTGCCACCGCTGACAAGGTTGTGATCTTCGCCGGACTTCCGGACAGCTTTGAATCTGAAGGATACGACCGTTCCCACATGAGGCTTCCTGAATGCCAGAACCGTCTCATTGCTGAGATCCTTAAAGTACAGCCGAATACCGTGATCGTCCTCCACAACGGTTCCCCCGTGGAGATGCCATGGCTCAATGATGTAAAAGGACTTCTGGAAGCATACCTCGGCGGTCAGGCAGGCGGTACCGCTGTCGCAAACATCCTTTACGGAAAAGTGAATCCAAGCGGCAAGCTTGCCGAAACAATGCCGCTCAAGCTCTCCGACAATCCATCTTACCTGAACTTCGGCGGTGGTGAAAAGGTTGAATACCGTGAAGGCGTATTCGTAGGCTATCGCTACTACGATACAAAAGAAATGGATGTAGCATATCCGTTTGGCTATGGGCTCTCCTACACTACCTTTGCCTGCAGCAACCTGAAGATCTCCAATGAAAATCCTACAGACAAAGACACCATCACTATTTCGGTTGATATAACAAATACAGGAAACGTGGCAGGAAAAGAAGTCGTACAGCTCTACATCAAAGACTGTACCCATTCCGCGATCCGTCCGGAAAAAGAACTCAAAGGCTTCGAAAAGGTTTTCCTGAACCCAGGCGAAACCAAAACAGTAACCATGGAACTGGACAAGAGAAGCTTCGCATGGTACAATACAGAACTTCATGACTGGTTCGCAGCCAGCGGCGAATATAAGCTCCTTATCGGTACCTCTTCCAGAGATATCCATCTTGAAGGCAGGATCCATCTGAACAGCAGTCAGGAGCTTCCGATGCATGTTCATATGAACACTACCCTGGGCGAACTGTTCCGCAACCCGAAAACAAGCGAAACAGCAAAAGAACTGACAGCAAAATATATCTCAGCCATGAACGGTGGTGAAGCGTCCTCTTCTGAAGCCGCTTCCGAAGCTATCACCGAAGAAATGACAGAAGCCATGACCGACTCCATGCCATTACGCGCACTGGTAAGCTTCGGCGGGTATTCCAGAGAAGAACTTACAAAAATTATTGAAAAATTAAATAAACTGGTATAATTTCACAGAGCATTCTCTGCCACTCGAATTATACTTACATAAAAAAGCTGACAGAATAAAACCTGCTTTTACAATGACACAGGTTCGTACTTCTGTCAGCTTTTTGATTTTTTATCAGCAGTGCATCAATCTTTTTCATATTGCTCGATCTGCGATGCACCCATATTTTACACACCACTTTTTTGCCTGTAGATTTCCTTAAGATCCTCCACCGCCATCTCCGGATCCATCGTGTGAAACATCAGGTAATTTACATTCATGGTTTTTGCCGGAGCCTGACGATAAATCTCTCTGCTTGATTCACCTGTTACATAATGCCAGTATCGATACACATATCCCGCCCAATACATAACTTCCTTATCATACTGTATACCATCTTTCTTTACTTCCGGGCATTCATCTGCAAACTCTTCCAATAAATACTCTTCTCCAGCCCACTGCATCCGGTTATACTCCGAGTCTAACGCCCGGGCCACCTTTGAATTCATAAAATATCGGATAAATCTCTCACTGTTATAATGCTCTTTCCACGCCAACTCAAACAACCTGCCCTGAATATCACAAAGCTTCAGTTCTATCGAATCCATTATTTTCACCTACTTCTGTCTTGCACTGTCAATGATTTCATCAAAATACTTACCTTCACGGCGATAGTCTCTACATATCCGATTAGCCAAGGAAATACCTTGTTTTCGATTTCGGCCACTTACTTTCTTTAACGCCTGTCTTTCCATCCAAAGAAGCGGAATTTTCCTTTCAATCCGGATCGCATCACATGCTTTCTGTGTCACCGCATACTTAGCATATAATTCTGTCCCTGCTATTTCTTCCAGTTTTCCCCTGTGATAAGCAATCAACATGGCCCATTCGATATCTGCTGATATTTCAATTTTTTTAACTCATTTTCATCTATTGAAACTATATAGAATACCGATTCATCATAATCGCAAATCAAAGTCAATGGCTGCAATGGTTCTGTCCCCATATAAAACCCACCTCCAAAATCACATCTGTCTCTGCTGGATGGTGTAATGAGGTACTCGCTATTTTGCGTTTACTTAATAACATCACATAACAGCTTACACTGCTTATCATATTTTTAATTTGACTCTTCTTATACTCTCCATTACGAACTCATCTTTCATAAGCAAGAGAAAGAGCCCATACAAAATAATTCCAACAAATATTTGTACACTTAAAGCTACCATTTTATTTGAAATTAATATTCCTATTCTCCAAACCATTATAGACATACACATAGCTGAAATAAAGTATTTGAAAAAGCACATCGAAAGCTTAGGAATTTTCAACTCAACTTTACTATATATAATAAACGCTACTAAAATAACACTTTCAGCAAAAACCGAAGCAATCGCTGCTCCACATGCTCCTAATTTAGGAATGAGTAAAATATTTGTCACAAAGTTTACAATTGCTCCTCCAATAACTCCAATATTATACTCTTTCTGTTTACCTGCTGAAATCAAACATTGTTTACCTATCGTATTGTCTAATCCAATAATTATAATTAAAAAACTAAAAATCCTTAATAAGAGTATACATTCTTCATAACCTTTACCTAGAAAAACAGGAATTAAATTCTCTGAAATTGCCATAGTACCAAAACATATCGGACATGCAATCAACATAATAAATTTCATTGTAATTCCCATTATACGTTTACGTTCTTCCTTATTATCATTTTCAAAAAAATATGCCATTCTAGGAAATGTAACAGTTCCAACAGTTGTTACAAAAACCAATAATATCTGTTCAATTTTATATGCCTGCTCATAATATCCGTTCTGAAATTCCGATCCTGTAATCCATCCTATCATACTTTTATCCAAAACCGTATACACCATAGTTGCAACCGTAGGAATAAAATATATCATACTTTTCTTCCAATGCTGTATAATATTCATATTTTTAAAGCTTTTAGGCTTAATATATTTAATTACTTGAGGCCACAAAGAAAAATTACCAATCAAGGTTATGCCATGAATTATTATTGCATATATATATAAATCATTATGTTCTCTTACCAAAGCAAAAATCAATACTATGTTTAATACTTTTATTATAATGTTTCTCATTGCAAGCATTTTGAACCATTCAAGTCCCTGTAAAATAAAAGACACATCATTCATTTGACCTAATATATAGAGACTTAACACACTATACAACAGTTTATATTGTTTTGATGCTTTTAAAATAACAACAAAGTAAATTAATAAACTTATCATTAATGTAACTAAACGCCCAAAAAATATTTCACTCACAGTTTTATGCAACAATTTCTTATTATCTCTATTTCTGGCAATTTCTAATTGTCCATATGTTGCAGTTCCAAGGCATCCAAATATTCCAAAGTATGTCACAATAGATAAAGCATAACTATATTTTCCGATTCCATCAGCTGACAAAACACGAGAAATATAAGGTGTCGTGAATATAGGTGTTATAACTGCAAGAATCTGATAGATCAAATTAAATAGAAAATTACTTTTCAAACTTGTTTGTTTCACTTATCAGTCACCCTCTTATTTTTACAGCTTGCTATTATATTCCATAAAATCTCATTGTTATATATATTAGTTTTACATAAAAAATCTATAATAATTTCATGTTTTTTTCTAATGTCTTCATACTTTCTTCCTGTACTTCCCGAAATACCCAAAAACAAAGGTCTTTCCATAAACATTTTATATTTGATTTTATATTTCTTTAGTGCTTCATAAAATACATGCTCTAAGTACTTTCCTTGAGAATCATATGTATTTTTATATACATTGAGCATATACTTTTTATAAGTATCTATAGATATACAATAAAATCTCGTATCAATTTCTTTTGAATAATGCTTTTTCATAAAACAATTTCTATCTTTTCGCAACAAGTTTTCTATATTTGAGATTCTTAGTCTTCCTGTTATTTTACAAAAAAAGTAATCACTGTCAGATATTATTTTACTATTATTCAAAACATATTTAATAATTTCTCCTTCACCATATCCTTTGCCATATGTATTCACTAAATCAGGGCTAGTCTGAAAACATAACCATTCAAATTTTTTAAACCTTATTTTTGCGAGATCTTGAATTTCTTTATCATCATATACATATCCACTATTATCGCAAAAAACAATTTTATCAAAAACTTCTGACTCTATTGCCCATTTAATTGTTGATATATAATCATCTAAGCGCAAGCGATCATCTCTTACTGCAACATATGGCGTATTATCATTTACTTTTATACATCCCGTTATTATTAATAACATTTATGTATCCCTTTCATTTCTAATTTATTGCATGAAACATATATATATTCAAACAATGCAATACATATAGCAAAACAAGGCATTCTTTGATAATTTACAATTATTAGCGTTGCACTTGTGACAATAATATAGCAAAACATTCCTATAAGCATAAGGTACTCTGAATACGAACTAATTTTACCTTTTACAGATTGTAAAACAAATAACATTCTCATAATAGGAATAATATATATAACAATAATCCCAACAATTCCAGCAATGCCTAAGAAACCAATAATTCCTATATCTTCATAATTATGATTCTGCCAATACGCAATTCCGTATTCATTCATAATTTTCTCCGGCGATATAATTCCAATACCAAGCAATTTGTTTTCAATAAAATGGCTCATATAAAATTGAATTTCATTCAATCTATAAAGTGTTGAATTACCATTATTTTGAATTGAAAATTTAGATAATATCTGGTCGATCATTCCACCAGCAATAGAAAAAAATCCTCCTAAAATCAAAAAAATCCATGTTAATATTTTAGAAAATTTGTTCTTTTTTGAAAAAAGTAACATTGCTATCAACATGAACAGCAACGCAATTGTTCCCATTCTTGTTTTTTCAACATATATTTGTCCTAATAATACTATGCACATCTTAAAAAAATCCAATTTTCTATTATGTACAACACTGTTAGAAAATAAATATGCTATAACTAATGGGGTAAAAACCGCACAATCAACAATTCGTATATATCCATTCTTTTGTGCTAGCGCATCTCCGCTTATTTTTAACAGCATAAATCCAAAATGATTATTCATAAATGCATTAATAATCAATGATATATATCCTATCACTGTTATGTTTGCAATCGTATCCAATACCTTTTCGCTATTACTATTTAACAGCAAATAAAACAATGGAATAATCCATATAAGAAAAAAATAATGCTGAGCAGCACTGTAGAAAGCACTTAATGATTGATTATATCTAGAGTGTGTGTACAAAAATTGTGGTATCACAAAACCTCCCGCTAATATAATCATGTACTTGTTTATATAATTATCTACTTTCTTTATACGTTTAAATAATATAAAAAAATATATCAATGATACAACTGAAAAAAAGCCAAAAATCTGCATATGAATATATTGATATTGTTGAGGTAAATAGAATCTATATCCTCTGCAGCTTACAATTACTATCACATACAACAGTAAACAAATTAATGTAGTTTTGTTGAGATGTATTGTTTTTTTATGAAGCATTATTTAATAATCTCCCGTTTTTTATATTTACGATAAATATCATCTATACTACTTACTATATTTCCAATCCAACTATTTTCAGATAATAGTAATTTGAAATATATATTTTTAATTTTTTGTGTCAATGATTTTGCATCAACCAATCCTAAGTCTTCCTTTATTTTCAACGTACCCAAATATGTTTTATATTTTTCTTGATTTGAGTAACCATTCATACTATAATCAGCGATTATCAAATCTACATATTTAAAAGTCCCGCCATTTAAATAAAGTCTAAGAAAAAAATTGTAATCTGCCACTCGATAAGCTAAATCAAAAAATTCTGTTTTCATAATACTTGTTTTTGTAATACTTGATTGGTGGCAAAATGGCATATTCCATTTCATGAATTCAATAGGATCTGCTTTTGTCATCCATTTTTCATCTCTAGAAACTCTAACTGTATTTCCATATATAACATCATCGTCCAATTCTTGATTTGCCAAAAGTGTTTCCAATACTTCTGAATCATGAAATTTATCATCCGCATTCATAAAATTGATATATCTTCCTCTAGCCATTTGAATTCCTTTATTCATTGCATCAAAAATTCCTTGATCTTGCTCAGAAATATGACGGTACTGCACCCCTCTATTTTTAAACTTCTTATCATATGAACATACTATTTTGTAAGTATTATCTGTGGATTTCCCATCAATTAAAATATATTCATAATCTGTATATGTTTGCTTCAAAACTGATTCGATTGTACTCTTTATAGTTCTTTCAGCATTATAACAAACTGTCACTATACTTATTTTACACATGTTATTCTCTCTCTTTTTATAATTCGTAATTTGATTTTTGGGGGAATTTTTTTTCAAATGCTCTCAACACTTCTGATTTAGTTTTTTCAAAATTCGAAATTTTACTTGAATCGTTAATACAAATAGTTTTATGCTTATTCATTTCTATATCCTTTAATATTAAGGTCGTATCATCATTTATAATATACATTTTTCCAAAATCGGGAGAACGCGGTACAAAGTTTCCATTCGCAAGTTGCCAGTATCTCATCAACCATTGATTTACATCTTTGTCATCTCTGAATTTATGTTCACACACCTCTTCCAAATATTTTTCTTCTTTTTCCCAAACTTCTCTAAATGTTTCCTTTAAATAAGAATATGGTGTATGTAATTCATAAAATCCTGCAAATTCTTTCCATGGTAATAAGAATAATGTTCTTAGCATATATTTCCCATATCTCGGATTAATCCATTTAGTTAAATTTTTTTTAAATTGAAGTTTAAAATCAAAATAATCCGAAAGCACACATAAATTATTAACAATAATATGTGGAATTCCTTGTCTGTCCATTTTTATAGTATTTAGCACTGCACAATCTTTAGGTGTAGTTTCGGAAAAAAAATCCTCCGGTTTAACATAATCGTTCAAAAACATATCATCATTAAAATAAACAAATTTTTCAGTCAGATCTGGTATCCTATGTAAGTTAAGCTCAATTACATGTGAACTAAATGTGGGCAAATATTTTTCATCTATATAATCTTTATGGTCGACTAAGTTCAATTTAGGATGATTTATATTAAGCCATTCAGGTTTCTGACCACATGTTACAAAATGTATTTTCCTAACCCAAGGTGCATATTTTTCAACAGCTCTAAACCAATATTTCAAATTTTGCCAATCTCTATAACGCACTTCATTATTAGTATGATTTCCTTGTTGACCTTTATATTTATTTTTGTCCTCTATCCATATTGGATCCTGATCATCTACCCATAATATAACAAAATCAATATCCGCTTTTTCACTCATAATATTTCACCATTTATTATATATTTCTTTCATTTTTCCCAAATAGTTCTTTTCACTAAAATGTGATTGACATATTATACGATTATTATTACAAATTGCCTTTAAATCAGTGACAGAAACATAAAGCATTTCTTTATAAATCATTTTCTTATTTTGTTCATTAAATATCACAATTCCATTTACGCCATCCTCCACGATATCTGGAATACCAGCATGATCAGTTGTAATAATGAACATTCCATTTCCCATTGCCTCAAGAATACTAATAGGTTGACCTTCATTGGGATATCTGGTCGGCAATGCAAAAATATAGCATTTTTTTAGAAGTTCTCTCTTCTGTTCGCCACCTACAATCCCGTAATATGTAACATACTCTTCCAGCCCGTTTTCTTTTATATAGCTTTCAAAGTAATCTTTTTCACTGTCTTCAAAGAACTTGCCTGCAAAATCAAAATGGAATCTTTTCTCTCCACCAGCGTCTACACGCTCTTTTTCGGCTTTTGCCATTTCAAGAACGAATGAATATCCCTTACTTCTAATAAAGTTGCTCAGCCAAAGGACATGAAGAACTTTTTCATTTTCTAATGCTTTCAGCTTTTCTTCGATTTCTTGGTCTGTGAGCAAATACTGATCATCAACGCAGTTTTCTACGACAAAAATCCTGTCATCATCAATCATCCCCTCAAAAATCTTCTTCAGAGAGTTTGATAGAACAATCGCACCAGATAGTTTCTTGATAGCCTTATAATTTGCTTTGCGTTGCCAGCCAGCCATATCGTTATCGACTAACTGACGATAATATCCGCCATGGAGATGAATCAAGCATTTCTTGTGCTGCAATTCCAACAGCTTAAAAATGACCAAGTCCCGAAGATTTCCGCCTTTCGTTTGGCTGATTGTAAAATAAAACAAATCAGCCTTGCTACGGCTTATCTTCAGGAGATTCTTAATAAAGTTCTTGTTATTGGTAATATCCACCTTTTCAAATTCAAACTCCCCTTGCGAATCAATCTCAAAATTCAAATTTGAATTATAAAGAGTCTCAACTGCCTTGGATAAGCCATGCATTGGAGGAGGAAACTGAGCAATAAAACATATTTTCTTCATCAGCTATTGCCCTCCAACCTCTTAATAACTCTCGCCGGATTACCAGCAATCACACAGTTATCTTCGAATTTTCCGCATACCACAGCACCGGCACCGACAACGCAGCCATCCCCCAGCACTGTGCCTTTCAGGATTATACTGTTGCACCCGATGAAACAGTTCTTACCGATCTTGATTTCTCTGCTTGGCACCAGATCACTGTCACCACCATTTTCATCCCGGAGCAGTTTGTTTCTGGTTTCTGTTTCAATAGGATGGAAGTCATTATCCAGAATCTTGCAGTTACCACCAATGCAGGTATTCTCACCAATCGTGATCTTCTTGCGGGCGTAAATCGTAGCACCTGAAATTCCCACATTATCTCCGATTTCAATCTCTGCACCAGGTGCACGGGTAACGATGATTGTCCGGCTGTAAAGTCCAACCAGATTACTGAGGAAGCTGCTCTTAATCGTGGCGTTCTCACCGATCTTCAGCTTGGCACCACCTTTGTTGAAGATGATTGGTACGCCTTTCAGCAAGAGGTTCTTTCCATATTCAACTTTCGTCATCTTCATAACCAGCTTGAACCAGTTACTATTCATTCCCTCTCACCTCCTTTACAGCTTCAGAATTTCTTCTGCATACTTCTGTACACTTACATTTCTGGTCAGATTTTTTTCAAGGTTTTCCCGGCTTCTGGCTCCCATGGCCTTCAGCTTTTCACTTCCAGCATTCTCAATAAACCAGCGGATGTTTTCTTCCACCTGGTCATACTCGCCCGGCTCGCAACACAGGCCACCCTTTGTGTCCTCAATAATGCAGCGAATCTCAGATCCAGATTCCAGCACTCCAATTACTGGCTTTGCAGCAGAAGCCAACCCGTAATATTTTGACGGACAGCTCACGCCTTTAATGCCTTTCGCATTCACACACCAGTGGACATCTCCAGCATTCAGACTGTAAATCAAGTCTGCCTTGTCCTGATATGGGATAAAAACTACATTCTCCATATGATGCTCGGTCACATAGTCTTCCAGTGTTTTCAACACAGAACCAGCACCGACAAAGGCAAAGACAACCTCTCGGCCATCTGCCGTCTTGGTATCAGCACCAAACTTCTCAACCACTTTGATCAGGTTCTCAAGGTCATAGTACAAACCGATATTGCCGGAGTACATGATGACAAACTTGCTATCTAGGCCGTACTTCTTCTTAAAAGCAACTACTCTCTCGTTGCCTGCTTCCAGCGGATAGATTTCATTTTCATCGATCCAGTTATTGATCATGACAGTCTTCGGGACTTTCTTGCCCTTGAATCTGCCTTCTACCGTCTCGACCAGATCCCGCCCAACTGTGATGATCAAGTCACTTCTCTTGCAGCTGAACTTGTCAAACCACATCATAACGTCCGTGACGAACTTGCTCTTGGTATAGCCAACGGCCAGCACCTGCTCCGGATTGAAATCCTGAATATTATAAATGTACCTGGCGTGTTTCATCCATTTGCCCCAAACGCCAAGAAGACCGCCGAGAATAGGAGGCTGAGAAATTGAGAACACATAATCCATCTTTCCAACCTTAAAGGTAGCTCCCATTGCTCCAAAGAAATAAGAAACAATGTTTTTTACACGACTCTTTTTATTGGTCTTGCTAAATTCCGGCACTCGGATCCGCAGCACTTTTACGCCGTTGATTTCTTCTTCATAATATTTCTTTGTTTTGTATTTATCTTCAATCGTCCCTAAATAACTGGGCACTACACAAATGACTGTGATGTTAAATTTATCCAGCATACCCTCCGCCAGTTCACGGAGGATCTGCCCCGTTGACGCAGTATCTGGAATATAGTAATGAGCATAAATCAGAAGATTTTTCTTACCTGCTCTCTCTTTCTTCATCTGCTATATTCCTCCAAATTTACTTCATTCCTTATTAAGAAATGAAGTTTTTCAAAACTTATCTTCACACAAACTCCACGTTCCAGACATCCACCCCAGAATCCTGGAACACCTCTCTCAACCTCCGATGCAGCATCTCCTGTGTGACGCCTTTCTTCAGTATTACCTGCAGGAAACCGCCGCCTCCGGCTCCGGAGATGAATTTTCCGTCGATCATGTCTTCACATACACTGAAGATCTGGTCTATGCAGGTGTTGGTTGAGCCGGCATCCAGCTTTTTGGAGATTTCCCAGTGCTGGTTGAGAAGGCTCGCGAATTCGTCGATGTCTTCTTTTTCCAGGGCGAATTTCATGAGTGCTGCTACTTTCTGCATCTCATCCAGCGCCTCCAGAGATTCTTTTCGGCCGCCGATGTAATTTCCTACTCTGAGAAGGTTTCGGGCAAGGCGCCGCTGGCCTGTATAGATCAGAGCGAATCGTTCCTGAAGCTCCTGTTTCGTTTTTTCCGAGATTTCTACCTTTTCTACCTTCAGCTGCTGCCGGATTCCGGGTCTTGATGTGATAAATTTGATTCCGGGTGTCAGGCCGCCAACCTGATCCTGCCAGCCGCCGCCTGTGCTCATGATCTGCTCCAGGTTGAGGACTGTATCATAGATCTGGCTGTCATCCCAGTT
>ENA-OWPB01002557-OWPB01002557.1-human-gut-metagenome-genome-assembly--contig:-NODE-2557-length-12460-cov-2.721483_pt1 | contig 12460 bp, 14 predicted proteins | sample MGYA00248260_ERZ651838 | MGnify/ENA primary metagenome ERZ651838 (study PRJEB26924, sample SAMEA4378304) | human gut metagenome | biome: human gut; feature: human-associated habitat; material: faeces...
ATTTCGCCAACTTTGCGACAGCGATAACATCTTCGTCTGTGGCATTCTTTTTTCTGCTTGTATGTTTTCCATTATGGCATTGTTGTATTAACACCATAATATTAAAAAGTCGATATTTTTCATGCAAAAAAAGTAAAAATTTTTTTCGGCATTTATTGACAAAAAATATATTGCGTGCTAAAATAAATTTGATTAAATAAATCACTGAAATATACACAGAGAGGAAGATTAATTATGAAATTTGATTTTTTAAAGGATAAGAAATGTTGGTGCTTTGCGGCAGGTATAGCTACTGCAGTAGTAGGTAAGAAGATTGCTACAAGCGATAAGGTTAGAAGTATGTGCGTTTCAGGTCTTGCAAAGGGTATGAAGTTCCAGCAAGAGGCTAAAGAAACACTACAAAATATGCGTGAAGAGGCTGAAGATATGTGTTATGAGGCTAAGTCACAGCTAAACGACGAGGAAGAATAATAATGAAATTTAAAATCGTACATGATACTCCGGGTCGTATCAGATTGCGTTGCGGTGGATATTATTTTGATAAAAATCAAGAAAAATCTCTTGAGAAAACAATTTTATCGGAACAGTATGTCGAGTCTGTAAAGGCTAAAAGCGTCAACGGTGGTATTTTAATTACCTATCAATCCGATTACAGACAGGAGCTTTTGAACTACATAAAAGGAATCAAGCGAAATCAATTAGCGGCTGTTGAAGATGAGTCTGAGGATATACAGGCTGATTTCAAGAATGAGATTATAAAAATGCTTATAAAGCGTTTTGTTCTTAGAAGAATATTGCCGTATCCTGTACGAGTTGCAATGGCTTACTTTAAGGCATTCCCATATGTGAAGAAAGCTGTGGACAGTGTACTTAATTTAAGGGCCGATGTGGCACTTTTGGACGGTGTTGCACTCGGAACGGCACTTTCAAGAGGAATGTATTCGGAAGTTAATTCAATTACATTCTTGCTTGGAGTTTCAGAACTTCTTGAAGAATATACAAGAAAACGTACAAAAAATGCACTTGCGGACAGTCTTGCAATGAAGATTGACACTGTATGGAAGAAGAACGGCGAAAACGAGGAACAAGTTCCAATTTCAACCGTTAAAGAGGGCGACTTTGTCGTATTCCGTGACGGTGCAATGATCACTTTTGACGGTGTGGTCGTATCCGGACAGGCAAGTGTAAACGAAGCGTCTATGACAGGCGAATCGGTTGCGGCTGTAAAGGATAAGGACAGTACTGTTTACGCCGGTACAGTTGTAGAGGCGGGAAATATAGTAATTAAGGTTAGTGCTGCGGCTGATAATACACGTATTTCAAATATTATTGAAATGATTGAAAACGGTGAAAGTATGAAAGCCGGAGTACAGAGCCGTGCAGAGAAAATTGCAGACGGTTTTGTACCGTACAGCTTGGGATTGGCGTTGCTTGTTTATCTTACAACAAGAAATGTTGTAAAGGCAATGTCTGTTCTTATGGTAGACTATTCTTGTGCAATTAAATTGTCAACACCGATAAGTATTATAAGTGCTATGCGTGAGGCATCCTCAAGAGGATTTGTTGTAAAAGGCGGACGTTATCTTGAAAGTGTATCTCATGCTGATACTATTGTATTTGACAAGACAGGTACACTTACAAATTCATGCCCGACAGTAGAAAAAGTGCTTTCATTCGGTGGATACACATCAGATGAAATACTTAAAATATCTGCGTGCCTTGAAGAACATTTTCCTCACAGTGTGGCAAAGGCAATAGTGAAAGCCGCTAAAGCAAAACAGCTTGACCACGAAGAAGAACATGCTGAAGTTGAATATGTAGTTGCACACGGCATAGCTACAATGTTGCATGGCAAGCGTGCAATTATAGGCAGTGAGCATTTTGTGCTTGAGGACGAAAATATTCCGATAACTGATGAACAGAAGTCTGTTATTGAAAACGAATGTGAGGGCTTTTCTGTTATATACCTTGCAATCGGAGGCGTGTTGTCGGGAGTTATTTGTATAAGCGACCCGCCGAGAAGTGAGGCTCATGAGGCAATTCAGTTACTTCGTGAAAGCGGTATTGATAATATTATTATGCTTACAGGTGACCATGAAGGTGCTGCAAAACGCACTGCCGATATGCTCGGTATAGACAATTTCCGTGCACAGGTATTACCTGAGGATAAGGCGACAATTATTGAAGAATTGAAGAACGAGGGAAGAACGGTTATAATGGTCGGTGACGGTATCAATGACTCTCCTGCATTGGCACTTAGCGACGTTTCAATCGCTATGAAAGATTCTGCCGATTTGGCAAGAGAAGTGGCTGATGTCACATTGCTTTCGGGCGATTTGAGAGATTTAGCGCTTCTTCGCAAGTTAAGCAGCAGACTGTTCAGACGAATTAAACGTAATTATACGTTTATTATGGCATTTAATTCATTGCTTATTTTGCTTGGATTGAAAGGTACTATAACTCCGTCTGCATCATCACTTTTGCATAATTCGTCAACTATGCTTATAAGTGCGAACAGTATGCGTCCATTATTGAAGGACAAGAATTAATCGTATTAAATTATTTGACGGTTGAGCGGCAGTATAAAAACTGCCGCTTTTTTTATCATATGGAATAAATTTAAAAGAATAAATATTAAAATCGGTATTCCCAAAATGAAAAATATATAGTATAATAGAAATAGAAAGTAGGTGGTAGGTTGTGAGAATTGAAAAGCTAAACAAAGACAAAATAAAGGTAACGCTTACAACTGCGGAATTAATTAATCTTGATATAGACGTGAAAAGGCTTTCGCCCGATTCAAAAGAATTACATACATTTTTATTTCATATTATGGAAACGATAAGGGAAGAAACAGGTTTTAATCCGTATAACGGCCAAGTGGTCGTTGAGGCTACTCCGTCACAGGACGGTATAAGTATTTTGGTTAAACGTTTAAACAAGGGTATAAAAAAAATTACCGAGGAGCAGTTTAAAAAAGTTGTTTCGGTCAAGCCTAAAAAGAAAGAACCGGGTACGGAATGTGTATTTTATTTTGAAACTTTTAATGATATGTGCGGCGCTATAAGCGAAATGGATAAAAGTATTCTTTCAAAAGCAAGCCTTTTTAAGCTGAATAAAACATATTGTATTCTCATAAGAAACGATAATGAGAATATGAGAGGCATTAATGTAATAAGAGAGTTTACGGAAAGAATGTCGATATACCCGTTGCAGAATGAGTACATAAAAGAACATGCTCTTCTTGTCGCAAAAGGTCAAAAACTTGTTAAAATGGCTGAAAACGTCAAACGATTGATGTAAGAGAGATTTTATTTGTTAATATTTTGTTAAATCTATTGCAAAGTTCACATATAGATAGTATAATAGATAGGTAGAAAAAATTATCAAAGGAGAACTATTATGGCAAACATTTTAGAAACAGTCGTTTTCGCAGACGGCGAAACAGCAAATACACAACAGGCGACAGGTACTCAAACAGCGGCAGACCCTAATGCTACACAACAGGTTAATCCTGTAATGAGTACAATAGTAAGTATTCTTCCGCTTGTTCTTATTATCGTATTGTTATACTTTATGATGATAAGACCGCAAAGAAAGAAAGAAAAAGAAACAAAGGCAATGATTAACGCAATGAAAGTCGGCGATAAGGTTGTAACAATCGGCGGTATCTGCGGTAAGGTTGCTAAAATTAAAGACGAATATGTTTTTATTGAAACAGGTAACATCGGTACACCGGATCAAAAGTCTGTTGTAAAGATGGAAAGAGACGCTATCAGAACTGTTGAAACAGCTAAAAACTAATTGGTTATAAAATTTAAACCTCTCTAATATATTTATAGTAAATATATAGGGAGGTTTTTTTATGGGTATTAATTTTAAGGGTGTGATAAAAGGGACGATATTTGCAATTCTTGTTACTTTTGTTATAATTCTGATATTGGCACTGCTTTCGTATTTTACAGGCATAGACGAAACTATTATCACAACCGGAGCGTATGCCTCGGTTATTATCGGCGTGATACTCGGAACGATTGCGGTATCAAAAGCGGCAAACAGCAGAGCATTTGTTCACGCAATGCTTGTATGTGCGCTGTATTTGATCGTACTTATCGGAATATCGTTGATTGTAAACAATGGAATAATGTTTAACACGCATTTTCTTGCTGTAATAGGCGGTATATTTGCATCGGGAATATTGGGGTGCATCATAGGAAAATAGCCGAAAAATAAGTTTTGTGAGAAAAAATACAAAATATTTGTAAAAAAGCCTTTTCAATCACTTGAAAGTATGTTATAATATATTCATAGTGAATTAATATAAGGAGGTTTTTAATATGAAACACGTACAGACTTTAAACAAGGCTAATTTAAAGGATTCAGCAAAGCACGGTGGTTGCGGAGAATGTCAAACATCATGTCAATCAGCTTGTAAGACATCTTGCACAGTTGCAAATCAAAAATGTGAACAAGCAAACTAATTGTTTTGCCGAATAAATGAACATTAAAGATGAATCATCGGCTTTTTAAGGTCGATGATTTTCTGATTTTATATAGGGAGTTTTTGAAGTGATACATAAGTATAAACAGTTGGGACTTAATATTGTAATGGATGTATATTCAGGTGCGGTACACGTTGTTGATGATGTAATGTACGATATGCTTGATTATACTCTTGAGCCGTTTATGGCAGAGGCAAAATGTCCCGATTATATTAAAGAAGGTTTAAAAGATAAGTATAGTGAAGAAGAATTGGAAGAAAGCTATGCTGAAATATGTGCACTTGTAAATGCAGGTCAGTTGTTTACAGATGATTGCTATGACGAAATCGCGAAGAATTGGAATAAGCAATCTGTTGTAAAGGCTCTTTGTATTCACGTTGCACATGACTGTAATTTGAGATGTAAGTATTGTTTTGCCGATACAGGTGAATTTCACGGTGGCAGAAGTCTTATGAGTGCGGAAGTAGGTAAGAAAGCTATTGATTTTGTTATCAATAACAGCGGTAACAGAAAAAATATAGAAATCGATTACTTTGGCGGTGAACCGCTTATGAATTTCGGCGTTGTTAAGGAAATTACAGAATACGCAAAAGAAGAGGCGAAAAAGCACGGTAAGAATTTCAGATTTACTGTAACAACAAACGGCGTATTGTTAAATGACGATATTAAACAATATATTAATGAAAATATGTCAAACGTTGTTTTGAGTATTGACGGTACAAAGGAAACTAACGACAGAATGCGTTATCGTGTAGACGGCAGCGGTTCTTACGATACAATCGTTCCTAAGTTCCAAGACTTGGCTGAAAGCAGAAATCAAAATAATTACTACGTTCGCGGTACTTTTACGGCGTATAACGTGGATTTTGCAAAGGACGTAATTCACCTTGCGGATTTAGGCTTTAAGCAGACAAGCGTTGAACCGGTTGTTGCACCTGAAACAGAGGACTACGCACTTACAAGTGAGCATATCGAAAAGGTCTGTGCCGAATATGATAAGCTTACTGAAGAATATGTAAAGAGATATGACAAGGGCAGAGGTTTTAACTTCTTCCACTTTATGGTTGACCTTGACCAAGGTCCGTGTGCGATAAAGCGTCTTTCAGGTTGTGGTGCAGGACACGAATATCTTGCGGTTGCACCGAACGGAGACATTTATCCGTGTCACCAATTTGTCGGTAACAAGGATTTTCTTATGGGTAATGTCAATGAAAATAAAATTGATGAAAATATCGAGAAGATGTTTGAACGCTCAAATGTGTATACTAAAGAAAAATGTAAGAATTGTTTTGCGAAATTCTATTGCAGCGGTGGTTGCAGTGCGAATGCGTATAACTTTAACGGTGATATAAACAAGCCTTATGAGCTTGCTTGTGAATTTGAAAAAAAGCGTCTTGAATGTTCAATAGCAATCGAGGCACATAAAAAATTAAGTTAATTTAAGGAGGAAAAAGAAATGATACACAAGGGTTTTAAAATGAAACTTTACGATGGTATGGCTGAGGAGTACGAAAAAAGACATAATGAGTTATGGCCGGAAATGAAGGATATGATTCACGAACACGGCGGTAAGAATTATTCAATATTCCTTGACAAAGAAACAATGGTTCTTTACGGTTATATCGAAATCGAAGATGAAGAACTTTGGGCAAAGGGTGCCGATACCGCCATCAATAGAAAATGGTGGGACTTTATGGCTGACATTATGGAAACAAATCCTGATAACAGTCCTGTTTCAGAAGATTTACACCTTGTATTCCATTTGGATTGATAAAATGTGTATAAATTAGAAAATAAGGGCGATAATATTTAATGACCTCACAAAATACATTAAAACCGATAGTCAGTCGGTAAATAACCCCCTTATTTGCAGAGAGAACAGTTCGTTATGAACTGTTCTTTTTGTATTGACAGATAGGGTTAATTATGATAAACTGATAATAAGGTTAGTCAAAACTAACCTATGTAATTTTATTATGGAGGAATATATGGGCGAAGTTATAAGAGGAATATTGATACCTTTTTTGGGTACGACACTTGGTGCGTCTTGTGTACTGTTTATGAAGAAAATGATGAATAAGATGGTACAGCGTGCCTTAACAGGATTTGCGGCAGGGATTATGGTTTCCGCGTCTGTGTGGAGCTTGCTTATACCGTCAATGGATTATGCGGCGGAAATGGGGAAGTTTGCATTTGTTCCGGCGGTTGTGGGATTTTGGATAGGTATATTGTTTTTGCTGGCAATGGACCATATAATACCGCATTTGCATATGGATACCGATAAAGCTGAAGGCCCGAAAAGTAAATTGAAAAAGACAACAATGCTTGTATTTGCTGTTACACTTCACAATATTCCCGAGGGAATGGCTGTGGGTGTTGTGTATGCAGGTTATCTTGCGGGGAATATGCAAATATCGGCTATGGGTGCGTTGGCTTTGGCGATTGGTATTGCAATTCAGAATTTCCCGGAGGGTGCAATTATATCAATGCCACTCAAAGCAGAGGGAATGAGTAAAGGAAAAGCGTTTTTATACGGCGTGCTTTCGGGTGTTGTTGAACCGATTGGAGCGGTACTTACAGTTGTTGCGTCCGGTTTTATAATACCCGTATTGCCATATTTCCTCAGTTTTGCCGCAGGGGCGATGATGTACGTTGTAATAGAAGAATTAATTCCCGAAATGTCACACGGCGATCACTCAAATATTGGTACTGTAATGTTTGCAGTAGGTTTTATACTTATGATGATTCTTGATGTGGCACTTGGGTAAATATTTACTACTTGCTTTTATTTAATATTGACAATTATCGAAATTTATGATAGAATACTGCAAGTATGGAGGGGTGGCCGAGTGGTTGAAGACGCAGCATTGGAAATGCTGTAACGGCTTACGCCGTTCGTGGGTTCGAATCCCATCCCTTCCTCCAATAAAAAAAGCTTAAAACCGAAAGGTTTTAAGCTTTTATTTTTTATTAAACTCCAAAATATGCTTGGAAACCGCCGTCAACAGGGATTGTAGCACCTGTAACAAAACCTGATTGAGCGCTGTCGGTAAGCCATAGCAATGTGCCTGTCAAATCCTCCGGAACACCGAAACGTCCCATAGGAGTATGAGCAAGAACTTTCTTTGAACGTTCCGAAAGTGAGCCGTCCGGATTTCTCAAAAGTGTTTTATTCTGTACTGTTTCAAACCAGCCCGGTGCAAGAGCGTTGACTCTGATACCACTTTTTGCAAAATGTACGGCAAGCCATTCGGTAAAGTTGGAAATAGCGGCTTTTGCGGCACAATATGCGCTTACTTTTGTAATTGCGTGGTACGAACTCATTGATGCAATATTAAGCACATTAGCACCAGGATTGTCAAGCATATCAACTATAAATACTTGTGTAGGAATAAGAGTACCTACGATATTTAGGTCAAATACATAATTGAAGTTTTCCTTTGACAAGTCAAAGAATGAAACAACATTGGGATTTTCAATATCGCCTTTTTCAAAATATTCTTTTGTTGTAGTACCTTTTGGGTGATTGCCACCTGCACCGTTTACAAGTATATCAACTTTTCCGAAAGTATCGTTTACAACTTTCTTTGCATTGATAACGCTGTCCTTATCAACAACGTCACATACAACGGCAAGACCGTTACCGCCAAGTTCGTTTATCTTATCACGAACTTCTTCAAGTTTTGAAAGTGTACGTCCCAAAACAGCGACATTCATACCTTGTTTAGCATAAGCGTAAGCAAATTCACGGCATAAAATACCGCTGCCGCCTGTTATAACAACTGTTTTACCTTTTAAATTTTCGTGTAAATCCATTTTTATATCTCCTTAATCATTCTGACCTGCAAGTTTTGCGGCTTGGTCAGCCGTAACAAGTGCATCAATAATTTCATCAAGATTACCGTCAAGTATTTGTTCAAGTTTATATAATGTAAGATTAATTCTGTGATCGGTAACTCGGCTTTGAGGAAAGTTGTATGTTCTGATACGTTCACTTCTGTCACCGCTGCCGACTTGCGATTTCGTCTGCAATTTCTTTGTGACGTTGTTCTTCCATAACATCATAAATTCTCGAACGAAGAATTTTCATAGCCTTATCTTTATTCTTGTGCTGTGATTTTTCGTCTTGACACGAAACAACAATTCCTGTTGGAATATGTGTAATTCTTACCGCGGAGTCAGTTGTGTTTACACACTGTCCGCCCGGTCCGCCTGCACGGAATACGTCAATTCTAAGATCATTCTGATTAATTTCGACTTCAACTTCTTCAACTTCCGGTAAAACAGCTACCGTAACGGCAGAAGTATGAATTCTTCCGCTTGATTCTGTTTCCGGAACTCTCTGAACACGGTGTACACCGCTTTCAAATTTAAGTCTGCTGTATGCACCTTGTCCTTCGATTGAAAAGCTGACTTCTTTGTAACCGCCGATGTCGGTAGGGTTGGAGCTTAGAATATCGATTTTCCAATTCTTTGACTCGGCATACATTGAATACATTCTCATAAGGTCTGCGGCAAAAAGTGCGGCTTCATCACCGCCTGTACCGCCGCGGATTTCCATAATAACGTTCTTTTCGTCGTTAGGGTCTTTCGGAAGAAGAAGAATTTTTAATTCTTCACTTGCTCTTTCGATTATTTCTTCAGCTTCTGCCATTTCAAGACGTATCATTTCTTCAAATTCCTTGTCTTGTCCGGCGTCAAGCATTTCCTTATCATCTGCAACAGTCTGCTTTGCTGACTTCAATTCTCTGTACTTATCAATAATCGGTGTAAGGTCCGAATGTTCCTTACAGTATTTACGCCATGACTCTTGGTCGGCGATAATATCAGGGTCACTTATCTTCTCAGATACAAGCTGAAAGCGCTCTTCAAGCGCCTCTAATTTATCAAACATAATTAAAACTCCTTATTTTACTACATATCTAATATTTTATAATATTTTACCATAGGTGTCAACACAAAAATTAAAAATCATTATTTATAAGTATAAAATCATTTTTTTGGTAGTCAATTAATCCGTCATGTTTCATTTTTGAAAGCTCGTTTGACATTGCACTGCGGTCAACTCCGAGGTAGTCGGCAAGCTGTTGACGTGAAAATGGGACAGTAAATGTATTACCGCCGTTTAAAATCGCCTGTTCTGAAAAATACGACAATAATCTGTCACGAATGAACTTTGACGCAGTGTGCATCATTCTTGTGGCGAGGGATATATTTTTCTGTGCCGAATTTTTAAGAAGATTTCGTAAAAGTCGGTTATGAAAAGAACATTGATTTTCACATACGGAAAGAACTTTCTCTACATTAATAAACAGAACTTCCGTTTTCTCTGCCGCAACCACATCACAGAGCATTTCTTTATTCGGAATGGTCGCATAAGTTTCGGCGAAAATTTCACCCTGACTTATGTGGTTGAATATATTACTGCTACCCCAATAATAGTTGACAACAATATTTACACTCCCCGACAAAACAAGTCCCATATCACTGACAGTATCACCGCTGTAATAAATAATTTCCGATTTTTTAAAACTTTTTTGATATGCGCCAAAACAATTTAATATCGTCTTAATTTCATTCTCGGAAAGTCCGTTAAAAAATGCTGTTTTGGTTAAAAATAAATAATTCATAAATTCCTCGTATTTTGTTGTTGCAACAACATATTTTTTTATAAGATTATATTATACTGAATTCACAAAGTCAATACATGAAGTATTAACAAGGAGGATTTATATATGGAAAATAAAATGTTTTGCTTTCAATGTGAACAGACAGCAGGATGTTCCGGTTGTACAGGTAAGGTAGGCGTATGCGGTAAAAACGCAGATGTTGCCGCTCTGCAGGATAAATTAACAGGTGAACTTATCGGACTTGTTCGTGCAACAGGTGATGTTGTACCGACAGGAAACGTTTTAAAACTTATAATAGAAGGACTTTTTACAACTCTTACAAATGTCAGCTTTAACGAACAGACACTTAATGAATTGATTGAAAAAGTTCGCACAGAAAGAGAAAGGCTTGTTCCGCAATGTTTTGCTTGTGCATCACCGTGCGGAACAAATAACGAATATGATTTGTCGCATATTTGGACAGATAATGAAGATATTCGCAGTTTGAAATCACTTATACTTTTCGGCATCAGAGGTATGGCGGCGTATGCTTATCACGCTATGCTACTCGGATATACAAATGATGAAGTTAGCCATTTCTTTGTGAAAGCATTGTTTTCACTTGGCGAAGATTGGAAAATGGATAAGCTTTTACCGATAGTTATGGAATTGGGAAAAGTTAATCTTGTATGTATGGAAATGCTTGATAAAGCGAATACGGAAACTTACGGAACACCGACACCGACAACTATTGATTTAAAAGTTGAAAAAGGTCCGTTTATTATAATTTCGGGACATGATTTGCTTGATTTAAAATTGCTTTTGGAGCAGACAAAGGATAAGAATATTAATATATATACTCACGGAGAAATGTTACCGGCACACGGCTATCCGGAATTAAAGAAGTATAGGCATTTAAAGGGCAACTTCGGTACGGCATGGCAAAACCAACAAAAAGAATTTGCAAATGTACCTGCACCGATATTGTTTACAACAAACTGTTTAATGCCACCAAAGGACAGCTATTCGGACAGAGTGTTTACAACAGAAGTTGTATCATATCCTAAAATCACACATATCGGTGATGATAAAGATTTTACGCCTATTATCGAAAAGGCACTTGAACTTGGCGGGTATGACGAGGATAAGCAATTTACAGGTATAAACGGCGGAACAAGCGTGACAACAGGTTTCGGACACGGAACAATATTGAGCGTTGCGGATAAAGTTATTGACGCAGTTAAGAGCAGCGCTATAAAGCATTTCTTCTTGGTAGGTGGCTGTGACGGAGCACGTGCAGGAAGAAACTATTATAGCGATTTCGTAAAGCAAACACCTGACGATACCATTATATTAACGCTTGCTTGCGGTAAATATCGTTTTAACGACCTTGATTTAGGTACAATAGGCGGTTTGCCGAGAATTATGGACATGGGACAGTGTAATGACGCATACGGTGCGATTAAAGTAGCCATTGCACTTGCGGAGGCATTTGAATGTGAAGTAAATGAACTTCCGCTTTCAATGATACTTTCATGGTACGAACAGAAAGCTGTATGTATTCTGCTTACACTTCTTCATCTCGGTATTAAAAATATCCGTCTTGGTCCTACACTCCCAGCATTTATATCACCGAATGTATTGGGATACTTGGTAGAAAACTACAATATTGCAAAAATTACAACACCTGAAGAAGATTTAAAAAATATATTAGGTTAAAACAGAAAAACTGCCGACATAAAATCGGCAGTTTTTTTATGTTGACAGTGTATTGTAAGAAGATTATAATAAAATTATCAAACGATAAAGGGATGAATATTATGAATATAGCAATTTTATATCAAGTAAAAGAGCCGCCGCAAGTGGGTAATATCAGAAAGCCTATGAAAGAGGGCGGATACAGTGACAGCGGTTCAGACCTTGCGTATGAATTAAAGAAAAACGGATATAATTTGATAACCCCCGTGGAGAATCCCGACGAAAAGAACAACATTGATTGGGTATTCGGTGATGATGACGAGGGGATAACAAAAGCGATAAATATGGGGGCGGATGTATTGTGGCTGAACACCGTTTTGTATGACGGACACCCTATTGAAAAATACATAGGCAAAGTTAAAGTAATAGGTCAAAAATGCAGTGATGTGCAGACTTACGACGATAAATACTATACTAACCATATTTTGCTTGAACACGGACTTGACATTGTAAATGATGTATCGGTAAAATCGGCAGACGAATACAACGGCGATTTTCCGTGTGTTATAAAGCCGATACGCGGCAGAGGCAGTCAAGGCGTATCTGTTATCGAAAACAAAGAACAGTTGGATAAAGTCATAAATAAACTTG
>ENA-OWPB01002561-OWPB01002561.1-human-gut-metagenome-genome-assembly--contig:-NODE-2561-length-12397-cov-3.397504_pt1 | contig 12397 bp, 9 predicted proteins | sample MGYA00248260_ERZ651838 | MGnify/ENA primary metagenome ERZ651838 (study PRJEB26924, sample SAMEA4378304) | human gut metagenome | biome: human gut; feature: human-associated habitat; material: faeces...
ACCGGGTAAGCGCACAGGCCGCCCAGAATGCTGGTGCCGAACACCTCGCCCACCATGGTGGCAAGGATGTTTTTGGTCTTATGGTACACAAGGCCGCACAGCAGTGCGCCGAACATGCTGCCGGGGAAGGCCATCAGGCTGCCCAGACCCAGCAGATTGCGCAGCAGCGAGGCCACAAAGGCCACGCCCACGCCCCACCACGGGCCAAGCAGCACCGCGCAGGTCACATTGACCATGTGCTGGATGGGTGCACATTTGCTGCCGAACATGGGGAAGCTGAATACGCTGCCCACCACGCACAGAGCGCACAGCATGCCGGCCAGCGCCAGCTTTTTCACAGAGAGTTTTTTCATAAGGTAAGGCTCCTTTCCAAACCTGCGGAAGCAGCAAAAACCATACAGCGCCTCCGCAAACAGCCCGCACCCGGTGCCAGACCCGGCGCAGGAACTATAAGAAGCGGTCGAGACTTTCTGGTCTCCTCTCACGCCGGAACACGGCTTCCCATCGCTGACGGTCACAAAGCTCAGGGCGCTCCCCCTCAGCCCGCTGCGGCACTTCCGCAGAAAAGTACAAGGCATCCTCCTTAATGGTAATAGGTACACAACAAAAAAACAGGAGACACCTTCCGCGGTGCCTCCTGCAAAAAATCATCCATTCTGACTTCCTACGGCGGCATTATCCGCATCAGGTAAAAGGGTCGAAGTTTAGGTACTTCCTCTCAGCCTGCTTCACAAGCTCCCCTGTATTTGATTGTGACTGTATTCTACACCCTTTGCGCACAAATTGCAAGAGGGGGCAAAGGCACGCACAGCGGTGCAAAACGTTTTTCACGCAGTTTTTGGGGCGTTTCACGCAGGTTTTATTGAAAAAGAAGGTGAAATATGGTATTTTCAAAGTGGACGCATACCCCCCCCCCGTAAACAAAAAAGGAGGAATTCCGTATGAAGCAGACGACCCTGACCCAAAGGCTGCTCTCAGCCCTCGTGGCGCTGTGCATGGTGCTGAGCGTGTGCGCACCGGCACTGGCGGCAGGCAGTCCCGTTATCTGGATTCAGAAATCCGGTGGAACATTGGAGCCGCTGAATGCAAGCAATATTGGGACAAAACTGCCCGGATGCAGCTATGCATACGATGGCACAACTGTGACCATCACAATGGCGGCAAGCAAGGAATATGTAATGGAAGACGTGATGCTTGCTGGCGGACACAGCACGGATATTGTTCTGGTCTGCACCAATGATACACGAATGGACGGTGGCCTGGGCCTTACCATTACGGGTATGCGCAATGTTACGATCAAGACCGAGGATCCCTCAAAAACCTATACGGGAGCCTTTTATGGCGCATTGAAAGTTAAAGACTGCTACGGAAATGTGACCGTTACCAATCCGCACGGTGCGGCGGTTGTTTACTCTCTGGATGTGGACAACACAGCAGGTACAGGCAATGTGACGATCACGGGAAGCAATGCAAACGGCTCGATCTGTGCTGTTGCAGGAAGCTTTGGAACCAATGCCCACATTGCAAGCAACGGTGATGTGAAAATTGAAAACATCGTTTCTTTTGGGGCGGCGCAGCTCAACTATCAGGCGGTTGACGGCGAACTGACCGTGACCAGCAGTAAAAGTGTAACTACTACGGGTGGAGCACGCAAAGTTGATATCACGAGCACAGGCGCTGTTGAGATCAAAAGTGACGACACAAAAAACGTGGTGGGCAATGGCTTGTCTGTGAATGCCGGCGGTGCTGTCACTGTGACGGGCGGCGGTGCGGGCGACGCTGCTGCTGCGATCAAAGGCGATGCCAACATTACAGCAGGCGGCGGTGTGAATGTGAGCAATTTCTTCGGCATTGCGGTTGATGGCAATCTGACCGTCAACAGCAGCACCGGCGTGACAGTTGTTGGCAACACACAGCGTAATGCTGTCCGTTTTGAGGCCAACATTACCAGCAGCGGTGCAGTGAACATCAGCAATGATCGTGGCATTGCCGTGGGCGGCAAGCTGACCGTGAATAACGCCAGCGGCAAAGGCGATGTTACGGTGAGCGGCAAAGGCGGCAACACGGTTGGCAGCGGTGCCGAGATCACCAGTAAGGGCGCGGTGAACATTACCAACACAGACAACACCGGCCTTGCCGTGTCCGGCAATTTGACCGTACATGACAGCAACAGCGTGAAGGTGAGCGGCGGCACCGCCAGCTCGCCTGCCGTCAGCGGCAATATCACCCTGACCAGCTCCGGCAAAATGGAGCTGAGCAACCCGAATGGTCAGGTGACCAATAAAAAACTCACCGTGGAAAACAGCACCGGTGAGGTGATCGTTACCGGCAATAAGAGCGGCAGTACGGCCCTTGTGAAGTGTGGTGCAAGCATTGACACCACCGGAGCCGTTACCATTACCAACAGCAGCGGCCCGGCGATTTTCGGCGGACTGAATGTAGAACGGAGCGGCGGCATTACCGTAACAGGACGCCAGGCTTCTGCGCCGATCATTACCGGCAATTCTACCATTAAAGATACCAATAAGGTAGAGATCATCAACAGTGGCACCGGCGGCCAGACGGCGGAAAGCATCACCTATACGCCGCCTGCGGGCAATGGCTATTTCTATCGGACTGCACAGAATGGCACAAAGCTCCATACCCGCAAAGCCATCAGCGGCACAACGCCGTATCTGTGCATCGAACCCGACACCCTTTACACCCTTACCCTGCCGGAAGGTGTCACCGCCAAGACAAATGGCATCAGCGATACCAGCTTCTATGCCGGTGAAATGGTGACCGTTACGGCCCCGGCGGACACGGATACAAAGAAGTTCGAGAAGTGGACCGGCGGCGAGAACATCATAGAGGTTGACCCGAATTGGAGAAACAGCAAAACCTTTACCTTTAAAATGCCTGAGGGCAACGTGACCCTGACCGCTGATTACAAGCAGCTGTACAACCTCACCGTGACCGGCGGCACCATCGTGGACGGAAACGGCGACACCGGCAACTATCTGCCGGGCACCGAGGTGACCGTTGTGTTTACCGAGAGCGGTGATATCACTAAACAGTTCGAGAAGTGGACGTATACCGGCACTGCACCCGCAAAGCCGGATGGCGGCTGGACAGCGGCAAACGATAGCACCAGCAAAACCTTTACCTTTAAAATGCCCGCAGGCAATGTGACCCTGACCGCTGATTACATGCAGCTGTACAACCTCACCGTGAAGGGCGGCACCATCGTGAACGGTGCAACCACCGGCATATCCCAAATGATCGTGAAGCCGGGCCAGCTGGTCACCGTTGCGTTTACCGGGAGCACGGGTATCGAGGATCAGTTCGAGAAGTGGACGCTCAGCGGCACGAAACCCACAGACCTGCCCAATGATTGGCAGAGCAAGCCGAGCTTTAGCTTTACCATGCCTGCAGGCAACGTGACGCTGAAAGCCGAGTACAAAACGGTTTACAATGTGTCGGTGGCTGATAGCCGCGGCACGGTTCTCGTAAACAACAAGGAGCGCAGCCGGGCGCTGGAAGGTGAAACCGTCACGGTGAAAACGTCGGACACCTTCTTCAATGCGTACCATCAGTTCAACGGCTGGTCGCTTTCTGACGACAGTGCCCAGATGGTGGAGCCGTCTGAGAACTGGCAGACCAGCAAAGAATTCACCTTTACCATGCCCGCAGGCAATGTGACCCTGAAAGCTGATTACAAGCAGCTGTACGACCTTGCCGTGACCGGCGGCACCATCGTGGACGAGAGCGGCGACACCGGCGAAACCACCGGCATCTATCTGCCGGGCACCGAGGTGACCATTCAGTTTACTGAGAGCGATGATATCACTAAACAGTTCAAGCAGTGGAAGTCTACAGATACCGAACCCGAAGCGCCGGATGGCGGCTGGACAGAGGAAAACAATAGCGCCAGCAAAACCTTTACCTTTAAAATGCCCGCAGGCGACGTGACGCTGGAAGCAGTGTATCGGGAGACATACCATCTATCTGAATATACGAATAAGGCCGAGTTCTTTGTGAACGATCAGCAGGTCTATCAGGCACCGGCAGACGTCCGCGTTACCGTAAAGCTTGTGGATAGCTTCATCAACGACCACCGCGAATTTGATCAGTGGTGGCCTGTCGGCGGCACGACTCTTGTAGACCCGGAGGAAGGCTGGGAGCACAAGCCGATCTTCAGCTTCACCATGCCCGAAGGTGAGGTAGAGCTGCAGGCATTCTCTACGACCCTGTACGATGTCAACGTCACACATGGCACCATCGTGGACGGAACCGGCGAGACCGGCACATCCCAAAAGATCGTGAAGCCGGGCCAGCTGGTCACCGTCCGGGCCGAAAGCACGGAGGAAAACCCCTTCCTGCAGTGGACGTATACCGGCAAAGCACCCGTAGCGCCGGATGACGGCTGGCCGGAGGGTGGCTGGCAGACCAGCCCGGAGTTCACCTTTAAAATGCCTAACGGCGATGTGACGCTGGACGCACAGCGTGACCAGCTGTACAAGGTATCCATCAACGACAGTCTGGGCATTGTGACCATCAACGGCGAACCACGCAGCAGCCTTTGGGTCAAGGAAGGCGAGACGGTGACAGTGGCTACCACCCTGAAAGACGGCTACTGGATGGAGTTTGAGAAGTGGAACTCCACCGGCACTGCACCCGAAGAGCCGGAGGGCGGCTGGACAGAGACAAACAAAAGCACCAGCACAACCTTTACCTTTAAAATGCCCAATGGCCCGGTGGAACTGGTCGCTCAGTGGTCGGCCAGCCCGGTGGCCCGGCCTGACCCGGACGAACCTCTTGATGAAGACTTCGGCGTGGAACCTGCACCCATGGATACCACAGGCGGTACCATTGCCGCCGTGGCCGTTGGCGGTGCAGCCATCTGGGGCGGCTACGAGATCGCCACCCGCGTGATCCTGCACAGCCTCCTGCCCGAGGGTACAGTCATCCCGGCAAGCCGCGGCCAACTGGCTCTGCTGGTGTGGAACACCGCAGGCAGGCCCGAACCCGCAGGCGCACCCGCCTTTGCGGATGTGACCGACCCTGATATGGCCAAGGCCGCACAGTGGTGCACCGAGCAGGGCACCATGGCTGCCAAGGGCGACCGCTTTGAGCCCGAAGGCTGGACCCCGAAGTTCAAGGTGATCGAAGTGTGGAACAAGGCGTTCCCCGCAGCCTGATGCCGGCAGTGTGGATGCCGTGCTCGGTTCGGACCTTTCCCGTGAAAATGGGGCTGTTGTAAAATAGCTCTCTGAAAAAAACATGAACAAAACCCGGAACCTTTTCTCAGCCAAAACGGCTCAAAAAGGGTTCCGGGTTTTTGATGTTATGCTGTTTCCGCCTTATCCGTTCCACCCTCTGGCAGAGGGGTCCAGCATTTCGGCGGCAGAGTAGATGAGGGCGTTGCAGATGGCTGCAGCCACATTGCTGCCGCCCTTGCGGCCCATGGCGGCGATGGCAGGCACGCCGTATCGCTCGCAGGTGGCAAACAGTACTTCCTTGCTTTCCACCACATTCACAAACCCCACCGGCACGCCAATGACCAGTGCAGGCCGCAGACCGGCTTCCATTTCCTCCGCAATGGTCAAAAGGGCCGTGGGCGCATTGCCAATGGCCAGAATGGCCCCCGGGTGCTCCCGGGCAGCGCGGTGCATGGCGGCAACGGCACGGGTGGTGCCCGCCTGCTTTGCGGCTTCGGCCACAGCGGGGTCTGCCATGTAGCAGATGGCTTCACCGTTCAGTTTTTTCAGGCCCGGCTTTGTGATGCCCGCCAGCGCCATATTGGTGTCGGTAACGATGAAAGCACCCGCGTGCAGGGCCTTGACTGCGGCTTCCACCGCGCCGGGTGTAAAGCGCAGATTTTTGGCATAGTCGAAATCCGCGGTGGTGTGGATGACCCGCTTGACCACCGCAGCCGTCTCCGGCGGCGGGGTCAGGCCCAGCTCGTCCAGTTCCCTTGTGATAATGGAGATGCTCGTCCGTTCAATGTCGGCGGGCAGATGATGCTGCGGTGTCATGTGTTGTCTCCTTTTTGCATTCCCATGGCGGCATAGATGGCGGGCATATCCAGTGCCGAGCGTACACCATCGGCAAGCAGATCAAACTGCTGCTGACGGTACTGCTCCATGGGGATAAGCTCGGCCCCGGCCGGATCGATGCCCTTCCGTTTGCACAAAAATGCGGTCAGTTTTTCGGTCAGTTCGCCGGTGTCGAACAGGCCGTGCAGGTAGGTACCGAATACACCGTCCTGCACACAGCCCTCCGGCGTGCCGTCTGCAAGGATGCAGAACGCACTGCCCCGCACCTCGGTGCGGCCTGCGTGGATCTCGTAGCCCGTCAGCTTTGCGCCTGCAAAGGGTTCTGTGGTCACACAGGCTGCGGTCTGGGTCAGGTGCTTTTCGGTGCCGAACACCGTCGTGGTGGGCAGCAGGCCAAGGCCCCGCAGGGTGCAGGGGGTGCCGCTCTCCTCCCCTGCCGGGTCGCAGAGCTGTTCGCCCAACATCTGATAGCCGCCGCACACGCCCAGCACCGGCGTACCGGCTGCCGAAAGCCTGAGCACCGCCGCTTCCAGTCCGCTTTCCCTCAGCCAGCGCAGGTCGTCCATGGTGTTCTTGGTACCGGGCAGGATGACGAGATCCGGTGCACCCAGCTGGCGGGTGCGCTGCACATACCGCACGCCCAGCAGCGGGTGCTGTTCCAGCGGGATAAAGTCGGTGAAGTTGGACACATGCGGCAGGCGCAGGATGGCGATATCCAGCGGCTTGACGGCATTTTTTGCTTCCAGACGATCCGAGAGAGAGTCCTCGTCCTCAATCTCCACCCGCAGGTACGGCACTACGCCCAGCACGGGCAGCTGCGTTTTTTCTTCCAGCATGGCAAGGCCGGGCCGCAGGATCTCCACATCGCCCCGGAACTTGTTGATGATGAGCCCCCTGATGCGGGCACGCTCGTCGGCTTCCAGCAGCTCCACAGTGCCGTACAGCTGGGCGAATACGCCACCCCGGTCGATATCGCCCGCCAGCAGCACCGGCGCATCCACCAGCTTTGCAAGGCCCATGTTCACGATATCGTCGGCTTTCAGGTTGATCTCCGCCGGGCTGCCCGCGCCTTCGATCACGATAATGTCGTTCTCGGCGGCAAGGCTGTTGTAGGCTTCCAGAATGTCCGGGATAAGGCTGCGCTTCATTTTAAAGTAGGCGGCGGCAGGCATCTGGCCCCGGGCCTTGCCGTTCACGATGACCTGACTGCCCACATCGCTGCTGGGCTTGAGCAGGATGGGGTTCATGCGCACATCCGGCTCCACGCCTGCAGCCTGTGCCTGCACCACCTGAGCACGGCCCATCTCTGCACCGTTGCGGGTGACGAAGCTGTTCAGGGCCATGTTCTGGCTTTTGAAAGGGGCCACGCGGTAGCCATCCTGCGCAAAGATGCGGCACAGCGCCGCGCACAGCAGGCTTTTGCCCGCACCGCTCATGGTGCCCTGCACCATAATGCATTTTGCCTTGCTCATTGCGCCACCTCCGGCAGGGTTTCGGCCAGCAGTGCAAGCAGCTGCCGGTTCTCGTTTTCTGTGCGCACGGCGGTGCGGTACCAGCTGGCATCAAGGCCCGGATAATTGCCGCAGCTGCGCAGTACCGCACCCTTGCGGCGCAGCGCTTCGCCCAGCGCTTCCGGCGCGCGGAACAGCAGATAGTTCGCCCGGCCCCCGATCACCCGCAGGCCCAGCGCCCGCAGGCCGTCTGCCAGCACAGGCCGCTGTGCTTCGATCAATGCACGCACCTTCGCCACATATTCCGTCTCGTCCAGCGCAGCAATGCCCGCCGCCTGTGCCAGACTGGAAACCGCCCACGGCTGGCCCGCTGCCCGCATCCGGGCAAGCAGCTCTGTATCAGAGCACAGGCAATAGCCCAGACGCACGCCTGCCATGCCGTAAAGCTTGGTGAAGGCTTTTAAAACAATCAGTTTTTTGCTGTTTTTCAGCAGATGCTTTGCCGAAAGGCCTTCGCCCTCCGGCAAAAAATCCAGAAAGCATTCGTCCACGGCCAGCACCGCACCCACGGCCTCGCATCTGCGCAGCAGTGCCTCCACAAGGGCAGGCTCTGCCAGCTGGCCGGTGGGATTGTTGGGCTGACAGAGGAACACCATATTTGTACCCGGGTGCACCGCGTTCAGGAGATCTTTCGTCACCGCAAAATCGTTTTCTTCCCGCAAAAAATGCCGTTTCACCGTGCAGCCTGCCGTTTCAAGGGCGGTGGCATACTCGGCAAAGGTGGGGGCCGTTACCAGTGCAGTGCGGGGCTTTGCAGCCAGCGCCAGCCGGAAGATGAGGTCTGCCGCGCCGTTGCCGCACAGCAGCCATTCGGCGGGCACTCCCTCAGCCACCGCCAGTTTTTCACGCAGGGCCCGGCACAGCGGGTCGGGGTAGCGGTCGGCCGTGGCAAGCGCTGCCGTAATGGCCTTTGCCACCCCTTCCGGCAGGCCCAGCGGGCTGACATTGGCCGAAAAATCCAGCGGGTCGCGGCCAAACTCGGCGCGATAGCCCGCCCAGTCGCCGCCATGGGTCAATTGTTTCATGCAAGGAACCCCCGTATTGCTGCACCCCATGCCAGCGCAAAGCCGCTTGCCACATACATCATGCGGTTGGCGCGCAGGATGTCCTGCGGCTCAATGGGGCGCAGGGCATCACCGATGGTGGGCTTGGGGTAATATTCGCCAAAATAGTAAGCCGGGCCGGCCAGCTGCACGCCCAGTGCACCGGCGCAGGCGCTTTCGGTCTGGGCGCTGTTGGGGCTGGCGTGGTTGCGCCGGTCCCGCCGCCAGATGCGCCATGCGCCCTTGGCATCGTTGCCGGTAAAGGCCGCAGCGGCCACCCACAAAAGGGCGGCAATGCGGCTGGGGATGTAGTTTGCAAGGTCGTCCAGCTTCGCGGCTGCGCGGCCAAAGTAAAGATACTTCTCGTTTTTGTAGCCCAGCATGCTGTCCATGGTATTGATAGCCTTGTAGGTCAGCGCCAGCGGTGCCCCGCCGATGAGCATATACAGCAGCGGCGCAATGACGCCGTCGCTGGCATTTTCGGCCACCGTTTCCACCGCAGCTTTGGTCACACCCTCTGCGGTCAGGTTCTGGGTGTCGCGGCCCACGATGCGGCTCACGGCTTTGCGAGCGGCGGGCAGGTCGTTTTTAATAAGCTGAGCGTACACATTTGTGCTCTCCTGCGCAAGGCCCCTTGCCGCCAGCGCCTGCCCGCACCAGAACATCTGCACCGCAAGGCCCAGCCACGGGCTGAGCTTTGCCGCCGCCAGACACACAAGGCTCGTGACCAGAAAGGTGCCCACCGGCAGGCAGAACGCCGTCACGGCACCGCCCAGCAGCTCGCCCTGCGGGGTGCCGGGCAGGCGGGCGCGCAGGAACTTTTCCAGCCGGGAGATGCATCTTCCCATAAGCACCACCGGGTGCGGCAGCCACGCCGGGTCGCCGAAGAGCGCGTCCAGCACAAAACCGCCGACAACTGCCTGGAGGATCATGCCTTGCTCTCCTTTGTGTACTGGACGGTCTTCACGAGATACAGCAGATGCTTTTCCGTCCAGTCCTTTGCATCCAGCACAAAGCCGCCCGCGTTGGGTCCGCACCATGCGTAATAGTCCCTGTGGGGGACGGCAAACCGCTCCATGGCGGCCATCTGGGTGCCGCCGTGGGCCAGAATGACCAGCCGTTCTTCGCCTGCGGCAAGGGCTTTATCGATCAGCTCTGCCACGGTGCGGCAGATGCGGTCTGAAAAATCCGTCTTGCGCTCTCCATCCGGGCAGGGGCTTTCGCAGTTGGCCTTCACCCATGCCTGATACTCGGGGTCCTTTTCCATCTCGATGAAATTGCGGCCCTCAAAGCTGCCAAAGCACATCTCTTTCAGGCCGTCCACCGGCACAAGCTTTGCCTCCGGGAACAGGATGCGCGCCGTCTGGCTGGTGCGCTGCAGGGTGGAAACATAAACCACAGCGGGGTCAAAATCTGCCCGGCGCAGCTGAGCAGCGCCTTCGGGTGAGAGCGGGATGTCGCGCTGGCCCTGATAACGCTTCTGGGCGTTGTATTCCGTCTGGCCATGACGCAGAAGATAGATCAGCATTGAGGTAATTCTCCTTTCAAAACCGTGGGGATGCCGCAGAACATCTGCACCACGCACTCGGCCCGTGCGGCCAGCAGGCAGGCAAGCCTGCCCGCCGCCTCGCGGTCTGCGCGCTGTTTGACATCCATCGGCACAACACCGCCGCCTACCTCGGTGGCGATGAGGATATCGTATTCATGGGCAAGCTTGTCTGCCAAGGCAGGCAGGTCGGCGGCATCGGCAGCCAATACCTGCACGTCCGAAAGACGCTTGCCGGGAAGTGTTTGCGCAAAGGTGCGCTTGCCGCTGTAGAGCGGCCCGGTAATAAAGATCATAGCAGCCCTCCCCACTGGCAGGCACACAGCGCCGCCAGCATCCAGAGCTCGGCCTTTTGCAAAAACCACCCGGCAAGGTCGCCGGTGATGCCGCCGAACTGCTTCCGGCTCACGGCATGGTAGCGCCAGAGCACCGCCAGCGCTGCCAGCACCAGCGCCCAGCCGCCCAGCGCCGCCATGCCCACGCACAGCACTGCGGCCAGCACCGCCAGCACCCGGCGCACCACAGTTTTGTCTGCTGCAGTGGCAAAGGTGTGTGCAAGACCGGTGTTTTTTGCCATGGGGAACGATGCCACCGCAAGGCCCGAAAGCGCCCGTTCCAGCACCAGTGCCAGAACCCACAGCACACCCACGCGGGGTGTAAAACTCACACAGGTGCACAGGGCAAAATAGGCCAGAAAATAGCTGCACAGCCGGATGACCGCAAAGGCACCGCAATGGGGGTCTTTTAATATTTCCAGCTTCTTTTCTCGGTCGCCGTAGCTGGAAAGGGCATCGCAGGTGTCGGCATAGCCGTCCAGATGGATGCCGCCGGTGATCCATACCGGGATCAGCGCAAAGCCCACCGCCTTGGCAAGGCCCGGCAGGGGCAGCGCGCCACACACACACCACGCCGCACCAATAACGACACCAATGAGCGGGAAGGCGCACATGGCGTAGCGCATATTTTTTTCGTTCCAGTCGAACTGCGGCACCGGGATGGCCGAAAACATGGCAAAGGCCACCGCAATGGTCTGCAAAACGATCATTTTTCCACTCCTTTATAGTACACGGGGATGCCGCATACCACCCGCACCACCGCATCTGCCCGGGCGGCAAAGGCATTGTTCACCTGCGCCAGTGCCAGCAGATAGCGGCCTGTGTCACCGGCATAGTCGGCCCCGCCGCTGAACACCTCGTTGGAAACAACGATGAGGTTTTCGCACTGGGCTGCAAGGCTTTCCAGCCCGTGCAGGATGGCTTTGGCCGCGTTTTCTCCTGCTCCCGCCGGGTCGTACAGCTCGTTGGCGGCAAGGTTGCCAAGGTCTTCCAGCAAGGCGATGCCTCGCGCAGGCAGGCGCACATTGTCCAGATGCAAGGGACACTCCACCGTCACAAACTGCTTTGCGGCCCGCATTTTGCGGTGCTTTTCCACCCGGGCGGCACACTCGGCATCCCACACCTGCATGGTGGCAAGATAGTAGCGCGGGCCGGTGGTTTTCAGCACAAGGCTCTCGGCGTATTCACTTTTGCCGCTGGCCGCGCCGCCCAGAACCAGCGTCAACATTGGGGCGTATACGGCGCAATGCCGCCCTCCGCAAAGGAGTAGCACCCGCCGTATACGGCCAGCGCCATATCCCACAGCGGGATGCTGGCCACCGCGCCGGTGCCCTCGCCCAGATGCAGCCCCGCCGTGATGATGGGTGCCTTGCCCAGTGCTTCCAGCACGATGCGCGCGGCAGGCTCTGCGGAGCAGTGGCTTGCAAACACAGCCTTTGCCGCCGCCGGGCACAGCCGCACGGCGCACAGCGCGGCCACTCCGCTGATAAAACCATCTGCCAGCACCGGCACACCGGCCAGCGCACCGCCCAGAAACACACCGCACAGGCCCGCGATATCAAAGCCGCCAAGCTTTGCAAGAACATCCAATGTGTCTTCCGGGTCCGGCTCATTGCAAAGGATGCCGCGGCAGATGGCATCCACCTTGCGGGCAAGCCCTTCGTCCGAGAGGCCCGCACCGCGCCCGGTCATAAGCTCCACAGGCTGGCCCAGCAGCACCGCCGCCACCGCGCTGGAGGTGGTGGTATTGCCAATGCCCATTTCACCGGTGGCGATGAGCCTGTAGCCATCCTCTGCCAGTTCCCGGGCAAGGGCAATGCCCTCCCCAACGGCCTGCACGGCCTCGGCCCGGCTCATGGCAGGGCCGAGGGTAAAATCCGCCGTGCCTGCGGCAATGCGGCAGCTGCGCACGCCGGGCACCGGT
>ENA-OWPB01002562-OWPB01002562.1-human-gut-metagenome-genome-assembly--contig:-NODE-2562-length-12393-cov-4.487761_pt1 | contig 12393 bp, 10 predicted proteins | sample MGYA00248260_ERZ651838 | MGnify/ENA primary metagenome ERZ651838 (study PRJEB26924, sample SAMEA4378304) | human gut metagenome | biome: human gut; feature: human-associated habitat; material: faeces...
GCAGTTATTCGGTTATGAGCAAGTAGCGAAGCGGATTGCGAATATCCGCTTGACTTGTACAACAATCATAGTCAGTGGGGGATATATTCTTGGGCAGATGACAGAGGTGTTTAGAAGAAACAAAAAGGTTTTTCTTCGCATAACTTATAGATAAAAGCTTTCTGAGAAAAATATGGACGATAATATCTGCAAAAAGGTGATTTATTCGAATGATTATTACGACCTGATCATTGATTATATCGGTGGGTATCCACTGGGAGATCCGGAATGCATCTTACAGGTGGACAATACGTATGACATTGGATTTTACAGCAGGGAGCGGGCACCGGAGTTGAATCTGGTGGATTATCCGTATCTGACGATCCCGCATTGTCTGGTGCCGATGGATATGACAGCGCTGGAAGTCAGCGGGATTTTGCGTTTACAGAATCCATCAGCACTGGATCTGCAGGGACAGGGCGTTTTGATCGGATTTGTTGATACGGGAATTACGTATGAACATCCGGCTTTCCAAAATGAGGATGGGACCACACGGATTGTCGGTATCTGGGATCAGACGGCGGAAGATGGAACACCGCCGAATGGGATGGTTTACGGGGCATTTTATGGAGAGGAACAGATTAATGAAGCACTCCGGTCAGAACGACCGCGGGAGATTGTGCCGGAACAGGACGAAAACGGACATGGTACATTTCTGGCGGGGGTAGCATGTGGAAGCACAGATGGCACGGCAGATTTTTCGGGAGCAGCACCGCTGGCTCAGATTGCAGTTGTAAAATGCAAACAGGCGAAACCATATCTGCGGGATTATTATTTTATTCCACAGGGACAGGAATGTTATCAGGAAAATGATCTGATGATGGGAATCAGCTGGCTGAACCGTTTTGCATATGAGCGGCGAATGCCGTTGGTATTATGTATTGGCATGGGGAGCGGACTTGGAAATCATGTCGGGGATGAACCGCTGGCAATCCAGTGTGATGAGTTTGGACGAAGACGGCAGCGGGCAGTTGTTGTGGCAGCAGGAAATGCGGCAAATCAGCGGCGGCATTATCAAAAAAGGGGAATGGAAGAGGGCGCGGTTGAGAGTATTGAACTGTCCGTTGGCAGTAATCTTGCAGGATTTCAGATGGAAATCTGGACGATGGTTCCGGAGATTTATGAACTGTCGATCGTATCGCCTACCGGAGAACGGTTCCCGAAGACTGTGGTACGTCCGGGAGAACGGCAGGAATATGTATTTTTGTTTGAAAAAACAAAATTAACGGCAGAATATGCCATTGTGGGAACCAGAAACAGCATGCAGCAGATCATGCTGCGGTTTGAACAACCGCTCAGTGGAATCTGGACGGTGGAATTGCAGGCAGATTTTGTGCTGAGTGGAAATATATTCTGCTGGCTTCCGTTGTCGCAACTGTTGAGTGGAGAAGTATATTTCCTGAGATCTGATCCGAACACGACGGTCACTATGCCGGGAATGTCGCGGGTGGCGATCACCACCGGAGCGTATCAGGCAATCGGAGGAAGCATTGACCCGGATTCTGGCAGAGGATTTTCCAGTCTGGATGCGGTGAAACCAGATATTGTCGCGCCGGGAGTAAATGTACTGGGACCTGTGCTTCGGGACCGCTATGAACTTCGCAGCGGTACAAGTATCAGTGCTGCGCTGACTGCCGGTGCCTGCGCTCAGCTTTTTCAATGGGGAATTGTGGGAAATAATATGTTGTATCTGAATACGACAGATCTGAAAAATCTGCTGATCCGCGGAGCGGTGCGGGATGAGGACCGGACGTATCCCAATCCGGTATATGGGTATGGAGTGCTGGAAGTATATCAGGCGTTGAGCCGTTTGCGGGGAAATTAGAAGATATGTACATTCGCAAAAGATAAATACAGAATAAGTAAAGTGACGGCGTTCATGAGCAAGCAGTGAATGACCGCTTTACTGAAGTCCTTTTCAATAACTGTAAAAAGGATTCTTTGTGTTCTGAAAAATTGTAAAATAAAAAGACAGCCAAATCCGAACGGCTGTCTTCTAAGGAGAAGGTATTTTTTACTATGGGGGTAGCAAAAAACTTATAATGTATTGGGGTTTTTACAGTTATTATAATAGCAAATGTGTAGACACAAGTGTTCACAATGATTCACAAATTTTGAAAAATAAATTGTGCATAATTCATATGACTAAAAAGTAATCAGGGCAAAATTTGTTGTGAGACTGCATGATAACTGGTGAAATTGCAGTATGATAAAACCAAAATGAATTATCATAAGATCCTGGAAAGAAAGATTGTATTGGATAAAAATGTAATCTTTAGCTTAAAAACAGAATTTATAGAAAACGAAAAAGAAGATGTGAGCAAAAAGAAAGCAATGGTATTTTTCTCATTTTTATTTTATACTGTATCTTAACAGGATACATCAGATATGAGATAACTCCCACCGCTATAGGTAAGGAATAACAAGAGGATATCAGTGGAGAAATTTCAGAGATAAGAGATGTTTTCCACCTCCACGGGAGGGAAAGATTTGAGAACCGGAGGAAAGATAAATGGGAAAGACAATATACATACAATGCTATGAAGGACTGAGTGCGAAAATGATGGTTGAGGCATTGTTAAATCTGATGCCGGAACAGACACAGGCGAAGGCGACAGTAGACCAGCTGCTTACACTGAACTGCCCGGCAGAGGTAAAGGCGGCGATGATTCGCAAACTGCCAAGAAAAATCAAAGATTTTGCACTTCCAGAGGGAGCAGAGGAGTTGTTTCAGCGTGCATATGACATCTGGCTTCATGCAAAGGCAGCGGTGCAGAGAGTGAATATTGCACATGTAGAATTTCAGGAAAAAGATTATGATGAAGTGATTGCTATGCTGGCAGCGTCTATTTGTATGGAACGTCTGGAAGCAGATACGATCATTTGTCCGATCGTGTACGATGGATATGGACAAATTTATATTGATCATGAACCGGTGTCGGTACCGTTGCCGGAAACGTTATATATTCTGATGGGGGCTGAGATCGCAATGCACCGTATGGAACGCGATAGTGCATGGGTGACACCGGAAGGAGCTGCTTTTCTGGCGGCATGCCGTACTTCGGATCATCTGCCGGAGGAGTACCATGTCAGCAAGATCGGAACCGGTCGTGGTACTGCATCGGATGGAAGCAATGGCGTGCTGCGGATCATGGTGCTTGAAGACGGAAATGCAGAGAAGAGTGGAATGGCTGATTTTTCGGAAAAGGAAGCTGTAGAGAAAAATATAGAAGCTAATTTTCCGGAGAAAGAAGAGATAGAGAAGAATATAGAAGCCGATTTTCCAGAAAAAGAAGCTGAGCAGGAACATATTTTGCAAGAATCCCCAGTTTCTGAAGAAGAAAATACAGAAAGTGTTACGAAAGCACCAGAGCAAAATTCTGACTGGGACGATGACCTGGAGTTTTTAGAGGAAAGTATTATCAGTCAGGTTGCACCAGAAAAGGAACCGGATGAAATTCAGGCAGAGGAACCAAAACATGAGACAGTAGCAGAGGACATTGTCTGCACAGACACAACGACACCAAATGAAATCTGGAAACTGGAGTGTAACATTGATGATTGCGGCGGTGAAGTGCTTGGCTACACAATGGAGCGTCTGATGGAAAATGGTGCTTTGGATGCCTGCTATCTTCCGATTTATATGAAGAAGAACCGCCCGGCATATATGTTGACTGTTTTGTGCCGTCCGGAGGATCGGGAGCGGTTAGAAGACATTATTTTTGAGGAGACAACGACCATTGGCATTCGCCGTGCACTGATGCAGCGCACGATCTTACAGCGCAGAAAATCAACAGAGCAGACTTCTCTGGGTAATGTGGCGGTAAAAACCATGAAAAAGAAAAACGGCGAAGTACCGACATTGGAATATGAGAGTGTAGCGGCAATTGCCAGAGAGCAGCATCTGCCATTTCGGGAAGTATACCGCCGTCTGGAAAAAGAATTGTATTAGATCTGAGATGACTAGAGAATAAATAAGGAAACCGGCATAAGAAAGGAGAGATACGGGTATGATTTATGTGGGAATCATTGTGGCGATCTGTGCGGCAGAATTTTTTGTTCGCCGTCGGGTGAATAAAAATTTTTCAACAAATGAAAACCGGGAGGTGGGCAGACTTCCGATTCGTCTGCGCAAATACCATAACGAAGGAATGGCAAATAATACACTGGAGAAAAAGCCACAGCTTGTCAAAGGCATCGGTATCGGTGTTGTAAGTATTCTTACGATCATGTTTCTGCTTGCAATGACATTGAAAGGAAAAAGCGCTTTAAAGGCTGGTCTGGCACTGATCCTTGGCGGTGGGCTTGCCAATTTGCTGGAACGTTTTCGGCATGGATATGTGACGGATTACGTACAGTTTAAAGTTCCGATTCCATTTTTGAAAAAATTGATTTTTAACATTGCGGATTTTTGTGTATTTATCGGAATGGCAGTGCTGATGCTGCGCGAGATCGGAAAGCAGTGTTAGCGCAGAGCGAAACTCAGATGTGAATAACAAGTATGTGGGATAATCAGATGTGATAACAAATATTTGAGATAAAAAGATGTCTTACAGCTTGTATGGACACTCTGAGGAACAGTAAGATGATAAGGAAAAGAAAAAATGCGGCAGTCCTTTCAGACAGGTTCTGCCGCAATACCATTTTTACGAAGAAAGACGGGAACTAAGCGATCCCATTCCTGATCCAGCGTCTTATCCAGAGAAAATTTCCGGTAGGAGATTCCTGTGGTGCAGGTCAGGGTTTCGTTTTTATAAGTGAAATGCAGATACATGCCACTGACATCTTCCGGTAAAAAGGAAGTACCTGCGCGTTCCACCGTGTTTAACTGATTTGCCGGAGAGAGAAGAAACACAAATTTAAAATAAAGAGGTTTCTTTTTGCCCTGCATCAGTTTCAGACAATGCGGACGCATCAGGGAAAATGGCACATAGGACAGATCCTGCAATTGAAGGTTTTCCGTTTCTTCAGAATCGAAATAATCTGCCTGAAGGGAACCGTCAATCGTAAAGGTTGCCGCCTGTGTAATGACTGCTTCCTGCAAAAGAAAGTGATCGCACATGCCTTCTTTTAGTAATTTGTTGATAAAGGTGCCAATATCGGTTATTTTTAATGCAATCATGCAGAATCTCCTGTTAACAAAAAATGTGGATTATGGTATCATTATCTTTTGGATTTGTAGTAATCCGGATGATACACATTGGGAATGGAAATTGTGTTGTCGTTCCTATTACAAATATTATAAAATTGAAATTAGAAAAAAGCAATCAAAATGTAATTACCGATTTAGAAAGAGCGGGTATATTTGAGTGAAAAAAATGAAAAAAACAGGATGGAAATGTTTGTCGATTTTTCTATTCCTGATGGTTTTAGTGTCTGGCTTGACCGGATGTGGGAAAAATGCTGATGAAGTGGCAGATCGTATGGAAAAAATTGTCACGGGAAACAATCCGTTGGAGGTAAAGACGGTATCACAGGATAAATATGCCTACAACACGCTGCCGGACAATACGAAACTTGTCTATGATGAGATTTTGTACGCTATCATGCACCGGGAAGAAAAGGTGCAGATTGCGACGACGGATGTCGATGAAATGGAACTGGCATATCTGGCAGTGCGCTGTGATTACTGTAACCTGTTCTGGCTGAAACAGTTTTCCTATGTGACCTATAACCGTGGAGATGAGATCACAGCAATCATGGTGACGCCGGAATACAGCATGAGCAAAGAAGAACAGAAAAAGACGCAGAAGCAGATTGATGAGGAAGCAGACCGGATGCTGGCAGATGCGCCGACGGATGGAACGGACTATGATAAGGCACTGTATGTATTTGAAAAATTGATCACGGAAGTAGATTATGTGGATGATTCTGCTGACAACCAGAACATTATTAGTGTGTTTTTGAATCATGAAACCATTTGTCAGGGATATGCGTATGCAACGCAGTACCTGTTGGAAAAACTGGGGATTTCCTGTACAACAGTGCTTGGAAATGTCAGCGACGGACCGCATGCATGGAATCTGGCAAAGCTGGACGGGGACTACTATTATATTGATACTACATGGGGAAACTCTCAGTATCTGTCCCGTCAGGATGAACAGAAGGAAAATGTGGTATCCAAGTATATTGATTACAATTATTTTGGTGCTTCCACGGCGGATATCATGCAGTCCCATACCGCGGATGAACGGATCAGTCTGCCGGAGTGTATCGCGACCGCAGATAATTACTATGTGCACGAGGGGCGGTATATTACGGAATGGAATCCGGAAACGATCGGAGCGATTTTTGCACAGGCTTATCAGAATGGCGAAAATATGGTACAGGTGAAGTTCGCAAGTACGGATCTGTATGAGCAGGCGATGCAGTATTTTGTGGAAGAATATGGAATTGCAAAATTCTGTCCGGGATTAAGTTCCTTCCGATATATGGAAGATATAGACAGCTGTGTATTGTTTATTGTATTTTGATAAAACAGTAGAAATAGGTTTTAAAGATACTTTTTAATTTTATAAGAGTTTCCTACGTTTATTTCGTAAGATTAGTAAAAATAATGAGTCAAATGGGAATTTAGAGGAAACTGGCAGAAAGGCAAGTGTGAGATACCATGGGAAAAAAGATAAATCTGTCCCACAATCTGATGGGATGTCGACTGGACAACTGGTTACGTTTGAAAAAAAGCAACCCGATCACCGCGGAAAATAAAGCACAGGCGCGGCTGATCACGGCAGTGTCGTCGGTTCTGGCAGTTCCGGCATTTTTGGAATGGCTGGTCTTTTATGTGCCGATCAAACGGACAAAAATCAAAAAAGATCCAGTATACATTGTGGGTTACTGGCGTTCTGGAACAACATTTTTGCAAAATCTGCTGACCAGAGATCCGCAGTTTGGATGGTTTGATCCGGTTCGTACTGTGACTTTCAGCAACTGTATTTTTATGAAAGGGATTCTGGCAAAAGCACAGAAGAAGCTGCTGCAGGGCGCGCGTCCGATGGATAATCTGGAATATACGCTGGATCTTCCGATGGAGGAAGTATTTGCGCAGGCAACGATTTCTACCCAGGCGATCAGTCACATGCTGGTATTTCCGGATGGCGGAAAAGGTGTCAAATACATTGAGACTGCTTTTATTGACGAGCAGGATGAGAAAAGGCAGCAGGAATGGCGCAAGGTGTATGACTACATTTTGAAAAAAGTGACGTATCTGTACGGGGGCAAACAGCTTCTGCTGAAAAGCCCGGAAAATACATGCAGGATCGGTGCTTTGAAAAAATGTTATCCGGGAGCAAAATTTATCAATATTTACCGCAATCCGTATACCGTTGTCATGTCCACCATCAATATGTTTACCAAGGAAATGGGGCTGTTCTGCTTAAATGAGCCGGCGTCTCATCAGGTGATCGAAGATGTGACCATTGATCTGTTCGAGCGCATTTATAAAAAAGCATTCCGTGAGCTGGATGCCATGCCGCCGGAGGATTATATTGATATCAAATATGAAGATTTCTGCAAAGATCCGGAAGGATATGTCAAACAGATCTACGATCATCTTGGCATTGATGGGTTCGAGGAGGCAAAACCGTATTTTGACGCATATCTGGAAAGCCAGAAGAATTATCAGAAGAATAAATTTGAGCTGACACCGGAACTTCGGGACAAGATCAATGCAAAACTTGGCTTTTATTTTGCACATTATGGATATGAGATGCAAAAATAGAACACTGGACCGAGTTTTTGTTCATAAAAAGACATTCTTTTCATTATTATGTATCCGGGCAATTTTTGATGCAGGCATGATTATTATCTGAATGCATATGATGAGTGAGCTGTAACACATTTTTGTGAAGAAAAATTGTGGTGCAAAATAACTTTAAGTAGTGTATACTGAACATATATCAGATGTGAGACGACTCCCGTCTCTATAGGCGGTGAGATTCTTCCTGACATGAGAAAGGAGAACTTTATTATGGAAAAAATCAGTGATAGCATGAAAAAAATCTTATTGGCAGGTATCGGTGCAGCAGCTACGACTGCTGAGAAATCAAAAGAGATTCTGGATGATCTGGTAAAAAAAGGTGAGCTGACCGTAGAGCAGGGAAAAGTCTTGAATGAAGAATTAAAGCATAATGTAAAACAGACATTCAAAAAAGATGAGCAGGATCCTGCTGATGTATTAAAAGGAATGACTCCGGAGCAGATCGAGGCATTAAAAGCTGCAATTGCAAACATGGAAGCAAAAGCTACAGAAGAAAAAGCAGAAGAGACAAAAGAGGAAGCAGCAGAAGAGTAGAAGATATCGTGATTCTAAGAAGAAACTATTAATTTTCATTGACTGGAATCAGGTGTTAAGTCTCCTGTGTGTGACTTAAAAGGAATCGTGCTTTCCAAACAAAAGGAAAAAAGGAAGGCACAATGAAAACAGATTGAAAGAAATTGAAATTATGAGTGAAAAAGATACGAATGGAACCCGATTGCGGGAAATTATATCAGTCATTCACAAACATCAAATTGCCAGGGGCGTAACTCCGGAAAAGTTACGCCTGATTCTGGAAGATCTTGGCCCAACTTATATTAAGCTGGGTCAGATTATGTCTATGCGTTCGGATATTTTCCCAAAGAAAATCTGTGATGAATTTATGCGTCTGCGTTCCGAAGTAACACCGATGCCTTTTTCGGAAGTGCAAGAGGTGATCGAACACGCTTATGGAACAGCGCTTAACGAAGTATTTGCAGACTTTGAAGAAACACCGATTGGTTCCGCTTCCATTGCTCAGGTGCATAAGGCAAAACTCAAAACCGGTGAGACAGTAGTGGTCAAGGTGCAGCGTCAGGGAATTTATGAAACCATGTCCCGGGATATTGCATTTTTGCATCGTGCCGTAAAACTGATGCCGCCGATTAATATGGCAGGTCTGGTAGATATGAATCAGGTTCTGGATGAGATGTGGGTGGTTGCACAGGAAGAAATGAATTTCCTTGCAGAAGCGGCAAACATGGAAGAATTTGCACGTTTGAATAAAGACGTGGCATTTGTGACCAGTCCAATGCTTTACCGGGAATATACGACCACACAAGTGCTTGTAATGGAATATATTGAAGGAATTGGTGTGGACGAAAAGGACAAATTATTGGCAGCTGGCTATGATCTGGATGAGATCGGAACCAAGATGGCAGATAATTATGTAAAGCAGATCATGGAGGATGGATTTTTCCATGCAGATCCACATCCGGGCAATCTGCGTATTCGAGGTGGCAAGATCGTCTGGATTGACATGGGAATGATGGGGCGTTTTTCCCAGCGGGATCAGGCTCTGTTGACCAAGGTCATTAAAGGCGTGGCAACGCATGATGTCAGTCTGATCGTGGAAGCCGTATTATCCTTGGGAGAATTTCACGACAAACCAAATCAGAAGCTGCTGTATTCGGATATTGGTGACTGGCTTGCCAAATACGGTTCTGCAAATTTCGGCGGTCTGAATATGGGAACGCTGATGCAGGATCTGATCGATATTATGAAAGAAAACAGGGTATCAATGCCACACAGTTTGACGATGCTGGTGCGTGGTCTGACAACTATTGAGGGAGTGATCGCTGAGATTGCGCCGGACATCAATGTGGTTCAAGTTGCATCTGTACGAATGTCAGGAAATAAACTGTCTGATTTTGATCTGAAAAAGGAACTTCGCATGAGTGGAAAAGAAATCTGGCAGGCATTACAGAAAGGCATCAAGATACCATCTTATATATCAGATCTGTTACGAAGCTATATGCAGGGACAGACCAGTATCAATCTGGATCTGCACGCGACGGATGATCTGACGGTGATGCTGAATGCGCTGGTGCGGCGGTTGGTCATGGGATTTTTGATCATGGCGCTTCTGATCAGTTCCAGTATTATCTGCACCACCGATATGAAACCGAAATTACTTGGAATTCCGGCACTGGGAGCCATCGGCTATTTTCTGGCGATTCTGTTTACTGCGTCCGTGTTTATCAGTCATTTTCGGTCAAAAAAGAAAAAACGATAGAGAAAGAGGTTCATAAAGTATGGCAACAAAAGCGAAAAAACCAATAAAATCAAATATTCCCAAAATGGCAATTGTAGGTGTTTTATCTGCCATTGCGTATATTTTGATGTTTATGGAGTTCAGTGTTCCGTTGATGCCGGTGTTTATCAAGATGGATCTGTCTGATTTCCCGGCGTTGATCGGCAGTTTGGCAGTAGGTCCGGTGGGCGGCATTATTATTGCACTGATCAAAAATCTGTTACATCTGACGGTGACATCTACTGGCGGTGTCGGAGAACTTTCTAATTTTATTTTAAATGCGGTATTTATTCTGCCGGCAGGTTTATTGTATAAGAAAAAGAAATCGAAAAAGAGTGCCTGTGGCGGAGCCATTCTTGGCGCAGTCCTGATGGCGGTTGTCAGTATTGTATCCAATTATTTCGTTGTATATCCGGTATATTATAATTTCATGCCGGCAGATACGATTCTGGCAGCATATCAGGCAATTTTCCCAGGGGTAAAAAGCATCCTGCAGAGTCTGATCGTATTTAATATGCCGTTTACGTTTATTAAGGCGATGATCAGTGTGGTGATCACATTTTTGGTATATAATCATCTGGTTCCGATTCTGACGATGAATAAGCGAAGTGAGTAAGGTTGAAAAAGTACAGTTTGTCTGTGTAATAGCAGTGCAAGCTGTATTTTTTTGTTGACATAAAACTGTATCCGTATATAAAATGTATTTATGAAAACGTTTTCTTCTGTTATAAATGGCAGAAGATTAGGAAAAGGAGAAGGAAAAAATGAGTGATTACAGATTAGATACGAAGTGTGTACAGGGAGGATATCGTCCGGGAAATGGAGAGCCGAGACAGATTCCAATCGTTCAGTCCACAACCTTCCGTTATGAGACAAGCGAGGCAATGGGTAGATTATTCGATCTGGAGGATTCTGGATATTTCTATACCCGTCTGCAGAATCCGACCAATGATCTGGTAGCAGCAAAGATCGCAGAGATGGAAGGCGGTACAGCGGCAATGCTGACATCCTCCGGACAGGCAGCAAACTTTTTTGCATTATTTAATGTATGCGAGTGCGGAAGCCATATCGTGGCATCTTCCGCCATTTACGGTGGAACTTTCAACCTGATTGAAGTAACCATGCGTAAAATGGGTATTACAGCAACATTCGTAGCACCAGATTGTACAGAAGAAGAACTCAATGCAGCATTTCAGGAGAATACAAGAGCGGTATTTGGTGAGACCATCGCAAACCCTGCACTGACCGTTCTGGATATTGAAAAATTTGCAAAAGCAGCACATGCACATGGTGTACCGCTGATCGTGGACAATACATTCCCGACACCGGTAAACTGCCGCCCGTTTGAGTGGGGCGCAGACATCGTAACCCATTCTACGACAAAATACATGGATGGACATGGCGCAGCAGTAGGTGGAGCAATCGTTGATTCCGGAAACTTTGACTGGATGGCACATGCAGATAAATTCCCGGGACTCTGCACACCGGATGATTCCTATCACGGAATTACTTATGCAGAAAAATTTGGTCAGGGTGGTGCATTTATCACAAAATGTACCGCACAGTTAATGCGTGACCTTGGAAGCATCCAGTCTCCGCAGCATGCATTTTATCTGAACCTTGGTCTGGAATCCCTGCATGTTCGTATGCCGCGTCATGTAGAAAACGGACAGGCAGTAGCAGAATTTTTGGCAAATCATCCAAAGGTAGTCAACGTTACATACAGCGGACTTCCGGGCGATAAATACTATGATCTGGCACAGAAATATATGCCGAAGGGTGGATGCGGTGTCGTATCTTTCGAATTAGAAGGCGGCCGTGCAGCGGCAGAAACATTTATGAAACATCTGAAATTAGCTGCCATCGAGACACATGTGGCAGATGCAAGAACCTGCTGTTTAAATCCGGCAACTTCCACACATCGTCAGATGACAGACGAACAGCTTGAGGCGGCTGGAATCCCGGCAGGACTGGTGCGTATGTCCTGTGGACTCGAGGACAAAGAAGATCTGATCGCAGATCTGGCGCAGGCTCTGGAAGCTATTTAAGAAAACTCTTGTTTGTCGTTTAAGGAACAAATAAAAAATAACTCCAAAAGGATATGAAAAATTTTCTGTGACCACAGCATCGCTTATTTCCGTCCGCTTCCGCGAACTCACCCGCAAAACCAGCGGGTTCAGACACACTCTCGCGGACGGGCTGGATGCAGCGGTCACAACAAAAATTTTACAATTATCCTCTTGGAGTTATTTTTTATCTCAGTCTGAGTTGAGACTCCCACTTCTGCAAGTGGTGAGTAGTAACA
>ENA-OWPB01002564-OWPB01002564.1-human-gut-metagenome-genome-assembly--contig:-NODE-2564-length-12385-cov-26.576805_pt1 | contig 12385 bp, 7 predicted proteins | sample MGYA00248260_ERZ651838 | MGnify/ENA primary metagenome ERZ651838 (study PRJEB26924, sample SAMEA4378304) | human gut metagenome | biome: human gut; feature: human-associated habitat; material: faeces...
AATATTATGATTTACAGAACTTATTATCTGTCTCCACTTGGAAGAATGCTGCTGGCAGCTGATGATATGGGGCTTGCAGGAGTCTGGTTTGAGGGACAGAAGTATTTTGGAGAATTTCCAGGACACAGGGATTTTGTTTTTGAGGAAAAAGAAAACTGTATTTTGAAAGATGCTCTGCGCTGGCTGGATATTTATTTCAGCGGGCAAAAGCCTGATTTCCTGCCGAAGCTTCATCTGATCGGAACAGATTTTCAGAGAGAAGTGTGGGATATTTTACTGGAGATTCCTTACGGTCAGACAGTTACTTACGGAGAGATTGCCCGCAAAATAGCTGATAAACGGGGGCTGAAAACCATGTCTGCCCAGGCAGTTGGCGGTGCAGTTGGACATAACCGGGTTTCTGTGATCGTTCCCTGCCACAGAGTTATAGGTTCAGACGGAAGTCTTACCGGTTATGCCGGAGGGATTGAGCGGAAAATCAGACTGCTTGATATTGAACAGCCTGATTTTATCCGGACAATTCCTAAATTTTAACCAAATCCCGCTCTCTGCTTTACTTGCTATAAGTTCAGACAACTGCCATTCTTTTTCTTCTGTCTTTATATGCCAGAAACAGAATCGTCAGAAACGTAACTGTCTCCGCTGCAAGAAGAGAGATCCAGATTCCATTTAATCCAAATAATTTCGCAAGTATAACTGCGCAGATAACAATGGCAACAATTCCTCTCAGGAATGATCCGACAATCGCGATTTTCGGTTCATCCACTGCTGAGAAATATGCCACCAGTACAACATTGATTCCTACCACTATAAATCCAAGGAAATACAGACGCAGTCCTGTATGTGCATAATTCAGCAGCTGAATATTGTTTTCACTGTTGAAAATGCTGATCAGCGTGTCGGTTGAAGTCCAGATGATCAATTGGATCAGTGATTCTACAGCAAGACATACGAGCAGGCTCCATTTCAGAAGTTTTTTTACCTGAGTGGGCTGACCTTTTCCGTAGCTTTCACTGATCAGGGGCTGTGCTCCCTGAGCCAGACCGTTGAAAATTGCAAATGCCACGATAGAAAGGTTTGCCACAACTCCATAAGCTGCCACACCCACATTTCCTGCGATTCCCAGTATTAGAAAATTAAATACAATGGCGATCACACCGTAAGACAGTTCACCGACGAATGCGGAGACTCCCAGCTGACAGCAGGAAATCAGGTGTCTGAATGACGGTTTTTTCCAATGGAATCCCACATGGTTTCTGCTGTTTCTGTAGTGTGTGGTACAGACACTCATTGTTACGATCGGACAGATTGCAGTAGCCAGTCCTGCTCCGGAAAATCCCAGACCGACAGGAAACATGAATATATAATCAAATATAATGTTAAAAATACTTCCACTGATGGAACCGATCATTGCAATAGAAGGCGCTCCATCATTTCTGGCAAATGCAGTAAATGTATAGTTTGACATGAAGAATGGTGTTGCGATCAGAATAATTCTCATGTAGTTTCGTCCAAGTCCGATCAGTCCGGCATCTGCACCCAGCAAAGCCAATGCTTTGTCCGGAATGAAGATTCCGATCAGCACAAATGGAACTGCAGCCAGTATACTCCAGGTTACTGACTGTACGAAATAGTGATCTGTGTTTTCTCCTTTTGCCCTGCTTATGCCATACCTGGTAGCGGAACCAATCCCGATCATAGCCCCAATCGCATAGATCAGTCCATAAACCGGCAGAATCAGATTCAGGATTGCCAGCCCGTCAGCACCGGAATATACAGATATAAAGAAAGTATCCGCCAGAACATAAACGGAAATCCCGATCATTCCGGCAACACTCTGGGTTACATATCTGGTGAATCTTTTCAGCATAATACTTCGCTCCTTCGTTATATTGTCAGCATTGTCTTCCTTTCATCTGCCGACTTATCTCACCATTATACCCATATAAAACAAAAATACAACCACAAAAACTCCAGACATAAAAATCTCCTTAAGCAGTTTTTTTAATGCTGCTCAAGGAGACCCTGTTGATATTCGCAATTCACTTCACGACACTCTTTATTTTACCCGTTTTTTTTTCAGATCTTCCACAATTTCATTGTAACGTTTTTTATTCAGGCGATAGAAAAACAGTACAATTGCTGTCACTATCCATAAAATTCCCGGAATTGTAGTAAAGGAATGTCGCATAATACTGAGGACAGCCGGATTCTGTACCTGATTTGCCACATATCCATATTTTCCAAGAAGTGCTGCAAGAAGCGCAGTTCCTATTGCCATGCCAATTTTATTTCCCAGTGACACAAATGCATATTGAAAACCATCATTTCTTAATCCTGTTTTCCACTCTCCGTATTCTACGCAGTCAGGAATGATCGCATAAATTGCAGTGTTAAATCCAGAGAAAAAGAACTGTGTAATTCCTGCAAGTGTATAGAACGCTGCCGGTGTTTCTTTTACATTAAAGAAAAACATACAGAGCATGGAAATTCCAGTGAGGAGAGCAAAAATGGATGCAGTTCTTCCTTTATTGTTCAGTTTGCGGAATACAGGCTGGAAACATGCAGCACCGATAATGGATGGAATGATAATGCACATGGAATATGTAGTATAGTAGGATGCATTTCCCTCTACATAAGTGAAATAGTATAAAACATCTGCATTTCTTCCATAAAGTGTAAATCCGAATAACACCTGTCCGATTAATGCCAGAATATATGGGCGGTTCTGCATCACTGCTCTTAACTGCACTTTTATGGATATTTTTTCTTTTTCCGGCATAATCACCTGCTCTTTTGTTTTTGCGAAACAGAAGAAATGACAGGCTGCAAAAATACATCCGTATATGATTGCTACCAGTAAGTATCCGGTTTTGGCACTTTGACTGCCAAGTTTTCCAATCAGTGGAACTGTAATGATATTGATAATTCCAATTGCAACCATTGCAGATACTGAACGTGATGTATTAATCTTTGCACGTTCATCGATATCCTGTGTCATTGCTCCACAAAGGGTGCCATACGGGATATTTACACAGGTATATCCAAGTACCAGCAGACAGTATGTAATTACCATATAGATAACCTTTGATCTGTCCGACCAGTCCGGATGTGCCCAAAATGTCATAATCAGAAGCACGGCCGTGATCGGAGCTGCAATGAGAAGCCATGGACGATAACGTCCCCATTTCGTTTTGGTTTTATCTGTCAGTCCGCCCACGATCGGATCATTGATTGCATCCCAAAATCTTGAAAACAGCATCAGGGCAGAGACTGCTGCCATACTGATTCCAAATACGTCTGTGTAAAAAATCATGAGAAAATTACTGACGAACATCCAGCTGAAATTACATCCTACATCGCCAAATCCATATGCGATTTTACTGATCAACGGAACTTTTACATTTTCGTTTTTACTCTCCATAATTCCTCCTGCCTGCTGCCATCCTCCGTCTTTCCGTTTACTCATGTCTTCTCTACAGCAGTCTTTTTTATTATATCTTTGTCTTACATAATGCTTATGTATGATCAGCAGGGTATTTTATTTTTCCTGCACATTGATAATCACTTTCATTGTAGTCTCACGGTTATCGTCAATGTACTGGTATGCTTTCAGATAATCTTTAAATGCAAATGTCTTAGAGATCAGCGGTCTTAAATGCACTTTTCCTTCATTCACCAGTCTGATTCCGTCTACATAATCATCATGTCTGTACATCATTGTGCTCTTGATATCAAGCTCATGATCATTTGCAACTGCCAGATCAATCTCAGCCATTCCCGCAAAAACTGCAACCAGCACAATCACGCTTCCTTTTCTTGCATATTTGATTGCCTGTCCCATTGTAATGTTATTTCCTGCACAGTCATAGATAACATCTGCCTTATCCGGTCCAAAGGCTTCTACCATTGCTTCCCCGAAATTTTTATTCATTGTATTGACACATACGTCAATTCCACACTCTTTTGCTTTTTCCAGACGAAGATCACTGACATCTGTGATCATAACTTTAGCTGCTCCCATCCCTTTTGCAGACTGCGCTACCAGATTTCCGATCGGACCGGCTCCTATCACCACAATATTCATTCCTGTTACATCGCCCATCTGTTTAACACCATGAACAGCTACTGCCAGAGGCTCAATCATTGCGCCCTCTTCATAAGACATATCTTCCGGTATCGGTGTTACTTTTGATGCATCAACTGCAAAATATTCGGATGCAGTTCCTGTTGTCTGGAATCCCATTACTTTCAGCTCTTCGCAGAGATTATATTTTCCGTGACGGCATGGATAACAATGTCCACAATATACCTGTGGCTCAATTGTTACTTTCTGTCCCACATGAAATTCTGTTACTGCATCACCTGTTTTTACCACTTCTCCTGATACTTCATGTCCCTGGGTTACCGGATATTTTGTAAAAGGATGTTTTCCGTGATATACATGGATATCAGAACCACAGATACCGATATTCATAATCTTAACCAAAACCTGGTTGTCTTTAATCTCTGGTACGGGAACCTCTCTGAAAATGATTTCTCCTGGATTTGTCATAACCTGCTGTAACATAATATTTTCCTCCTTGTTTGTTGAATATACTTTGAACCTCTAGTTATTTATTATCTTTTATTAAATGTTTTATTAAAGTAATTACATTATTATTCAAATCTCTAAATTTGTCAATAAACATTTAAAAATATTTCTCATTTCTACCAATTGCACAAAGTATAGATTTTATTTTTATGCAGATGTTACTATAACACTCCTCCTATAGCAATTCCCGCACAACAACAAAATACCCTGATCACAACATTTCTTTGTTGTAATCAGGGTATTTTTTATATTCAGCTATTTGTTTACTATGGTATATCAGCAGATCATTCAAGAATGCCATCGTCTATATCTTTCCGATAAAATCCTGCAGGAAATGCTTTGCTGCACCTACAGCTGAGGCTTCTTTCTTATAAGAACAGTTTTTCAGATATCTCAGATCATGATCAAATCCATTATACTTCATTACTTTTTCCCCAAGAGGTATCATATAATCTGAGAGATATCCACCCATTTCACCTCCAAGAATGATATCCATATCATATGCCATGCGCAGATTTGAAATCAGAATTGCAAGATAATCAAGATACTCTTCCCATTTTTTCTCTGCCTTTTCATCATTGTTTTGAAGCAGCTGCATAAACTGTTCCACAGAATCCTTTGACTCACCAACAAGTGCGCCTGCAGCGCAATAAGCATCTGCACAACCTGATTTTCCACAATAACACTTGCGGCCCTGAGGTACAAGTATCATATGTCCAAATTCTCCGGCCTTCTGATTTTCTCCGGAAAACAATTTTCCCCCTATGCAGAATGCACCGCCAAGAGTCTGATTCAACGAAAGGTAAATTGCATTCTGATAGGTGTTCATATCTTCTGCCATCATTGCCGCATTGGCATCATTTGAAAAATAAACCGGGACAGAAAATGCCTGTTCCAGGAAACTGAGACTATAGTTTTCAAGTTTCAGTGCGTGGGATTTTATCACCAGTTTCTGCTCCTGATTAATGATTCCCGGAATAGAGATTCCAATACCCAGAAGCTTTTCTTTCTGTTCTGCATCATTCATATTATCCAGAAATTCCGCCGCAAACTCTGCCACCTGACTGCAATATGACATATCAGGTACAAATTTCAGACGGACCCGCTCTGATTTCACAATCTCATACTTCAGATTTACCAGCACCATTCCCAGATGATTTGCAGTGATCACAATTCCCATTGCATAACGATAGGATGGATTGATTCCAATACTTTTAGCCTTTCTTCCTCCTGTGGATTCATATTCTCCAGTTTCTATTATGATGCCTTTTTCCAATAAATCTTTTACATTAGACAGAACTGTTGGCATACTCAGATTCAGTTCTTTGGATATTTCCACTTTTGATGTGGATTCTCTATTTATAATATAATTTACGATTTTTGATTTCGTGGCAAATTTCTTTTCCAGTCCGCTCATTCTGTTTTACCTTCTTTTATGAATGTATTTATAAAAGAATGATACCTGTTATTGTCATATTTGTAAATAGCCATTGTCTCTGCAGAGTATATTGCTTTTTGCAATTGAGGCAGGGGACTTAACTTATTCAGCTGATTCAGTTAATATATCTACAATAACAGATAAATTTATATCATTCTGATGAAATATTATATTTCATTTTTCACGTTAATGATATAAAATTATCGTAACTGTTCAGTACCTTCACAGTTACGAGCCAAAATGCATTAAAAATCACCTGCGGTGATGGCATTTTGGCTTGTATGTCTCGGGATTTTGGTACTTACGTGCCAAAACACCTCGCGGGATAGTAGACTACTGAATAGTTACAAATTATTAATATAAATATCAGGACATATTCGAAAAATTATTCTCAATCTTTTCAAATATGCTCCGGAAAGGAACTTTTATACCAATGAAAACCAAGATTCAGGATATGACCTCCGGTTCACCGGGACGGTTGGTCATTCTTTTTGCAATTCCCCTGATGCTGGGAAATATCTGTCAGCAACTTTATACAATGGTGGATACCATGGTCGTTGGACAGGTTGCAGGTGTGGAGGCTCTTGCCGCACTGGGCGCTGTTGACTTTCTGATGTGGGTTGTCACAGGAATATCCACTGGACTCACCCAGGGATTTTCCATTCAGCTCTCCCAGTATTATGGGGCAAAGGATTTCGAAAATCTGCGTAAATCTCTGGCACACAGCTACCGGCTGACCGCATTCATCGCAGTCGGAGTATTGATTCTCAGCCAGTCCTTTGCTTCGCTGGTATTAACAGGGCTACATACACCTTCCAATATTATCGGAATGTCTTTGTTATATCTGCGCATCATTTTCTGTGGAATCCCGGCCACAGCAGCCTATAATATGTTTGCCTCTGCCCTAAGGGCCATGGGAAACAGTAAAACACCACTGACTGCGATGATCATCGCATCTGTGCTGAATGTCTCACTGGACCTCCTTTTTGTGGCAGGCTTCGGATGGGGTGTGGCAGGAGCAGCAATCGCAACTGTAATCGCCCAGAGCTTCTCTGCTGTTTACTGTTTTCTGATTTTACGCAGAATTGATATTGTTCATCTGACCAGAGCAGATTTTATGCCTGCATCTGGCATGAACGCCCGCCTGATGAAGCTTGGTATTCCTGTGGTATTCCAGAATATCATCATCGGTGTGGGCGGTCTGGTAGTCCAGTATGTGATCAATGGCTACGGTTTCCTTTTTGTGGCAGGATTTACAGCTACAAATAAGCTTTATGGTCTGCTGGAAATGGCAGCTATTTCCTATGGATATGCCATCGTTACTTATGTAGGTCAGAATCTGGGAGCCGGAAAAATTGACAGGATCAGGAAAGGTGTCCGCAGCAGTATGCTGCTTTCCCTGCTTACCTCACTGATTATTTCTGCCGCCATGTTTTTATTTGGAAAAAATATTCTCTCACTTTTCATCTCAGGTGAACCACAGCAGACACAGCAGGTACTGGCAATTGCTTTTAAATACCTCTCTATTATGGCTGCCATGCTCTGGGTTTTGTACTTCCTGTACGTGTACAGATCTGCACTTCAGGGGCTGGGAGATACCTTAATGCCTATGGTAAGTGGTATGGCTGAATTTGTCATGCGTATCAGTGCTGCACTGATCCTTCCCCATTTTATCGGACAGGACGGTATTTTCTTTGCAGAGATTGCAGCATGGAGCGGAGCCACTGTGATCTTATGTATCAGTTATTATGCACGGATGCATAAATATCATTAAGACAAAACAGGCACATAGTCCCGGATATCCGGTATATGTGCCTGTTTTTTAATCAGTCGATCCTGGTACAGCGAATATTATGTAAGATTCTTAATCCATTTATATTTCTTATAATGTTTATAGACCACCGGCAGTTTAATGATCTCGTCCAGATTGAGTACAAAGTAGACAACCATAACCGGCAGTTTCAGGATAAATGCGCAGATGCATCCCAGAGGAACAATGATACACCACAGAGTTACAGAATCACACAGCATTCCAAATTTAGAGTCTCCGCCTGCTGCGAAGATTCCGCCTATTGTCATACAGTTTACTGATTTTCCTGCGATGTAATAGGAACAGATCAGCAGCATTTTTTGCAGATATCCGCGGGCTGTCGGGGTGAGATCTACCATTTTTGTGATAAATGGGGATAAGGCGATCAGGACAAGGCCTGATACAATTCCTGCAATAATCGCAGTTTTGGTAAGTGTCTCACCTACCTCTTTCGCTTCCTGCAGACGGTCTGCACCAAGACGGTTTCCCACTATGATACTGCCTGCATTTCCAAGTCCGAGGCAGAAGCATACAACAAGATTTTTGGAAATATTCGCTATTCCATTGGCGGCAACAGCATCCGTTCCCAGATGTCCCATGATCACAGAATACATGGAAAAACCTATTCCCCATGCAAGATTATTGATCAATAACGGAACGGCTTTCTGCCAGAAACGGCCAAATAACTTTTTCTCACAGCTTCTGAGACTGAATTTTACAGCTCTGATCCTGCACAATACATAACCAACACTCCACAGGAACTGCACAACTGTTGCAAGTACGGTTGCCAGTGCAGCACCTTTAATCCCCATCTTCGGAAAGCCGGACAGTCCGAAAATGAAAACAGCATTCAATGCGATATTGAGAATTACCATAACCCCATTGATCAGGGTACTCATATTTACTGCACCACAGTTCTTCATGATTGCCAGGAAAGTCTGTGCAATTCCCGAAAACACATAGGAAATGCCAATCACCCTTAAATACTCACTTCCCAGAACGATCAGAGTTTCCTCATTTGTCAGGATTCTCATAAGCTGTTCCGGAAAGAAAAGGGCTCCTGCCAGAAATACCACTGCAATACATCCGCAAATCTTTGTCACAAGGCTGAACACCTGGGAAATACCTTTGTAATCCCCCTTTCCATAATATTGTGCCACAAACATATTCTCGCCTGCCATAAATGCAAACATAAACAGATTAAATACAAAAGTAACCTGTGTGGCCAGTGATACAGCTGACATGGCATCCTGGCTTAACTTTCCCAGCATGATCGCATCACATGCTCCGACCAGGGCTGTCATGAACTGCTGAAGTGCGATTGGAAGTGCCAGCCTGACTATTTCTTTTCGTAAACTTCGTTTACGCTCATCCATTATCTTTTTTGCTCCTGTATAAAATATTAATGATACTCATCAGTCAATTTTCAGAATCATATTCAGGATTCTTCTTGCGCTGAGACGGATTTCTGCTTCAGTAATAAACCCTTTTTCATATGCTTCTTTTATGCGTTCCGGATATCCTGCTGCCATCTTGATATCGTTTCCTGCTTTTGTCTCGCGGTAGTGTTCTCCAAATGTCCACCAGTCTGTTGTAACCAGTCCGTCAAATCCCCATTCATCCCGGAGAATACCTGTCAGGAGTTCTTTGTTCTCTGAAGCGTGGATGCCGTTGATCAGGTTATAGGAGGACATAATTGTATATGGATGAGCCTCTTTTACAATGATCTCAAACTGTTTCAGATAAATCTCACGGAGTGCTCTCTCTGATACTCTGGAATCAGAATCCTTACGGTTTGTCTCCTTATTATTGGCTGCAAAATGCTTCACACTTGCTCCGATATGCTGAGACTGGATGCCTCTTACCATAGCTGCACCTGTCTTTCCTGCAAGGTACGGATCTTCAGAATAATACTCAAAGTTACGGCCACAGAGCGGGCTTCTGTGAATGTTGCAGGCAGGAGTAAGCCAGATACTGATATTATTTTCTTTTACTTCTTCCGCTCCTGCTTTACCAACTTTCTCTACCAGTTCTTCATCCCAGGTGCTGGCAAGAAGTGTGGCACATGGCCAGGCAGTTGTGTTCACTCCGCATTTCGGAAGAATACGAAGTCCGGCTGGTCCGTCTGCAGTCATCACATTCGGGACTCCGTATTCCGGAAGATTTCCCATTCCAAATGTATTGGCACATCCTGTGTTTGGCTGTCCGCCAAGGAGATTGATACAGTCATCCAATGTCAGGACATCCATAAACTCATCCAATGTCATTTTACCATCTGCTACATCAGAGAAGCGAACTCCCTTGGAATCAAGAAAATCAAGAAAGTCTATTCCTTTTTGTCCTCTTGTATCAGGGCATGGAAGACCGATGGCATATTTATCCTGTCTCGGAAGTCCTTCTTCTTCCACATATTCACGCTGTGGAAGTTCCTCATAAGAACCGTCCGCAAGCATACGTTTCTGAAGATGATATGGTGCTGCATTCCGGCTTAACTGCTCAGTTACTGTATCTTCTTTTACTACATATGTAAAGTCAATCTTCGCTGCATCTCTTACGTTTGTACCAATATAGATTGCATATTCTCCTGCCTCCAGAACATAGGCTGATCTGCATACTTTTCCCAGATCATCGTAGGATGCCATCTGATTTACAGGAAGTTTCAGAGTAAGGAGCTGGTGTTCTCCCGGCTGAAGAATGCTGGTCTTTTTGAATGCTCCCAGCACTTTCGCAGGCTTTCCGAGTTTCCCCTGTGGTGCTCCGTAATAGAGCTGGATAACTTCTTTTCCTGCTGTTTTTCCTGTATTGGTTACTTCAGTAAGAACCGTGATCACACCGTTTTCTTCGGAAGCACCAGTCATCTTCCAGTCGAAATCTGTGTAGGAAAGTCCAAATCCAAACGGATAATTTACTCTCTCCGCTGCACCCGGAATTGTCTCAAAGTAACGGTATCCTACATAAATATCTTCTGTATAATCTACATAGAATGCAGACTCATGGAAGTTTGCTGTGGATGGATAATCTTCCAGATCTTTTGCATAAGTATCGGATAATTTACCGGATGGATTAACATCACCACAAAGTATATCTGCTGTTGCAAGACCACCTTCCATACCGCCCTGCCATGCCATCAGTACTGACTGGATTTCATCACAGTCTCTGAACCATTTCGTGTCCACGATACCGCCAACATTCATCACTACGATTACATGTGGGAATGCTTTCTTTACTTTCTCTACCATGGCATTCTCTGCATTTGTCAGGCAGAAATCACCGTTTTCAAAAATCTTCGCTGACAGCTCGGAGTTTCTTTTTTCCTCTCCGTCAAGAACGTATCCGTCCTGTGCAGCTTCACATTTTCTGTCCCATCCTTCGCCTGAGAAACGACAGATGGTAATGATTGCAGTATCTGTATATTCTCGCGCTTCATTCAGAAGTTCATCCGGGAGCTCCGGCTCAACTGTCATACCTGGTACTGCACCATCTGCGTATTGTTTCTGAATATCTTTTTCATAATATTTCGCAAGTTTATCGAAAACTTCTACTTTTCCCTCATCCTCTTTAATCTTCATGCCCTCATAAAGATTACGGATATATTCTACAGTTACATCGCCGCTTCCTCCGCCGCCTTTTACGTAGTCTACAGTACCCTTACCAAAGAGTGCGACTTTCGTCCCTCTCCGAATCGGAAGTGTATTTTTCTCATTTTTCAGAAGGACCATTCCCTCTCCTGCTGCCATTCTGGAAAGTGCAATGTGTTCTTTACTTCCTGTAACTCTCCGTCCATCTTCTCCCAGCGGAAGCACAGGCTGGAAGAAGCTTCTCTGCCATTTTACCATTATTTTAATCCTCCCTTAATTCTCCTTAATCAAGCAGATAAAATCATCCGCTTCGCTACTTGCCTGATTTGTTTAAAGTTTTTCCTTCAAAAATGCAAAAGGTTCTTCATCCTGAAGGAAATGCATAAGCTGATATGCACACATGATCGCTACATTTTCTTCACGCAGAATCCTCTTTACTTCTTCTCTGTCAGCAAGTACAACTTCAATTTCCTCTGTGTCTTCCTGTGCATCTTTACTGATTTCACCTTCCGCATATCCATAAACAGTTGCGCAGGATTCATCTGTCATGCCAACCGTTGTGAAATAAGGTTTCTCAAATGCAGGATCTACTTTCAGCGGTGTGAATTTCAGTCCTGTTTCCTCGTACATTTCTCTTACTGCACCCTCATGGAATTCTTCGTTCGGTTCTACCAGACCTGCCGGGAATTCGTAGATATATCCGCCGATTGCGTATCTGTACTGACGTACTAATACAACTCTGTCTCTCTTTTCCCCATAAAGACTGTAAATGATCACGCCATCCGGAGTGTTTTTACCTGTTTTTATCTTTAATTCGTTAATACTCTTCGCACGTGATGCCACGAAATATGACACAGGAGTGTTGTGAACACTTGTTGCATTTAAATGATACAAATTCAAAAATTTACAGTCTGTCAGTTTCTCAATATTGTGTATCTGTCCCATAATGGATACTTCCTTTCGCT
>ENA-OWPB01002587-OWPB01002587.1-human-gut-metagenome-genome-assembly--contig:-NODE-2587-length-12157-cov-9.496860_pt1 | contig 12157 bp, 8 predicted proteins | sample MGYA00248260_ERZ651838 | MGnify/ENA primary metagenome ERZ651838 (study PRJEB26924, sample SAMEA4378304) | human gut metagenome | biome: human gut; feature: human-associated habitat; material: faeces...
AGTTTACATGCAACAGCCAGAAATTTCGATACACCCTCTTATTGGACGCTTACGTAATACAAAATTGTCAAAATGAAAATACTGTAATACACGGGTGGATCTTGCTCTAGTTGTAACATGTTCATTTATGCAATAATAGGCCCAAATGGGCATTTTCACCATTCGAGCCTATATATTATATGTCTTTTGGATAATAGATAAAAAAGTAGCTGTCTAGACGGTATGTTTTTATCGTAGAATTGATTTTATTCAAATACTACTGACTCATCAAATTAGATAAATCATCATTTTGAACAAACGATCGCATATCGTAGAAATCATCAAGATAACTAATTCATACTCTGCGCGAATTCGTTTCAGATAAGAATCTAATTACACCGCCCATCCTCAGTCCTTCCATCTTCTAATGTACACAAACTTCATTTGATTTTATAACAGAATAATCATGGACTGTGCATCCATCAAGCTTTTCTATCTTATTCTCAATATAATCTAGCAACTCTGTCCCATCCAAATATATATACATCTGTGGAGCAACAAATCCCGAAACATCACGTCTTAAAGCACCAAGTGAAATTTCTGTAGTTTCTTGAAATTCATTGATTTCCATAGCGTATCGATATAATTCTTGATACTTCTCAATACGAACAACAGCCGCTTTATCATTTTTAAACTCTTCTCTCCAGTCAGATAACAAATGTCGCTTACCTAGATATACTATGCCTTTAATTGCCTTAATTGGTGCACTCACATACATATATGCCATAATTGGTTCATTTGGAAAGTTTCTTCTATGTTCAAATTTTTTCTTTCCTGATTTTATTTTCTCATATACTTCCGGTTTAAAACTTAAAAGCATTTTTCTCACTTATGACACCACCTTAATTCCATCTACATTCGATATTAAGAACTTCCATCGGCATACTAACAAATTGAACATCAAACTTAAGGCTTGGTTCGACCTTTGTGCTTGCATTGTGAATTCTAAAGCTGAGTTGCCAACCATTATCAAGATACATTTCTACTGTATTATCACTGCCAGGTTTAAACTCAAGTGCCACAAGTCTTGTAGGCAACTTTACAATGGGTACTGTGATTGCAGATACTTTATTCTTCGCTGGCTTATTCAATGTATCATGCATATTAAATGTATGAATCATCGTAAGTCTCTTACTATCTTTGCTCACGACTTTATAATAATCTTCAATACCAATTAAATACTCAATCATTTTTCTCGGCATCATCTGATCTTTTTCATTTGCTCGATTTATTTCATCAATAAATGCTTGTAATAATGGAATGTATACTTTCTGACTCTTGTCTGCAATTTCAGACCATTTTGTACCATATTTTTTTTCCTGTTTCAACAAATCAAATACAGGCTCAACTGCCTCCCAATATTCGTCAGAACAAGGCATTCCAAACCATTCATTCCCAAAATCTAACTTATGACTTAATCTACTATGCTTAACTGCATCATGATTGTGCTTAATACTTAAACCAATTTCCCATTCAATATTTTTTCTCTTTATAACAATATCTCTAACATCACCTTTTACACCTTGACCATCTTTTTGAAATTCAAGAGTAAGCTCGTCACTATCAACTTCTGCCATTCTCGGCTCAAGTTCTAATACCATATCAATAGCAGCCCCAGCAGATGTCATAAATATTTCCTGCATATCTTCATCCATTAAAGACCATGCTTTTTCATTTGCTACCAAACTGGAATTCTCAACAATTCTTGTTTTTCTTAACTCAGCTATTGTTTTATATAAAGTTTGCATCCAAGCATATTCATATGCTCTACCTTGATCATTACTCTTTGTGCTCACTTTCTTCTCATTAACCTCCTTTGCATCAATAACCTCTCTGTCGATTTCAACAGAAGAGCCTTTTCCTTCAAGATACAATTTAATTGCTATCGCAATCTCATACGCTAAATTCACAGGAACCGCATTACCGATCATCTTATATGCGGTATTGGTATCGTTATATATAAATTTAAAATCATCCGGAAAACCCTGCACTCTCGCAACTTCGCGAATTGTCATTCTTCTATAAAGATGCTCTTTGCCTTCCACAAATCTACAGTCATTAGTTCCAACTTTTACCATTTTAGGAGCTTGTGGATGTAATTGACATTGACGTCCAGATGCTTGAACTGTATATGCCTGTTCATCCCAACTCTTCACACGATTACGACTCATAAAAATAGGCGAATATGCACCTGTAAAATATTCATTATTATTTATTGCTTCTGGATTGTGTCGGTTCTTTTCCCCGGAAGGAATTGCCGTATCTTGTAAATCCCAAATTATGTCACGCAAGGTAATTTTCTTAGAATCATCCTTTGTTGAACCTTTAGGAAAACCAAATTCTATATTTAAATCTTTTCTGAATCCTATATAAAATACTCTTTTTCTCTCTTCTGCAACACCATAATCTTTAGCATTAACTAATGTAAAAGAAACATCATACCCTGCTTCATCAAATAATTCCAAAATGTTCTGAACAGCAATTGAATGTCTATTTGCAAGCATTCCGCTTACATTTTCTGCCAAAAAAAACTTTGGCTGAAACTCTTTTAATATTCTTATATAATCAAAAAACAACTGTCCTCTTGCATCCTTAATTCCCTTAAGAGAACCTGCTTCTGACCATGACTGGCATGGGGGTCCACCTATAATACCATCCACTTCTCCATCTATATATTGCGCTATATCCTCCTTCGTAACTTGTCTTATATCACCCTCAATTAAATGTGTATTAAGATGATTAACCTTATAAGTTTCCCATATTGTTTTATCAAATTCATTCGCTACAGGTATGTTAAATCCAGCTCTTTCGAAACCTAAATCAAGTCCTCCGCATCCACTAAACAGACTAATTACATTCATCGATTCCTATCCCTTCATTCTTATTCTTTTTTATTATTTTCGCTGCTTCGATAAGTGCCGTTCTTCGCACAAATTCACTATAAGAAGCATATGACTCTAATCTGGCAGCCTGCTTGAATTTATCTAATTCTTCTTCGCTCACTCGTATGCTTATTGATATTGATTTTTTCACTCTTGAACACCTCCAACTACCTATTATTTTATCTTACGCAGTATGTCAATGTCAATACTTTGTACCACAAACAAGCGTTCTTTTGAGAATCTGATGGTATATGTCATTTCCAACAAACGTCGTTTCTACGTTCTGATAACCCTTTAATATCTAAAAATGAAGAAGGTTCCGCTTTATAAAAATCATTTTTCTTCGCTCGATATCGTTTTGTTCCAATCATTATGTAACACGCATCTATTGCACGAGTAACTCCAACATAATGTAAATTAAGCAACTGCTTTATCTGCTCTTCATCTCCCCACTCGTCGGAAATAATGTATTTATACATATCCATATGAAATACAATATTAAATTCAAGTCCCTTCGATTTATGCAATGTCATAATTGTAATTTCGTCATCTTGTGCAGGTATATAACTTTTAAGTAACTCTTTATCCCTTATAACATTCTGCAATAGCTCTAATGCTCTGCAGTCTTTCTTTCCTGGATATACTAAATTTGCTATTTTTTCAAACTCATTTATTACAGTTATCATATTCTCTGTCGAACTTTTAAAAATCTTATTACACCAGGTAAGTACTCTATGATATTTTTCAGGATCTAGTTCCTCTGAAAATAATTGTTCTGCATAATCCACAGAAAATGTATCTGATTCAAACTTTGCAACAAGTAAACCTCTAAATAATCTTCCCCATTCTGAATTATCTCTATCCAATGGCGTTTCGTAAAAAACTTTATGCGGAGTCTTTATTGTTTCATCCAAAACTTTTATCGTTCCACTTCCTCGACATAATATTGCTATATGGTTATTTTTATTAATATTATACTTTTCCTTTATCTTAGGAATTGCTAAATCTATTTTATTTGCGATATCTATTTCATTTCCCTTTACAGATACTCTAAACACTCTTTTATCTTCAACTATTTCTTTAGAAATTCCAAATAAACATAAAGAATATTCCGAAATACTTGGATGACATCTATGGTTTTTACTCAGTTCAAAATGTTCAAATTCTGCTTTCCTTATCAGTTCAAGTAAATATCGCGGAAATCGATTACTAAAACCATAAATTGCCTGATTTACATCTCCAACAGCTACTCCAATAATACCCATTTCACATAATGTAAGAAAAATATCATGTTGTATTTTACCACAATCTTGATATTCATCTATAAACACATGCGAATAACGAGCTTGCAGATACTTTGCAACTCCTGAAACCTTGTTCAGTATATACCACGCTATTTCTCCAGATATATTTAAAAATATTTTTCCTTCACTCAACGCTTCCTTTAATAAATTTTCTTGTACTTGCGTTACGGTTTCCGTAATCATTTGCAATTCAGAATAATAAGATTCATTTTCAGAATACTCAACTACTTGATACTCTGGCATTACATGCGTTAAATGACTTGCAAAAGGAATAATTATTTCAGAAATATAAAACTTATCAATTGTTCCAAAAAAAGAATGTTTGGAATCTATCCCCTTTCTCTTGCATCGTTTTTTTAACTCATCGCTCGCTTTATTTGTAAATGAAATAGCAATAACACCTTTATAGCTGGGAAGTTTTGTCAATATGGTACCTATTTTTTCTACAATCGTATATGTCTTACCTGATCCAGGATTTGCTGTAACCACTATATTTCCATCATGATTTAATATTTCTTTTTGTTCTTTCGTTGGTTCATTATTCATGCTCTGGGTGAATCCTTTCTTCCACACTATTCTTAAGCGAAATTAATGGCTTAGAAATATCATCTTCGCTCAATATTCCAAGTTCAGAATGCTTTTCACTCAAAAAATTCATCATATTCTTTGCTTTATATTTTTGCATTGCTTTTACCAGGGAACTTTCTGTTCTCTTTCCATAATATTTTTTCAAAATAGCATAGAGTGAACTTTGGGCTAAATCGGTTTCTAAATCCACATTTGAAAGATATATGCCATAACTGATAATATTCTCTCTAATATATTTATTAAGTCCTATTGCCTGAGTTGTCGGTTTCGTTTTATACGCCCATTCATTTTCTTTGTTATGTTCCGCCCAATATTGAATTAGTTCGTTATCTGCATTTTCAATTTGAGACAAAATCCCCATAATACGAGAAACACCTGCATAATAATTTTTTTCAGGCTTCTTACTAGGTTTTGCAAATACATCATTATCTGTTCTCATTACCCAAGGTATATTCAAAGCATCACAAACTGCAATGTAAGGTTTAAATCCTACTCCTTCAACCGACAATATTGTAATGTTTAATCTATCTAAATCTACATTTATTGCATTAGATAGTGCTGTATAAAACAGAACTTCTGATACACCTTCAACTAAAAATACACCACTTGCGAAAAAACATTCTGCCGAAAGAGCATTCATCCTATACCCAAAGTTCTCAAAAACCTCTTTAAGTATATCGCTACATCCACCAGATGCTGCATATGTTTTTTTCTTTAATGTGTACAACCGCAAAATATTAGCTGGTGTAAATTTTGCAGCTATATGTAATGAATGTGTTGTGATAAATATTTGCTCACCAAACTTTTCTTGAATATATGTTGAAAGTTTGCGTTGCTGATGAGGGTGTAGATGTGCCTCTGGTTCCTCTACTGCATAAAAAGTAACATGATCCACATTTTTTTGTATATTTTGCTTTGCAATCCAGGTTGCCAAAAATATTTGATTATTTCGTCCATCTCCTCCAATAGACAATAAATTATTTCCTGTAGAAAATGATAATGTTAAATTATCCAACAATTTTCCTGCATCACTTTCTCCTGCAATAAACCTAATCTTCTGATCTTCATTATCAGCAGATAACTCTGTAAGTTCTGTATTTACATTCTCTAACGCAGATAACACATAATTTAATGAGTTAATCTGATTATTGATTTCGTTGAGCGCGTTTTGAATACCCTTAGTTTTTTCTTCATCAGCTTCCTTTTGCTCTTCTTTCAGCAATTCTTTTGAAATCTGCAATATTTGCATACGCTCTTGTTTTAAGAATTTAAACAAATCTCGATTAGTATCCACATATTGCATATTTAATCGCTTTATGTACTGTCTCGTCGGATACTCAGCCAGAACCTTTTCATTATACCCCATCCAAATACTATATTGTCCATTTTTGCTATTAGTATAACGTATTATCACACTGCCATCCTTAATAGCTCCACCAAAAGTGCTCAGCAAACAGTCTTCCGTCACATCACAAATTGTTGCCGTAATTTCAATTGTATCTGCATTAGAGTATGCATTATAATCACTGTCATTCAATTCCAAATCATGTTCACTGATTGATTTATCAAATAAAATACGCAACGCATATAACAGGTTTGTTTTTCCCACATCATTTGCACCGATTATCAAAGTTTTTGGTTGAAAAACTATTTCTTCATCTTCAAAATTACGAAAACCTTTAATATGTACTTTTTCTATCTTCATAATACTATACTCCAATCATATTAGACTTTTATCTGTTATAAATATCTTATCATATAAACATAAATAAGCGAAGAACCGAATTTTTTCAAGTCACCTGTTGCTATATTAAAAAGGCGCAGAATTCCTGCGTCTTTACATCACTATTGTAATTATTATTCCGATTCGGTCCCCCAAAGTTATAAATTATTGGTTACTTCTCAAAGAATTCTATAAAAATACGACCTTCGCGACATCCATTAAACATTACAGTGGCAGATGAATAAAACTCTAATCATAAATTTCTCTCTATTCTGATATGCCTATATTGCCGAGTTTTTCGTTGGTTTATTGATTTTCCGGGCATCCTTTTTTTCTTCTCCCCAACTACACTTTTTGCAAAATAATGCAAAGTGCTTCCATATACAGTAGTCAAATCGTAGTCAGTTCGGATGGGCAGACTACGAATAGGGATGTGCATCATTAAAGGTTTGACATATAAAGCATTATATAATAACGCACTTCGCCTAAATATTTTTCGTGTTTCACACCTAAAAGATCTGTAATAACGTGGATTTAATCACTTCATCTGGCAATTTAATATATTTTAAAAAACTAGCATAAACGATAGCAAACAAGGGGGCATATATCTTTGCACTTTCCCCCCATTCAACTGTACCAGAATGCGTCTTATTATTACGCAATTTTACAAAAGATGCTATACTATTCTCATTTACTGAAGGTAACGAGTATTTTGACACAATTGCATCCACTATATCACTATTTTCATTATATAGTGTAAGTATTTTCTGTTTCAATGTATAATCTAGATATTGAAAAGCACTACTCATTGTAGTTTCTTTATTTACATCAATTTCATTATGTACTTTAGTAAATTCTGCTATCGTATTTTTAATATTCTTTTTTAGTTCCTCAATAAGTGTATCTTTCTCTCTTTTTCTCCTATCATCTAGATGGTAAGAAACTTCTAACGCCGTACATAAATCTTGAACATTTTTAATTGATATTCGGTTAACCATTTTATTATCTTCTGGAAGAAGTTCAAGCAATGAATTAGCCTTACCATTTACAATTCCATCTATTAAATTGGGAATATAATCAAAAACACTAAATATTGGTATCACCTTATGCCATTGCCTTATAGAATAATTCTCATAAGAATCAAAAATTTTACATATTCCTGTCTTAAAATACTTTTGTTCAGAATTTCTTTGACTAAGATATACCTCTTCAAAGAAAATATTATTTTGAGAAGTCAAAATCGCAACAATTTTTCTTGCTATAATGTAATATTTTTCTATTTTTTCAAATCCTTGAGCATTTTCAAATGAAAAGCGAAAAAAAGTATACATTTTTCCAAGATTATACGCACCTCTATTTTCTACATTATTAGTTTCTGCGGTTTGTCCTATTGAAACAGTTAATGTTACTTTTTCATTTTCAATCTGAAATTGTGTTTTTTGAGTATATGCACTCCAAGGACGCATTTTTATTGTTCTTGCTCCATCATATTTTAATAATTCGGAGACATCTGGTTGATCGATTGCTATGTCAGGAGTATATAATGCATTTATATTTCCACCACAAAATGTAATTGCATGAAATTTACACCACTCTTCTGTCAACATGTTAAAAAATCCTTGAGCATTTCCATCTGCCTTTATAATAATAGGTGTTGCAAATCTAATAGCCACATTAGTACCAATAAGATTTGTAACAAATTTTCCTTTACGCAATATTGCAATCATGCTATCTTCATCTTCACCAAATAAATATTCCGGTGTATCTGTATTATGTGATTTTATACGATACAGAGAATCATATCTTTTGGAGACATCACTTTGTGCTGGAAGCAAAGTAACTATATTATCTGATACGTTATATGTATAAGTATCGTCTTCCACCTTTATATAGCCGCAAAAATTTTCATTTATTTTTTTCATATGGGCAACACCTTCCTACTCATTTTATATTTTATTTTAACATAATGCTGAAATTTTTACTAGAAAAAGGCACCCAAACCAATAAGCCTGAGTGCCTCCCTATTTTCTTAAATATCCTGTTATCATACCACCTTGAATATATTCTGTTTCAAAGGCTTATCATCCGTATCCGAAATTCCCATCTCTTTTCTGGCATTTTCCAATCCCTGCATATCTCGGAACAGAATACTGATGAACAAACTCTAATAAATCGGAAATTAAAATTTCTGTTATGTCTGCAGAACGTACCGTAGCTCCAAATTCTTCTCCTTTTTGTGGAATTACATAATCATGCAAATACTGTTCAACAGTCATTGCATTGTCATCTGCGTCTTCTTTAAGTTCAGTATCTTCTATGTAATTTCTTCGAATGTGCAATGCCCAGTCATCAAGAATACTTTCATCATCTATATAATCAATTTTATAGCATTTTAGCGGTATGTCATCTTTAATTACAATACTAGTTTCTTCAACTATCCATCTTCAACTATCCAATCGATGTATTGTGGCTTTTCCATGTAGTATTCCTTTCCTAACTTTTAACCTTTATACAGCCTTCAACAACATCCGGATTATTCTTAGATGTGATTTTATATGGTATCTCATCAATCTCATTTTTCACAAAAAGGATTGTCGGGAAAGCAACAGTTGTATTATGTTTTATATAATCTACTTTAAGCTTTACAATATACTTATCTTCACTTGAATAGAATCCATAACAAAACACATCTTTTATCTCATCAGTGAAATCATCACTATAATCCGGAACATATCCAGGTAAACCATATGAACGTGCTCCATACGAAGTTCTTCCATTTTGCTCTGATTCTGAATATTCAATATATTCAGATGTGCCTTCAATTCCGAACAAAATACTCATATCACAATCTGTAAGCAAATATCCCATCTCTGCATTATTAAACTTAGGGAATTCACCTAATGTAAGCAAGGATTCTTTTGGAACTTCAAACATAATTTCAGCATCTTCGTCAATGGCCTTACCACAATTCTGAATTGCTAATTTAATACAATTCATTCCAGAAAACGCTTTCTCAACCGGAGCCCATTCCAAAGCTTTAGAAATAGTTTCATGCAATCTTTTGATTTTCCAATATTTCTGCTTTTCTTCGGACGTTCCATTCAACTTAGGACCACTGAGTGGATTTGATGTTAAAGTATCTTTGTTTAAATTTCCAAGTTCAAAAAAGGAATCGGACAACTCACACTCCAGCTGTTCAGCCACAGCAGTAATAAACTCTTTCTCATCTTCATCTATGTCAACAGGGCTTGTAAATCCAGCAAAAAAAGTATTAGCTGTAACAGATCTACCACCTACATTCATATCAGAAATCTCCTGATACATATTCTTAATCGAAGTAATGTATTCTTTCATGGTAATCTCTGCATTTAACACGAATGGGCATACCACCGCTTCTTCAGTCAATCTTCCAGTTTCGTCAATACCTAATAACTTTAACTCAGAACGATATTCATTGGCTGTTTCACTTACCCTCTTTTCTGTCAAAAAATGCATGGAAAGATGGGCAAAAAACATCTTTTTAAATTCTTCGTCGGATGAATAAGTGAAATATATTCCTTTGTCTTTATATTTGTCACGGAATGCTTGTATTTTCTCATATCCGTCACCATTTATTTTTGATGGTGGGATAGGCTTATCCGAAAAATACATAAACACTTGTTTTCCAGATTGAAGCATAATTTCAATTTCTTCTTCTGTTCCAGAACCATACTCATCAGTAGGTGAGCCAAATCTTGTCCAGAAAATCGCAACTGCTGCATCACATTTATTTACAAACTGCTCGTTAAGTAATGCCTGTGGTTTTCCTCCAGACTGAGCATAAGAACTCTTACTCCAATGGCGAGTTTTTATTGTGATTCCTAAAGTTTCAGTATATAATTCATTAAACTCATCTACTGCAGATTCAATCAATGTAACTTCTTCCTTAATATCACCTGGACAAGAAATCAAAAGGTTATATAATGTCACATTTTGAGCCATTAATTACACCTCCCAAACAGTTTCATCCCCACAAATGTTACGAATTTTAAGTCGGAGAGGTTTCTTTGTGCTGCGTATGTAACCATCCCAGAACTCCTTGGTTTTATTGCCGTCTACGATAACATAGCCATTTTTATCAATCTTGATTTCACTATCAGAATGCCACTCACCACCGTTCGCAGTGCAATCCAGGCTAAGGAATTCAATAAGTTCCAAGCCTTCTTCACTGATTTCAATCGATTTATACGGTTTCTTCGCAGAAGAATTAAGGAATGCTTTCTGATTGAATTCTGCAATTTTAGACAACACACGATCACTAATAAATTTATCAATAGCAACAGCATATCCGCCTGCAATTTCTTCTGCATGGAATTCTGCATAATCACCAATGACAACATCATCAAGAATTGATTTAAGATCACGCAATTCAATTTCTACAGTCGTACTGTCATCTTCTTTGATGAAATTCATAATCTCCACTTCATCAGTAATGTCGATATAGTAAATAATAACCTTTTTAATGTCATTATCCAATTCTGGAATCGCCTGATGAATAATACGGTTCATGGTCACTTTATCAAGAAGTTTGGATGCGCTGTCCATTAAATTTGGCACGTAAACAGGAATTGTACCAAGCTTGCTATCAGAGATAGCACCTTCCCAGAAAGAATCCAGAGAATCTTCATTTTTTAAACCTAGAATCAGGGACTTGATTTTATCCATTGTTTGAACCGGATTACGGTAAAGCTGTACACCATCTTTAATTTCAAGAACATCAAATTCAGCACCATCAGCAACGAGACGGTCACGAGTTGTCTGGATTGAATTAAGTCCAATATCACTTGTAATAAATTTTCGATTTGATTTATGAGAAACTGCTGCTGTAACTCCACTTCCTGCAAAGAAATCTGCGACTATATCATTTTCGTTGGATGATGCACTAATAATACGTTCTATCAAAGCCTCCGGTTTTTGTGTCGCATAATCCACTTTTTCATTAGCCTGAGAATTGATTGGATTAACATCTAACCACATTGATTGTGCTGGCATACCAGGCAGTTCATCTAAATATACTTTCGACCTAATACCACCATTTTTAGTGATGTGAATTCTACCTTCTCGGTCCATTCGTTCCATTGTTTCAAGTGGCATTCTCCATAAAGAACGATATCCTTTATATTCATAGTCATAACCACCGCCTTGTAAACCTTTTGCCGTGAGGTTACCACTATCCCATTTTCTTCCATCAGGATCAGTTCGTGAAAAGCGGGCTATATAGGATTCATCGTATGGTTGATAAACAGTATTGAAAACATATTCTATTTGCGATTTAGTATAAAAATAAATACAATCAAAATTATTGCCATAAAATTCCGCATCACTATGAGCCGTCGCTCTTTTCCATATTATCTCGTTTCTGAAATTATCCTCTCCGAAAATTTCATCTAATAAGATTTTAACATAGTGCCCTATATGATAATCCAAATGAACATATATCGATGCAGATTCACTCATAATTGACTTAATCGCCATAAGGTTTTCATACATCCAGTTCAGATATTTTTCTTTATCCCATACATCACCATACATCTTTTCTTCAAAAGCTTTCAATTCATCTACATCCAGCTCTTGTTCAGCCT
>ENA-OWPB01002591-OWPB01002591.1-human-gut-metagenome-genome-assembly--contig:-NODE-2591-length-12132-cov-15.741906_pt1 | contig 12132 bp, 10 predicted proteins | sample MGYA00248260_ERZ651838 | MGnify/ENA primary metagenome ERZ651838 (study PRJEB26924, sample SAMEA4378304) | human gut metagenome | biome: human gut; feature: human-associated habitat; material: faeces...
GCTCACCGTAACCACGAGCCGTTGCAAAAATTTTATTCTTTTCTTTCATATTGTCGCAGATCACTGCTGCAACTACTTTTATTGTCTTCATTTGTTTCGTACCTCAAATCATTTATGCTGTAATATTTGACTGTAAATACCGTAATAAATCTTCTCTCACTGGATGATGCATTTTCATCGTTACTTTCGTGATCGGCTGCATACGTCCGCGATTATCTTCTTTCCGGGCATTTCTGGCTTCCACCACAGTGAATTGTCCCATGTAATAAAAGCTTGTTTCCGCATCTGACTTTTTCACAAGCAAGTGCTTTCTTTCAGCTTCAAGTACATCTTTCATATATGAACTATCCAAGCCTTTCCCAATCTGAGAGTCCCACTTAAAAATCAGATCATCCTCAAAAGCATCCGCATAATCAGGTTTTCCATCTACATAGTTTTTTTCATCCTGACTTTCTTCTTTGTGATATGTAATAAAAATGAAAACATCATCTTCAATTCTTTTCATACCATACATAATAGAGGACAAATCCTTGCCACAGTTCATAAGAAGGCTTACATCTCTTCTGGAATATTTTTCGTATAATACAAACGGACTATCCACAATTCGCCCCGGAAAATACTTATCCTTATATCTGGCAATACCGACCTTTATAATATCTTCCACCTGTCTGTAGAACTGAATATGTGCAAGTCTTTCTGTATAACTTTGCAGTCTTCGGATCATTCCTGATTGATCATTTTCCAGAATATCAATCTGACGAAATTTCTGATATTCTGCTTCTTTACTCACGAAATGTCCTTGCAGCACCTGAATTGCTTCATTTACCTGTGATGTGCTGATTTTAATTCCATAGGTCTTTTGGTATTCTTTTATAAAATCTGCAACCCCTATATGATCTCTGTAAAGCAATTGACTTAATATTGCAAGCTCATCAGGGCGTACTCCTGAGAGAATTGTTTTGGACAAATACTCCAGTGTTAATTTCTCCTGTTCGTTTAGGCTATTCTTGTATTTATCCTTTTCCATTGCCTGCACAAAAGCATAATATGTTTTATATTCTCTAACAATTACCAGTGGATCAATTTCCTGATTTTCATAGAAATCATACAGAAGCGGAACCCGTCCTAACCGATTCTTCAGAGAAACATAGCTTTCTTTGATCAGAGTTTTCATCCCTTTGATTTTATCGATGGACTCAAATATCTTATCTTTGGAAATCTCATCAAAATGAACAGTTGAAGCCCCTGGTATTGTACTATTTCCACTGATTACATATTTGCGGATTACATCAGCGTTATAAGAACGGTCTCCTGATAAAGCTACCGGAATCATAAAGTTATTATTATAATTTCCAATAAAATCCAAAATAACAACATATTCTTTCCCTGGTGCCTTTCTAAGTCCTCGTCCCAACTGCTGAATAAATACAATGGGAGACTGCGTCGGTCTGAGCATAATAACTTGATTCACCTCAACGATATCCACACCCGCAGAAACACAATATTTTGTATTTTATGTGCATAACTATACTGCATTTAGTATTCAGTGGATGTTAGCCCATCTTTTGGGCTAAAGCAACTACTAAAATCCTTTATTTATAGGCTTTCTCCGACTTTCGCTCTTAAGTTAGTCTTTCAATTTTATTTATGCATCTAACTAAAAGTGGGATAGCATACTCCTCATTCCAACCTCTTATTTATATAGATTTTTTCTCTTCTTAATCACCTTCTGAACTCTATCATGCTCTTTTCCTTTAAGTACATCACACAAATGAATTCTTTTGTCCTCTGATCCATACATTATGTGAATTCTCCAACCTGATGTTTTATCAATATCTGCCCGATATACATCCTTAGCTCCTTCAACTTTATGCAATCTTGTTTTGGGAAATTCTCTCTTCCTATGCGCTTCATTATCTTCAAGTTCCGCGATAGCTTCTAGAAATCCGCGGCAAAGCTCATCCGGTAATATTTTATTTGCTTTTTGAATGACCGTCTTATCATCAATTAACCCTTTTTCATTCATTACTAATTCCCCCCTTGGTTAAGATATTTTTGATACATTGATTCACCTAACCCACGGAAAATTTTTTCATAATTATGATTTTTAGTAAAAGCCCATAGCGTTATTATCAAACGGTCAAACACTTCATCCTCATCAATAGTAATCAATGCTCTTTCTTTTAAACCAAGTTTAACAGTGTATAAAGTCGTATCAAAATAAAGTTGAGCTTGAATTGAAGGAATAATCTTTGAAATGTGTGATTCGACTCCAGTTTCGTAAAACATCACTGCATATTTCATTATCTTATCAATGTATTTACCAATATCTATTCCATCTTTTTTTATTTCTTTTTCACACTTTGCCTCTATATCAAATTCAATTTCGTAATTGTCTGTCATCACAGTCCCCTCCCACTAACTAAGCGACTTTTTGATTAATTCAACAATAGTTCTGTCAGCTGGTAACCACTGAACACTGTCAATCGTATCTCTCGTTAACCACTTAGCAGCTTCTGCTTCCTTCAGTACCAGCTTTCCAGTTATTGTCTCACACCAAAAGCAGTCCATAGAAAGATAGAATTTTGGATAATCATATTCAATGGTGTCTATCAAATCATACACTTCGATATCTGTATCTAATTCTTCCCTTATTTCACGCTTGAGTGCCTGCTCCGGCGTTTCTCCTTCTTCTATCTTTCCACCAGGAAATTCCCATTGTCCTTTGAACTCCCCATATCCTCTAGCTGTAGCAAATATCTTACGCGGTTCCTGTACAGAATCACAAATAACCGCTGCCACTACTCTAATCGTCTTCATCTACTGCATCTCCTTAAGTTCTTGCAAACGCAGAAGCCATTTCTTGGCAACTCCTGATTTTATCATTCCCATTATAGCGCCATCACAAAATCTCTCACCACACACCATGCCCATAAGTAGTGCCATAATACCTTGCGCATCCATATTAGAAACATCCGCATTCTCCATTGACCGTTGTCCCCATTCGAGACCTCTTTCCTTAAGAAGCTTTCCATATTTTGTTAATTCATATTCCGGATTTTCATGCTCAAACTCATAAACCGCTTCTATTAGCTCATTAACCACTTCTGTATACATTGGATATGGGAAGTGTATAGGATTGTCTTCTGTTCCTTTGTGCTCTTTATCTATTATCCATTCTCCAACACTATCATTTTCCAATGGTTCTAATAGCCCTATGAGTTTGTCAAATTTTGTATTGGCCATCCTATTCACCTGCTTCCAATTTGCTTCTAAGTTCTTGCAAACTCTCTTCTATTTTATCGACATCAACAAAATGTAAATTTACTGTTGTTCCATCTCCACTTTCAAACCGGATTGGATAATGATTTCTCATTTCATCATTCACCGGGTATAACAGCCATATTTCAGACGTGTTATATTTCTTCGAGTATGCATACATCTGATACATATCCGCTTGTGAAATACCATAATTTACTCTTTCGTTATCAATGAGACCTTTCCACTTAGTATCCAAAATTACTGTACGCTCTCCCCTTTTCATAACGATATCCGGCCTTAGTGCAAACTGCCGCCTCGGTTCTGTGAAAAGATAGTGCCCTTTGTCCTGGCTGGATACCTCCCAACCTTCCGGGCTCATTACCTTTTTCATCTGCTGCGCTACATAACTTTCATATACAGACTCCATCGGAAATAACAATGCTCTTGATGCTGTTGCGCCGGAAAATGTAGTAAAACTCTTATTCATCAGAAATACCTTTGACCACTGCATCAGCATTTCATAATCCTTGGTATTTCTATTAATAACCACCTGTGAAAAGTCCTTCGCATAATTTACCGAAGCATCCACCATTTCAAAAGCTGTTAGTAGCTGTCTTATTTCTTTTGAGTTTTCTGCACTTGTCGTCAATTTCTGTAACTTTGTGAGTGTTGCCTTTACAAGCCGGTTTTCTGCCCTATTGGGATGGAACTCTTCATAGGCTACGTAAAAGCGCTCCTTGTGGGCCAAATTCGCCCTCACCTGCTGATTTACAAGCAGTTTTCCTTTGTAATAACGCAAATTATCTTCCTGCCCGACATAATTTGACTTTATCCCGCGCTTCACTAATTGTCTTACTTCCTGTAAGTACATATTGATGAACAGTTCATACAAGTTCATCTGATCTACTTTTAATGAAGCATCATTAAACACCTTACTGGGAAAATCCTTCATACTTCGAAGCATTCTAAGGAAAACTCTCTTGGTCTGAACATTTCCTTCATCTTCCTTTCCAAAGGCTATCTTTGGAAGCACCTGAATCTGGAAACCATTCTTCATTTGAATCAAGCCAACGTAGTTCTTTATAGAAACCACTTCTCCAACATTACGTCGGTAGCCTATCTTCATAAAATCTAACGCATCTGCACTATCTGCATCTCCGATAAACTCATGGATAAACGCCACCAGATTTTCAAATTCTTTCTGATTCAAATATTTATATTTTTCATCATCCTTATAATCCGCATTGCAGATAATGGAATCAAACTCTTTTACCTCAAACGGTTTACCCATGCTATCACCACACTTTACAAAATTTCCTTATAGCTGTTGATATTACCAAAGGCTACCTTATTGATTGAATATCTCTTTTCTGGAAGATCAATCACCTCTTCAACGTTACCTTTGAAAATATTCTTTGCCACTACTTTCTCATCAAGAATGAACTTCCGGTTATCATCACTCTTTGCATTATCGCCTAAAACAAGCTGTATCTTCTGATAGTCCTCATAGAAATATTCTTGCAATAATGGAATTACGGATTTCTCAAATATGGACTGCAGTTTTGCAAGTGTTGCATCATCCTTAAGTCCTGTAAAGAATGCATGTCCAATCGTATGTTCTCTATCATATAAGAATGTGATTCTTTCATTGATTTTATCAAGCACTGCTGCCACATCCAGATCCTCTACCTTATCAGCATGAATCTTTCTAAGTACATCCGAATCCGGCATCATTTCAATAAACTGAAACCTTCTACGAAGGGCCGTATCCATCAATGCAATCGATCTGTCTGCTGTATTCATTGTTCCAAGTATATACACGTTAGATGGTACACTAAATGGTTTTCCTGAATATGGTAAAATAGCAGATGCAGCTTCTTCCATTCCAGCACGCTTGGTTGATTCAATCAAAGTAATCAGTTCTCCAAAAATCTTTGAAATATTACCTCTGTTAATCTCATCTATAATAAATACATATGGCTTTTCGTTCTTTTCTCCTGCATAACCGCCATGCTTAGATACTACTTCCATCAATTCACTAATTCTTACACGACTTAATTTTGCAATTTCAAAGTTTGACAGATACTTCCCACCATTTAATTCATAAATGTTTTCTACGATATTTGTTACCAACCATTTAACTTTTCGAATCCACTTAAAGCTAGATTTCTGTTCATCATAAACGGGATCGCTTTCTTCAATAATACCAATTCCATCAATATTAACACTTGCACTATTATAAGAAACCACATAATCACCAGGACTCATTTCATAAAACCATTTTTTATAGCTAGCATCTACATTCTCTTTCTCCCAGCTAAATCTTATAGTTCCCTCTCTAAAGCACTCTTCTTTAAGATCATTTTTTCCTACACCATTTAATCTGACCAACCATACCTGAGAATTGTGATTAACTTCAATATTTTCTGGTGTTCCAGCAACATCACAAAACTTTTTAAATACACCCGGTTCTATCGTATAGGATATATCGGTTGCCTCATCATCTACTACTGGCTTGATACCTTCTATGAATTCCTCATATCCATATGACTGATGAAATGTAGTAAATGCAATTCTTCCTGTTTCTTTTAATACATTGTATCTTGCCATAACAGCATCATGATCTGTAAGTTCTTCCACTGATTTACCATCACAGATTGCGACAGCGTATGTAGCAGAATTATATGTTTTTCCAGTTCCAGGAGGTCCGTACAATATTAAATTCTTATCAAACTCTTTATTTGCTTCTCTCATTTCCTGGAACACACCTCTTTTCTCTAATACTTTGATTGCCTCCATCAAAGGCTCTCTCACCTTATAGGAGAATACGCCTTCATTAGTATTTTCCAATTCTCGTCCATAGAACAGAATTGGCCAATATTGATTTTTTCCCGTTTTTCTTACGCATAACGGACAACTCGTTTCCTTATATACCGCTTTTGCTACATTGATTGCATTTGTATTATAATGTGCTGCACCATTTCCATACCTATTTGCAATCTGCTTGCATGAACCTATTCCGCCCATCAAATACAAATAATAAAGTGTATCCAACCATGCACTCTTTACAATCATTTCGTCACTAAGAATTCTTTCATATTCTTCTGTTGTAATTCCTGGATCATATTCAGCAAGACTTGGATAATACTCTGGCTTTTCGATTCCAAGTACATGTTCATAATATGGCAATATAGCCTCTATATCATCACCGATAATCATTGAATACTGTTCTCTGACAAAATAGAACAGTTCTTCCATTGTCATTTTATTTCCATTCATAATCAACTCATCCGACATGTTGAGCCCCTCTGGATGTGTTTTTTCTGGAAATTCATCTAGCAGACTCAACCTTCTCAATGAATTATCTTCGCCCAAATCACCTCGAAGATAATTATTAGATGAGCTGTCATTGTCCGCACAGCACCACTGCGAACAACGAGCATTTGCCACACTTCTTTCTGCCAACTCTTGTGCACGCTGTACAATTACTGTTTGTTTAAAATACATATCCTTTTTGCTGCATGCCGGATTATTATCAAATGCTTCTGCTGCAAGTAGTGCTGTCGCAATCCATACAGCCGTATTTACTGGATATTTATGCTCAAATCCACCTATTGATTCTAAATATTGTTTAACCGACTCTGGCATACGTATCGGCCCTTGTGGTGACCTAAATCCATGTTTTATCAATTCTTCCCTAGAATATTCATCGCCCGCATACTCTTCAATTAACTCTAATTCCATATAGCGGCCAGCCGTACCATCAAACTGACCTGAAAAATCATATTCTCGATCATCAATATCCGGTTCGTCAAGATTAGCCTTGTTTACCCTACACTTAAATTTAATTGCCTTTACATTTCCTGATATATAAATATAAACTATATCACCAACCGTCATGTTTGCTTTCTGTGCCCAGTCCACTCTATGCAAATTATGAAATGCATCTACTACATTATATTGTTCTGGATTGCCTGATATAATCCACTCTGTCACTTTTGTCTGTTCCAAACACATCACCTCTATCTCAAAAGTGTATAACAACTAATTTTTATTTTGCTTTTTCCAACTTGTTATTCACATTAAGGCAAACCTTGTCCCCTTCATTGATGTTGTATTCATAGAGCATGGCATCCTCTGCTTTTATCCTTATTTCTTCGCCCGAAGAATTCGTAAGCGTCACTATTGCCATTACTGGCATGCCTTTCGGTCGCTCTTCACAACCGAAGTCCAGGTCTTCCTCAATTCGTTTTACTGTGTATATCATAGCTATTCCTCTGAAAATAATATTAGAAATCAGTTCTCCATGTTCCTTCGAATTTTCTCTATCAAAGTGACATCTGCCGGTAACCAGGCAACTCTGTCCAGTTGGTCCTTCATAAGCCATTTTTTCTGTATCCAGTTCTTCCATGATTTCTCGCTTTAATGCTTCCTGAGGAGTTTCACCTGCTTCGATTTTTCCTCCTGGAAACTCCCAGCCGCCTTTCAGCTCACCGTAACCACGAGCCGTTGCAAAAATTTTATTCTTTTCTTTCATATTGTCACAGATAACTGCTGCAACTACTTTTATCGTCTTCATCTTTTTATTTCTAATCACATAGAATTACAAAGCAATGCTCTTGTTTGCCTTTGGCAGCATATCCGCAGGAATCGAATTATGCAGCTTCCATACGAAACTGACAGGTCTCTCTCCTTCATGCTTTACATAATCTGCATTTCCTAAAAAAGTATATGGTGCTGTATATGAACCAATCCTTTTAAATTCACGAACAAATAATGATATGATATCACCTGTATTCTTGTGATTAATATATCTCTGTATTTTTGCACTCGCTTGCCTATCCTGACTTTGGCTTTGCCAATGAAAGAGCTTATCGTTAATTGCATAATCCTCATACATAGTAGATGGAGAGAAATCCTTCTCTGATTTGTTCAGATTAATAAAAAAGATATCTGTTTTTTTATTTTCAAAACGTTTTACACCCTCTCTGAATTCCGGCGATTCTGTCTCTGTAAATAATCCAAATGCAGCCATAATCTGATTTGTGTTATAACGGCAGTGTAAATCCAGAGGACAAAGATAAGAGTATTCATTTCTCCCTGCAACAAAACTGATATGCTTACGATTGTATTTTAAAATCTGCAGAACTTCCTCTCTTACAAAAGTTTCCTTTAGGACTGACTCAATTCCTTCATCGATACTTTGGAAACCGCATTTAGCCGGATGCTTTTTATAAAATGTGTAATAAAGCATATTTCGCATAATGCGTTCTTCTTCGCTATTTGCAACTTTATTACCGTCAATATATCTGATCCAATAATCCAGTAGTCTGGCTGAGTTCACATGGAAAAATCCGGTCATCATACTGTAAATTTTATCATCTACATCTCTGTCATCTTCAATAATGCCGGCCCACTTTTTTAAGCGGAACAAAGATCTGGCACCTGTATTCTGATAGAAATCATACAGAGACATATTATATTCCAGCAAAAAGTTTTCCAGATTAAGCAGTAATCCGGTATCTTCTTCAAAGGTTCTCACCATTTCAATCAGTGCTCTTTTGTTATTATCTGTCTGCTTCAGGTTCTCCAGAATATATTCTTTTGCATACTTTTCAAGTTCGATATAGCAACCTCTTGGCAGATTGCTGAATCCATCCTCCACCTGTTTGCGAATGGATTTTCGGCCTTTCCCTACAATTGCCTCAAATTTCATTGCAAAATTATACTTTTTGTTTGCCTGTCCAATAAAATCAAGAACCGTAAGGCAATCTTTCCCTGGACTTAAACGTAACCCTCGTCCTAGCTGCTGTAAAAATACAGTCGCACTTTCTGTTGGCCTCAAGAATAAGACGGTGTCTATAGCCGGGATATCCACGCCCTCATTATACAAATCCACAACGAAAATAAAGTTTATCTTTCCACTTAACAAATCTGTTTTTGCATCATTTCGAATATCGTCTGCACTTTTCGAAGATAATGCAATGGACGGGATTCCTTTATCATTAAAATATTTCGCCATGTAATTTGCGTGAGCAACACTGACACAAAATCCAAGACCTTTCACAGACGAAATATCTGTCACATATTTTTTTACACTGTTTAAAATCAAAGCGCAACGTCTTGTATCTGCCGTATATACTTTTTCCAGCTCTGACACATCATATTTACCACGCGTCCATTTGAAATTCCTATAATCTGTGTCATCTGTTACACCAAAATACTGAAAAGAACTTAACAGATTTCGATCAATCGCTTCACCCAACAGTAATTTTGATGCAATACGTCCATCAAAATACTTCAGGATATCCTTACCATCCATTCGGTCAGGAGTAGCAGTCAATCCTAATAGAATCTTCGGCTCATAGTATGCCAGTAATTTCTGATAAGAATCAGCTGCTGCATGGTGGAATTCATCCACTATGATAAAGTCATAATAGTCCTTGCTTGTCCACTGAGAAAGCTTTGCAGAATTGAATGACTGGATACTGATAAACAAATGCTCAATATCCGTTGGTTTATAACCATCTACGTACAACTCACCAAAATTAAAGTCATTCAAAACTTCCTGGAATTTCTGAATGCTCTGTTCGAGAATCTCCTTTCTGTGAGCCACAAATAACAAGCGTGCTCTTGGGTTCTTCTCCTTAAAAGCTTTATAATCAAATGCCGCAATAATTGTTTTTCCAACACCTGTCGCTGCAGAAACCAGATTACGATAATGTCCGTATACTTCTCGTTCTGCAGCAAGATTATCCAAAATTTCCTGCTGATATGCATATGGTCGAATCGAAACCTGAAGACTACGTTTTGACTTTCTATCAAATGCAGCCCTCGTTAATTCTTTTTTCAGCTTTTCATGACAGTCTGGGTTTTCAGGGTCAAAGGTTTCAAAAGAGGCATCATTCCAGTAGCTCTCAAAGGAAACCGAAAACTTTTTCACAATATCAAATGACTCTTTCTCAGTCACCTTCACATTCCACTCCAATCCCCCAGTCAAAGCTGGATTTGAAAGATTTGATGAGCCAATATATGCAGTTGAAAATCCAGTGTCTCTTTTAAACAAATAAGATTTTGCATGCATACGTGCATGATTCGTTTCATAATTAATCTTCACTTCCGTATTTGGAAGCTCTGCAAGAGCAACAATCGCTTTATAATCTGTAGCCTGTGTATAAGTCGTTGCAATCACACGTAAACGAACACCCTCTCTTTTCGTGAATGCAGTCAATTCCACAAGAAGTGGACGTATTGCACTCCACTTAATAAATGAAACCAAAAGATCAATAGAATCAGAGGACAAGATTTCTTTCTTCAATTCCGAAAGCATACTTGGCTCATTTTTAGATCCTGTAAACAAGGCATTCTCTACAATTGACGTTTCCGGATGCACAGCTTTGATTGTATTAATGCTTCTTGCTGAATTCATTTTTTCATATAATGAGGTCAATACTTCTCCTTTTTCAAGAATGATATTATCCTCAAATTCAGGTTCATTCGTATGCTCTGCTATTTCCTGAACGATTTCATTACATAAGCGAATTTGTGCCAGTAACGATTCATTTTCTTTAGATGACGAGAAACTGTCTCTTAAGTATTGCAAAGCCTGATTTATGACATATGATATGTATATGGTAAGAATACGTCTTGCATCCTCTCCATCAAGCTTTTCTAATTCTATATCATATTTTTCACGATCAAGCTGCTGCAGTTCTTTATTTATTCTCGTATTAACAATCTGTTCGTATATCCCATTTTTTAACATTAAACCCATCTCCCTATTATGTATCATTCCTATTTACAACAATGTAAGTCAGAATATACTGTTATTATTAATTATACTACACAGACTCATAATTCGGTGGGAAAACTTTCCGGAAGCAATTCTTCGAAATACATATATACATATAATTATAAGGAAAATTCATAATGCTTTCTTCCACTCTTCTGTTCGTGGCTCTGCTGTTTTCTTGTTCCTACTTCAATCTGCTTTGCAGAAAGTGCTTGTAATACACTTGTCATAAATAAGATTCTGGAATTTCAGCTTGTTCTAACAATTTTTCGCTTTGATAGGCATTCTTCGTAAATCCAATATGTTAAATAAAAACGCCAGTAGAATACTCCACTGACGCCTTACAAATACTATTGTTTTTTCTTATTATGTATTAATAACTTTACTTATGATTCCCAATAGCATTTGAATCATTCTCTCAAATGACTCCTTAAATTTTTGTATTCTACCCTATCACACTGGCACCAAATGGCATGAAAGAAAGTCTTGCCATCTTGAAAAACTGCTTTCCAAACGGAATTCCAACTATCGTAATACACCATATACAACCAACTATCAGATTTCCAAGCGCCATTTCCCAACCAAAAAATACAATCCATATGAGATTTACCAAGAATGAAAACATACCATTTCCATACACGATTTCTTTTCCAAACGGCCAGAATGCCAACGTTGCAAATTTAAAGCATTGCAGGCCTACCGGAATTCCAATAATTGTAATACACCATATGCATCCTGCAAAAACCCATGCCAGTCCACCCAGCAATCCTCCAAATATAAACCAAAGGATATTACCTATAGTTCTCATGATAACACACCCCCTTAAAGTCCTCTGAAAATCTGATCAACATGATTTCTTCGATTTCCCAGCCAGCTTTACGGCAGAATCTCAAGCCAGTATCCATCTGGATCTACAATGAAATAGATTCCCATCGCTTCATTTTCGAAGCAAATACATCCCATCTCTTTGTGCTTCTTATACGCTGCCTCATAATCCTCTGCCTTGAATGCCAGGTGGAATTCACATTCACCCAGATTATATGGCTGTGGATGATCTTTAAGCCAGGTAAGTTCCAACT
>ENA-OWPB01002594-OWPB01002594.1-human-gut-metagenome-genome-assembly--contig:-NODE-2594-length-12121-cov-5.039450_pt1 | contig 12121 bp, 7 predicted proteins | sample MGYA00248260_ERZ651838 | MGnify/ENA primary metagenome ERZ651838 (study PRJEB26924, sample SAMEA4378304) | human gut metagenome | biome: human gut; feature: human-associated habitat; material: faeces...
TTCCGAAGTCCACGCAGCATTGACATTACTGTTTCCTGCTCATTTGTACTCAGATTGTTCCATATCCTTAAAACTTCTTTCTGTTTTTCTGTCAGATTCTCTGAATTACCTTCCTGAAAAAACTGTGATAATGTCACGCCCAAAGCTGCACATATTTTTTCAAGTGTAATCAGCGACGGCAGGTTTTCCTGCGCCATGATTCTTCCCAGTGATGACTGGGAAATTCCCGACAGCTGCGATAATCTATATTTACTGATATCACACTTTTCACACAAAGATGTTATTTTATCCGCAATATACTTCTCTATCTGCAAGTAACTATACCTCATTTCCGCTATTACATGTTCTTATTGTACCTGTAATAATGAAAAAATATTAGTAATCAACTTTGCAAGTATTCATTCCCATTATAGGAAGTATACGGATAAAAAAATATAAAGATACTTTCGTTTCCGCAAAAGTCATTTTCGCTTATATCTATTTTATAATATCACAGCAAGTTACGTTTGTCACATAAAAGTTTGAAGCACAAATCATTCAAGACAAAAAAGCCGGAAGCCACGTTGTCATCCGTGACCTCCGACTCGTTCTGCTTATTCTACACCGTCCTTACACCCAAATCAGCTCCTCTCTCCGGCTTATCTTTTCCCTGTTTTTCCTGGATGATTCTCTTATTGATTTCCAAGCGTTCATGGATCGATAGTTTCTTCTCTTTTCCTATCATTGTCTTTTTCTCTGTTATTGCCTTTCTTTCAGCCTTCCCCGCATCCTTAACTACTGTATTTGCTTCAACGCCAGTTCTTGGCACAGCTTCTCTGCTCTCATTCTTTTCTGCTATCTGCTGTTCTCGTCTCTCCTTCACACCTTCTTCTTCCAGGCTACAAAAACTCTGCAAATATGGCAATACATGATTCTGCATATCTGTCAGATCTTCCATATATTTCTGATACTCTTCATTACCTTTTCCTTGCTGATAGCTAATCCAACTTTCATCCGTCAATTTCATTTCATTCTGCATTTTTAATTGACTGATGATGCCGCCGTTTCCGGTGCCAATATCTATCTTACCTTGAAAATGATGCAGCATCTTGTCACCCTTCTCAGCATAATATACTGTAAAAAACATCTGTGCTGTCGTTTTTTGTTCGATGGTGTTTGGATTACGATCAGCATACCAGACTTTGTCTTGTTCTACGGTTTTGGAATCCAAGTCAGATAACTTCTGGCATCTTGGATTCCCCAGCTCACTTTTCTCACAATAATTCACATATACCATCGGTTCCATATCTTTTGGAAGCTCCGGCTCATAGGCTTTCAGCCTTTCAATCAATACACCTGCACGCACAGACTGGTCACATTCTTCGTCTACGATATCCTTCAGATACGAAATATAGGAATGAATATTTCCACTTCGTAAATCCAGCATTACTTCCTGTACCGTATTTTCTCCCATTTCCACATTATCCCGATACTCATACGAATCAAAAGCTTCTGCAATCTCATCCAGTGCCTCTGCCAACTGTTCCGTGTTCATCTTCTCTGGATACATTGCTTCTCGAACATCCCGCATCGGAACGTACTTATAGTCAGGTAATGCTTCATGAATTTTCTCAATTCCTTCCCTTACCAGTACAAGTTCTCCATAAAATCGAACATCGTCCATCAGATTTCCAAGTACTGTATTTCCTTTTACAATTGCAAATTCAGCTTCATCATAGTAACTGTCTTCCGGATCACGATAAATAATTCCCATCGAGCATCCAAGATATGCAGTTTCTGGATTCTCCCTATATTTTTCATAGATTGCAGCTATCTGATTAACATCAGTACTCTTTTCATAATCGCCCATATCGTGGAACTCGTCGCATTCTGTGGCAAAATATTCCAAATAAGGCGCTTTCTTCGGTGGCATATTGTTGAGGACGTTATCAATCATGTTATAATTTGCCTCTTCCAGTTCCTCCGCCGCTTCTTCAATAGGAATTTCATCATTCTCATAACCGCCACCATCCATCAAGCGGAAATCTTCATCGTAAAAGAAATAATCATATCCTTCTTCTGTTCTCTGAATAGCAAAATATCGTTCTCCTACCTCATATGACAGTTCACTAAGAACCTGTTCTTCCAGATTCAAGAAAGAATCCAGCTGTTCAAAACTGATACTGTCTACAAAATGAGCAGTTACTTTTTCCCCGTCATTCAGAACTACGATATCACTGACAGACAGAGAATGCCCACGAAAGTCTTTCGGTCTGTCAATGTTGAACCTTTCAAAAATAATGTCCTTCTTGTTCCTAACAACAGGTTTGCTTCTTTCAAAGAGTGAATCTATGGATATTTCTGCATTATAAAATGACGCAGATAATGTTTTCACTACCTACGCCATTTCTCATTACATCTTTGAAATATTTACTCCATTTTCTTTCAATCTTTACTCCAAATTTACTCCATTTTAAAAATCTGTTACGATATTTTGCGGTATTCTACGATACCTTTTCTTTGAAGAAAAATGTCCGTAAACCTTGATTTTAAGCGAACTTTTCAATATTCTCAAGCACTTTATCCTGTTGTGAGATTTTCTTCTCAATTATTTTTGAACAATGTTTATGATCTTCTTCGGAACGTAAATTTCTTTTACGATATTTCCTGTAAGCTTATCAGCAATTGCTTCTTTTCCGGCAGCGATTGCTTCTTCTTTTGTAGCCTCTGCGGAAATCTTGATGACTGCTCTTGTTTTTCCATTAATCTGTACCGGAATTTCGATTTCATCATCTTTCATGGCTTCTGTATCGTATTTTGGCCATCCGGCACGGAATACGCTTTCTTTGTTGCCAAGTTCTTCCCAGATTTCTTCTGCCATATGTGGTGCAAATGGTGCCAGTAATACGGCAAGGGTATCCAGAGTATCTCTGTCTACTCCACCTTCTTTCTTAGCGATTGCAACCAGTGTATTTGTATGCTCCATGAATGCAGAGATAACGGTATTCAGGCTGAAGCTTTCCAGACGGGTTGTGATATCATAAACCAGTTTATGACGTACTTTGATCATCTCTTTGGTTGGCTTGATATCTTTATCCTTGCTGTCCATAAGCAGGTTCCAGAGCTTCTTAAGGAAACGGTATACACCATCGATTCCTCTGTCATCCCACTCTGCATCCAGTTCCGGTGGTCCTACGAAGAGTTCATACATTCTTAAAGAATCGCATCCATAATCTCTTACAAGATCATCTGGAGACACGACATTGCCTTTCGACTTACTCATCTTGATACCATTCTTACCTGTGATCATTCCCTGGTTGAACAGTTTGATAAACGGCTCGTCAAAATCGATCACACCGATATCGCAAAGGAACTTGGTATAGAATCTTGAATACAGAAGGTGAAGTACTGCATGTTCTACACCACCGATATACATATCTACCGGAAGCATTGTATCTGCTTTTTCTCTGGATACAAGTTCTTCGTTGTTGTGATTATCTACATAACGCAGGAAATACCATGAAGATCCAGCCCACTGCGGCATAGTATTTGTCTCACGTTTTGCCGGTTTTCCACAAACAGGACAGGTTGTATTTACCCATTCGTCGATTCCTGCAAGTGGAGATTCTCCTGTTCCTGTCGGTTCATAAGATTCTACATCCGGCAGTCTCAGTGGAAGCTGATCTTCCGGTACCGGTACAGCACCACAATCCGGGCAGTGTACGATCGGAATTGGTTCTCCCCAGTATCTCTGACGGGAGAATACCCAGTCACGCAGCTTGTAGTTTACAGTTGCACGTCCGATTCCTCTTTCTTCGATGATATGTGGAGCTTCTTTCTTAAGGACAGAGCTCTCCATGCCATTCCATTCTCCGGAATTGATCATCGTTCCGGAAGCTTCTGTGTAAGCTTCTGTCATATTTTCGATTTCTTTACCGTCTTTCGCAATAACCTGGATGATCGGGATATTGAACTTGGTTGCAAATTCAAAGTCACGGTCGTCATGAGCCGGTACGCACATGATGGCTCCTGTACCGTAATCAGCCAGTACATAATCAGAAAGCCAGATCGGTACCTTCGCTCCGTTCAGAGGGTTGATCGCGTAGGTTCCTGTAAATACACCTGTTTTTTCTTTGTCCTGCAGACGGTCTACATTAGACTTCATAGAAGAATCGAAGATATATTTTTCAACTTCTTCTTTGTGTTCCGGTGTTGCAAGCTCTGCTGCAAGCTTATGTTCCGGTGCAAGTACCATGAAGGTTGCTCCGTGAAGCGTATCTGGTCTTGTTGTGTATACAGTGATCTTATCTTCTCTTCCTTCAACCGGGAAGTCTACTTCTGCGCCATAAGATTTGCCGATCCAGTCTGTCTGCATCTTTTTAACTTTTTCCGGCCAGTCAAGCTTATCCAGGTCATTTAACAGACGGTCTGCATATTTTGTGATACGCAGCATCCACTGACGAAGGTTCTTCTTTGTAACTTCAGCGCCGCAACGTTCGCATTTTCCTCCTACAACCTCTTCGTTTGCAAGACCTGTCTTACAAGACGGACACCAGTTGATCGGGAATTCTTTTTCGTATGCAAGTCCTTCTTTGAACATCTTTACAAAGATCCACTGTGTCCATTTGTAGAAATCAGGATCTGTTGTATTGACTTCCATATCCCAGTCATAAAGCGCTGAGATCTCGTTGATCTGACGTTTGATATTTGCGATGTTGGCTGCTGTCGATTTTGCAGGATGGGTTCCCATCTTGATCGCATAGTTTTCAGCCGGAAGACCGAATGCATCCCATCCCATCGGATGAATGATGTAATATCCCTGAAGCAGTTTGTAACGGCTCCATACATCAGAGATAACATAGCCTCTCCAGTGTCCTACATGAAGACCATTTCCTGACGGATACGGGAACATATCCAGACAATAATATTTCTTTTTCGGGTTGCCGTTTTCATCCACTTTCGGATTGACCGGATTCTCAGCCCATTTTTCTTTCCATTTCTTTTCGATTGCCTTATGATTGTAAGGTACTGCCATTTTTCTTTCCTCCTGGTATTGTTTCAGTATGAAAAAAAGTGTCTTAACCTTTTATTTAGCAGGAAATTCCATCAGGATTTCCTATTAAATAAAAATCTTTCGCCTCTTTTGATAAATTCAAAGAGACGAAAGATTAAATTCCGTGGTACCACTCTTCTTCGCCGCATCCCGGTAACATAACTTACGGTGCAGCGCACTTGTGATTCTATAACGGGAATTCCCGCTTCTGCCTATCTGAAAACCGTTCAGCAGAAGAACTCAAAGGCGAGTTCAAAGATCTGATCTGCTGCCTTGCACCACCCGGCAGCTCTCTGTACAGACTCTAATCTTTTACTGATCCTTATCCTTGTTTTTTTCATATACCTTGTTATTATAAAAATAAATACAAGTTCCGTCAAGAGATTCTTGATTGTTTTCTACGAATTCTTGATTATTTTTACCATTTAAAATTGATTTCCGTTATCTCTCAGCCATTTTCTATATTTTTTATAGTCCGGCATCCACGTCGCCACGACCTTCCAGAATGCAGCGGAATGATTCATTTCTCTACGATGTGCCAGCTCATGCACCACAACATAATCCAGAACTCCCGGCGGCATCAGCACCAGCTTCCAGTTGTAATTGAGATTCCCCACGCTGCTGCAGCTTCCCCACCTGGTCTTCTGCTCCCGGATGGAAATACGTCCATAGGTCACACCCATTTTCCGGGCATAGTATCCGGTCCTTGCACCTAATACTTCTCTTGCCAGATTCCGGTAATATTTCTTTTCTGCTTCCGGCATCTCTCTCTTTTCCTGCCGCTTCATTGCATTTTCCTTCTGAAGCTTTACCTTCTGTCGGATCCAGTTCTCTTTTTCCAGAAGGAACCGGTCAATCCGCTTTTTCTCACAGGAATAGGGTGCACGGACCGTCACCTTTCCTTCCCGGTCAACTTCGATTCCAATACTGCGCCTATCTGACCGGATCAGATGATATTCTATGTCCACGACCGGATCACCTCCAGAAAGCGCTCTCCATATTTTTCAAACTTGAACTCTCCCACACCGGAAACTTTCAGCATAGCATTCTTATTTGTCGGTTTTTCGATACACATCTGCACAAGAGTCTTATCGGAAAATACAATATAAGGCGGAACTTTTTCTTCTCTTGCTATCTCTGCCCGCAGAACGCGCAGGATTTCAAAAGACTCTTCCTGCTCTTTATTCAGGACCAGTCCGGCCGTTTTCTTTACTTTTTTCTTCGGCGTTGTCTTCGCCTCTTTCTCCGGTTCTTTTGCCATCTTCATTGTAAATGTCTCCTGCCCTGCAATCAGTGCTTCCGACTTTTCAGTCAGCTTCACAATCATATAAGAATCCGGCGTGGTCTTCAGATATCCTTCTGCCAGAAGCTGGTTGAATATCTGCCTGAGCTTCCACGATGGCGTCTTAGAAAGTACCCTGTAAGCCGGACTGACACCCATGCCATACTGCCGGATCTTCGCATTATTTGCTCCATGCACCGTATCCAGAATCACATTAATTCCATAACGCTGATGACTTTCTTTTACACACATGGCAAGTATCCTTGCCTCTGCCGTCATATCCACAGTATCAAACTGCGTCTTACAGTTTGAACAGTTCCCACAGTAATTGCTTCCGTATTCCCCAAAATACCGCAGAATATAATCACGCAGACATTCCTTTGTAAAACAATAATAAGTCATCTTTTTCAAGCGCTCCTGATCCCGCTCCATCACGATCCGGCGCGTCAGTTCATCCAGTTCCTGATTGTCGCGGTTGTTCTCAATGAACATCTGGTTTGTGATCACATCCTGTCCACTATATAAAAGCAGGCACTCCCCCGGCTCACCGTCTCGGGCGCAGCGTCCCACTTCCTGATAATAGGACTCCAAATTCTTCGGCATATTGTAATGTACGACAAAGCGGACATTGGATTTATCAATTCCCATCCCGAATGCATTCGTCGCCACCATGATCTGCTTCCGGTCATAAATGAAATCATCCTGATTATCACGCCGCTCCCGGTCTGTCAGTCCCGCATGATACCTGGTCACGGAAAACCCATCCATTTCCAGGAGTGCGCAATTTTCCTCCACCTGCTTTCTGGTCAGGCAGTAGACGATCCCGCACTGATCCGGATGCTCCTCAATGAATGCTTTGAGTGCGGCATATTTATTCTTTGGAGACTGTACTGCAAGGAACAGATTCGGTCTGTCGTAACCTGTCATTACTACTTCCGGATCCTCCAGCATCAGAATATCGATCATATCCTCTCTTACTTCTTTCGTCGCAGTTGCAGTAAATGCACTCACAACCGGCCGCTTCGGAAGATGCTCTACAAACTCTGTGATCTTTAAATAACTTGGCCGGAAATCCTGTCCCCACTGGGAAACACAGTGCGCTTCATCGACTGCGATCATAGAAATATCCACGCTCATAGCAAAATCCATAAACTCTGCAGTTTCCAGCCGCTCCGGTGCCACATAGATAATCTTATATCTTCCTTCTTTTGCAAAAGCAAGTGCCTTCCGGTACTGCCCCATAGTCAGGGAACTGTTCAGATAGGCTGCATGAACCCCTGCCTGATTGAGGGATGCCACCTGATCCTTCATAAGAGAAATAAGGGGAGATATCACAAGTGTAATACCTCCCATCATCAGCGCCGGAATCTGAAAACAGATGGACTTTCCGGCTCCCGTTGGCAGTATGCCGAGTACATCCCGACCGGACAGGATCGCATCGATCAGTTTCTCCTGTCCCGGTCGGAATCCGTCATAGCCAAAAAATTGCTTTAATACTTGAAATTTATCCAAGATATACTACCTCTTCTTCCGGTTTTTCTGCGGATTCCATCTCCAGCATATAAAGAACCGGCTGCTTTGGAACCATCGGACGGTACGCTTCGTACTCGAACTTGACGGTTACTTTTTTCCAGCTTCTCTGTGTAATCTGCGCTGCCCTTCCAAGATTACATGGATATCCATAGAAACGGATATCATCTGCGCAGCAGGTCATGATCTGTCTTCCCGGAATCAGCATATTTGCCGGCATTCCCTTCGGACGGAAAAGCTGTGCAAGGAAGGTGATCTTCTTGTGCTCGTAGCGCTCCGGATGCTCATATGCATCCACATACCAGGTACCAAAGTCCACATCATCAATGAAGATATGGTCTGCTTTCAGATCATATGGCAGATCCTCTTCTGTCTGCGGGATAATATTGCCATCCACGCCTTCAAAGATCAGCTGTGCCTGCGGGTTCTGGATCTTAAGGGCACGTCTGAACGCACTTCGGTCTGTATTTTCCCCACAACGGTTGATGATGATCAACTCAGATTCTGTAAGCTGGTTCATCAGCATATTCCGCATATTCTTCAGGTACATGTCCAGCGTCTCACCGCTAACCGTTGAGTACACACCCTGAATCTCCCAGTTGCGTGGAAAATCTTCATCCAGGATTTCCTGCAGATCCCAGGTTCCATTGTACTCAATGATCACCTGAACCGGATGATAGATCTTCTCACAGTTTTCAAAGAAAGTTTTATTTAACTTTTCTCTTTCTTCTATATTGAAGAGGAACAGTCCGTTCTCATCCAGATATTTTTCCGAGTACTCTTCCTCTCCCTCTTCACACTGCAAAAGCAATGTCGGACCTTCTTCGATCCATTCCTGCTTCATCAGTGTGTCCTTGATAAATGTTGTTTTTCCACTGTCCAGAAATCCTGTACAGATATATACCGGTGTTGTCATCGCCGCTTGCTCCTCCTAGATATGGAATAACTTAATCAGATCCTCTTCTTTGAGATCTGTTCCGATCACGCATACACGTCCTGTGTAATCAGCCTGTCCCTCACGGACTTCATATTCTTCCGGAACCATATCAAACTGCTTCCAGGAACCGTCTGCCATCTGGATAATTCCTTTGGAACGAAGTACGGTTCCGTAAGCATCTGTCTCAGATAATGCTTTCAGCAGGTAATCCAGTTCTTCTTCTGTATACTTATGAGCAGTCTCCTTGCCCCAGCTCGTAAATACTTCATCTGCATGATGATGTCCTTCGTGTCCGTGGTGATGGTCATGGCATCCGCAGGTGCAGTTCTCTTCATGTTCATGATGATGCTCATGCTCTTCATGGTCGTGATCATGATGGTGTTCATGGTCATGATCGTGGCATCCGCAGGTGCAGTTCTCATCATGTTCGTGATGATGCTCATGCTCTTCGTGATCGTGATGATGGTCGTGATCATGATCATGACCGCAGCCACATTCGTCATCATGATGATGGTGATGTTCGTGGTCGTCATGCTCATGTGCATGTTCTTCCAAGATACCTTCGATCTCAGCGCCATGCTGCAGGGCATGCAAAACGGCATCTTTTCCAAGTTCTTCCCAAGGTGTGGAAATAATGGTTGCCTCTGCATTTTTCTCACGCAGCATATGCACGCACTCTTCTACCTTTTCATCTGTCATCATCTGGGTACGGCTGATAACGATCGTAGATGCATGCTCTACCTGGTTATTAAAGAATTCTCCGAAGTTCTTGAGATAGATCTTTGCTTTCTTACCGTCAACAACTGTGATTCTTCCGTCAATCTCAATATCTGCCTCATCTTTGACACCCTCGATTGCTTTTACAACATCAGAAAGCTTTCCAACTCCTGAAGGTTCGATGATGACACGATCCGGTGTATAATCTGCAAGTACTTTCTGAAGTGCTTTACTAAAATCCCCCACCAGTGTACAGCAGATACATCCTGAGTTCATCTCTGTGATCTCAACGCCTGCATCTTTTAAGAATCCGCCATCAATACCGATCTCCCCAAATTCGTTCTCGATCAGGACCAGTCTTTCTCCCGGAAATACATCCTCGATCAGTTTCTTGATGAATGTTGTCTTTCCTGCTCCCAGGAAACCAGAAATAATATCAACTTTCGTCATTTTTCGTTCCTCTTTTCTTATTATTATAATTTCATAAATTAGCCTTTTCTAACTGCAAATTGTTTCCGAGCTATATCGTATCACATTTCTTTAAAAGATGCAAATAAATAGCTTGTTAATGCATTGTGATTAGTGTATAATAGTTTTATAAAATCTCGTACTTTTTTAGTACAAATTCATAAACAAAGGAGACTTGATAATATGGTTAATTTATTGACAGGCCCAAAAGGAAGCGGAAAAACCCAGCAAATGATCGAACGTGCTAACGAAGCTGTAAAGACATGTGAAGGAAACGTATTCTTCATCAAGAAGAGCCACAGAGATACATACAGCTTATCTTTCAACATCAGAGCGATCTGCATGGATGACTATGATGTAATCACCAATACCGATGAATATCTTGGATTTATTTACGGTATGTTAAGCGCAGACCATGATATCAAAGCAATCTTTATCGACGGTATTTTAAAGCACGCCGACATCACACTTGAGAACATTCCTTCGTTCATCGAAACACTGAAAAAGATCTCCAAAGAAAATGATGTAGATTTTTATGTCAGCATCAGTGCAACGAATGAACAGCTTGGTAATGTAGATTTTGAAGATTGTACACTCCTTAACTAAGATAGACATTATCCAAAAGGAGGGATGAAGATTTTCTGTAAATCTTCATCCCTCCTTTTATGGTTTTCCAAATGTGACAGAGCACATTCTTTTTATGCTATGATACCAGGTTGCAAGAGGCTTTCTGCACTCTCGCAACCTGGTATCAAAGGGGGCAAAATATCTTTTGACCCCAACATCATGCTATTTCAAAGACAAAACCGTATTTGCCTTATCCCCTTTTGCATACTCCAGTTTTACATCATCTCCCACATTGTACTTGATGATCTCAATAAAATCGACTACCGATACATCAAAAATCTCATCTGATCCTTCCAGCATAATGTAGTAATGAGAATCTCCATCTATAACGCCCTGGGCGATTTTCGTGATCTTTCCTTCGATCGTGCCGGTATCCATCTTCACTTCTTCTTTTTCCTTGATTCCATTGGTAAGAAGCAGATTATTGTAGGATTCTTCACATACACTTACCGTGTCCCCGATCGCAACAACCTGGTACTTCTGGACATTGACCATTGCATACTTTTTCACAAGTCCTGCATCATCCTTAAGTGCCATAAAGTAAGTCGGCTCCCCGGAAATGTTAAGCAGCAGCGGGAAAGTCGCCCGATACTTCAGGTTCTGTACCTGTCCTTCTGCCGATGCCATCGCAGAATCCTCGATCGCACCTGCCACCGGATAATACTTTGTCTCCATAGTTCTCTGGTTCATCAGAACAAATCCCACATTGGACTGATCACTGTTTACAGAAGTTACTCCCGTGTACACCCATACATCATCATCAATCGCCAGATAATTATATCCGTTTGTTGTCTTCAGACAATCTTTCTGGCTGAGTACACTGTTAAAATACCCATGCTTTAACGTGCCATAATAATCATAAAGCTGTACCAGAAGATCTGCCGAATAGGCTCGGTCGATCCATTCCGGGACTTCATCGATCCTGTAGTCCTGCATTTCGCCGGTGATCGCATTGCAGAGCACCACATGCCCTACCGTTTCTCCTCCGAAAAGACCGATATTATACTTTTTGACCGGTGCTACCCAGTATGGAACACCATTATCATCAATTTCAAAACTAAGGTCTCCGTAAATATAAGTCGGATGCGCAAAACGAAGATGACGGTAAATATTTCTTCCCAAATGCTCGCTGGTCGAATACTTCATTCCCTGCTCCAGCTTTACCATCTCCGTTGTCTGACTTGCCATATCGATCCGGATATATGCAGGAAGTCCATCTTTCCGATTGGTAAACCATTTGATCAGATTCGCATATTTCAAAGGTGACACACGGACCGGACGATCCTTGTAGTTGATCTGACTGTAGATATCGTCCACCTCAAACTGGGATACCATATCTGACATGCTTCCCATCTTCCGGTCTCCTAAAAGCTGCGCAGACTCCTTATCCAGAAGCGGGATCTGGTCAAAGGAAAGCTCCTCGATATCTTTTGTGAATTCGCCCTCTTCTACCTTCAGAAGCTGTTGGTATTTCTTCGCATTCACAATCGGTGAAGAAAGAATGGTTCCGGCCAGATAAATCACTAAC
>ENA-OWPB01002596-OWPB01002596.1-human-gut-metagenome-genome-assembly--contig:-NODE-2596-length-12117-cov-16.149146_pt1 | contig 12117 bp, 12 predicted proteins | sample MGYA00248260_ERZ651838 | MGnify/ENA primary metagenome ERZ651838 (study PRJEB26924, sample SAMEA4378304) | human gut metagenome | biome: human gut; feature: human-associated habitat; material: faeces...
AAGAGGGCCTGCGTTTCGCTATCCGTGAGGGTGGCCGTACCGTTGGTTCCGGCGTCGTCGGCAAGATCATTGAGTGATCATGTCCTTGAACGTCAGTTCTAAGGCGAACTAAGCACTTATAAAGACCTTCCCATTCCGGAGAGTGGGAAGGTCTTTTTTGTTTGCATCCTCTGCCTTTCCAGACAGAGGATTTTTTGCGGCGCATAGCACAACTTTATGGTTTACAAAGATTGGTTGTCGTGGTATACTGGCGATGAAAGAACAAGCAGCACTGGAACTTGGTTTGGGCCGACGTGAGCTGTCGGACACACTGACGAAGGAGCTGCTGGACAGGCAGAGGAGGTCAGCGACGATGGCGTTTGATTATAAGAAGGAATATAAGGCACTCTACCAACCACCTCGTGAGCCGCAGTTTGTCACCGTGCCAGCCATGACCTTTGCCGCAGTGCGGGGGCAGGGCGACCCCAACGACCCTACAGGCGAGTACAAAGCAGCCATCGAGCTGCTGTATGGCCTGCTCTACACCATCAAGATGAGCAAGAAGGGCAGTCACCAGGTGGACGGTTACTTTGACTTCGTAGTGCCTCCGCTGGAAGGGCTGTGGGAACAGACGGGGACCGGGAAGGAAAGCTTCCACTGGACATCCATGCTCCGCCTGCCGGAGTTCGTGACCCGGGAAGAGTTCGACTGGGCGGTCCGGGAAGCGACAGCCAAAAAGAAAAAGGATTTCTCCAAGGTCGAGTTCTTCACCTACGATGAGGGCCTCTGTGTCCAGTGTATGCACCTCGGCTCTTACGACGACGAGCCAGAGACGCTGGCCCGGATGAATGCCTTTGCGGCAGAGCAGGGCTATGCGGTGGACTTCTCTGAGACGCGCTTTCACCACGAGCTCTATCTCTCCGACCCTAACCGCACCGCGCCGGAAAAGCGGAAGACCATCCTGCGCCACCCGCTCAAATCAAGCTTGTAATCCAGCCCCAAGGCCGCTATAATAGAAGAAAAAGCCGCAGTCTGGCGGCGGAAAACGAGGAATGGATATGAAGCTTCCCGAGAAGAAACAGCGCTGGGTCTATCATGCTGAAGCTCTGCCGCAGGCGGCAGGCGAGGGCGTCACCCGCCGGGTGCTGGCCTACACCGACGGCCTGATGTGTGTGGAGAACACCTTCGAAAAGGGGGCCGTGGGCGCACTGCATCACCACCCCCACACCCAGATCACCTATGTGGTGTCGGGTGCGTTCGATTTCACGGTGGATGGCGTGACCCGCACGGTGCGGGCAGGGGACACCATCCTGAAGGAGGACGGCGTGGAGCACGGCTGTGTCTGCACCGAGGCCGGCATCCTGCTGGACATCTTCACCCCCATGCGGGAGGATTTTGTCTAAAATAAAATGAGCCGCAGCCCATCCCACCGGGGAAAGGCTGCGGCTCGTTTTTATACACTGAAACTCAGGCGGCAGTGGAAGAAGCGGCCTCGGAGGAAGCAGCCTCAGAAGATGCGGCCTCGCTGGAAACCTCAGAAGCAGCCTCAGAGCTCACCTCAGATGCAGCCTGAGAGGAAGCAGAGTTCTCCTCGGCCACGGCAGAGGTGGAAGCAGCCTCAGACTGAGCGGCAGCAGAAGCAGCCTCAGAGGTAGAAGCAGCAGTAGAAGAAGAGCTGCCGCAGGCAGTCATGCTGACAGCCAGGACCAGAGCAGCAACGGTAACACAAACATTCTTGAGTTTCATATCGAAAGTCTCCTTGCTTTTGAAAAAATAGTTTCGCGGAAGGCTGTACAGGTGAAACCTTTCCGCAAAAAGATATTCTAGTCCGTTTTCGAAAAAAATCAAGCCCTTTTTTGATAAAGATTCTATTTACCGAAGAGATTCTACACTTTTGTTATAACTTATCACCAAAAGTCAAGGATTTTTGACGTGCAAAAATGAAACACTCCGGGCTTTTCCGTAAGAGAAAAGCGTGGTATAATAGCTTCATGATAAAGGCTGGAAAACGACAGTGAGGTAGAAGGTCATGGACATCAAAAAAGTTGCAGTTCTGGGAGCCGGTGCGGTCGGCTCTTATGTTATCTGGGGGCTTTCGGCCCGCAGGGACATTGAGCTTGGCGTGGTGGCCGATGGCCCGCGCGGCGAGCGCCTGAAGAAGGATGGCTGTGCCATCAACGGCAAAATCTACCGCCCGGCGGTCTGGACGCCGCAGGAGGCGCATGACGCCGACCTTCTCATCGTCTGTCTGAAATACGGCGCACTGCCCGGCGCACTGGACAGCATCAAAGCCGTCACCGGCCCCCATACCACCATCATGAGCCTGATGAACGGCGTGGACAGCGAGGACATCATTGCCTCTGCCGTGGGTGGGGAGCATCTGCTTTACTCCCTCATCAAAGTGGCGTCTCACAAGGAGGCGGACGGCTTCCATTTTGACCCGGCGACCACCGTTGGCATCATCTTCGGTGAGAAGGAGCTGCCCTGCGGCAGTCCCCGCGTCAAGGCCGTGGAGGCTTTGTTCGGCGGCACAGAGCTGCACTTCCGGGCCACCGACTGCATCCGGGAAGAGATGTGGAGCAAGTTCCGCCTCAACGTCTGCAACAATCTGCCCCAGGCCATCCTCGGCGCAGGCGTAGGCTGCTACCGTGACAGCGTCCATATGAAAGCCATCAGCGACGGTCTCCGCCGTGAGCTGGAAGCCATTGCCGCAGCCAAAGGCATCGATATGCAGAAGGTGGATGCCGTGTCCGGCAAGGGCTGTGCCGTCAAGCCCTCGGCCCGCTACTCGACGCTGCAAGACCTCGACGCCGAACGCCATACCGAGATCGATATGTTCTCGGGTGCGCTCATCCGGATGGGAAAAGAGCTGGGCATCCCGACGCCCTACAATGAGTTTGCTTATCATATGATAAAAGCGCTGGAAGAAAAGAACGACGGCAGATTTGATTACAGCGGCCCGGATCAGGAAATGACATGGGCAAGATAACGGAGGGAATACCGATGAATATTACGGTCTATCTGGGGGCCAACGAGGGCAGCGACCCGGCCCTGAAACAGGCGGTGGAGGAACTGGGCCGCTGGATCGGCGAGAGCGGGAACGCGCTGGTCTACGGCGGCTCCCGCAGCGGCCTGATGGGCCGCCTCGCCCACAGCGTCCTGACGGCGGGGGGCGAGGTGACCGGCGTCGAGCCTCAGTTCTTCATCGACTCTGAGGTGCAGTATGACGGCCTGACCAGGCTCATCGTCACGCAGGACATGACCGAGCGCAAGACCAGGATGATCGAGCTGGGCGACGCCTTTATCGCATTCCCAGGCGGCACCGGCACGCTGGAAGAGATCACGGAGGTGATGTCCAAGGTCTCGCTGGGCCATCTGGACGCGCCCTGCATCCTCTACGACCTCGACGGCTACTACGCCGGCCTGAAAGCTCTGCTGGCCCATATGGTCAAGATGGGGCTGTCCAGCCCCGAGCGGCAGAGCGGAATTTATTTTGCAAAAGAGCTGGACGAGATAAAGAGCATTCTGAAAAGGGCATAAAAAAAGCGCTGGAAGCGGTGTAAAGGCTTCCAGCGCTTTTTGTTGTCTGCTTACATGGAGATGACGCCCAGCGCGTTTGCCACCGAGCTGATGAGGATGATCGCTGCGAAGATGGGGCAGAGGTACTTTATCATAAAGTTGAAGATGCGCTTGCGGCGGAAGGGCTTGCCTTCCAGCGTGACCTCTTCCTCGATCTTCTCCACACCGATGACCCGGGACACCAGCAGGCAGATGGTGATGGCCGCAATGGGCATCATGACCGAGTTGGTAAGGAAATCGAAGAAGTCAAGGAACTGCATCCCGAAGACCGTGAACCGGGCCAGCGGGCCGTAGCCCAGAGCCGACAGACTGCCCAGCACCAGCATGATGATGCCGATGAGGACGGTGGCCTGCTTACGGTCCCAGCCCAGCTCGTCCTCGAAGGTGGAGACGGCGCTTTCCGTCAGGGCGATGGAACTGGTGACGGCGGCAAACAGTACCAGCGTAAAGAAGAGGATGCCCACCACGGTGCCGAGACCCATGCTCTCAAAGACCTTCGGGATGGTGATGAACATGAGGGCCGGGCCGGCCTGCAGGGTGTCCGGGTCGCCGCCCGAGAAGGAGAAGACCGCCGGAATGATCATCAGGCCCGCCATGATGGCAATGGCCGTGTCGAAGATCTCCACGTTCTCGGTGGACTCCTCGATGGAGACATCCTTCTTCATGTAGGAGCCGAAGGTGACGAGGATGCCCATTGCGATGGAGAGGGAGTAGAACATCTGCCCCATGGCGGTCACGACGGTCATCCAGGAGAAATTGGAGAGATTCGGCACGAGGAAATACTTCACGCCCTCCAGCGCACCCGGGCGGGTGACGGAGTAGCCCGCGATGATGACAGACAGCACCACGAGGATGGGCATCATCACCTTGGAGACCCGCTCCACGCCGTTGCGCACGCCCGCAAAGATAATGGCGAGGGTGAAGATGGTAAAGATGACAAAGCATATCTCCGCCGAAGCGCCGCTGGAAATGAAGGCCGAAAAGTAGCCGTCTGTGGCCAGCTCACTGCCGTGGCCGCTGACGTAGTCGGCCAGATACCGGATGACCCAGCCGCCGATGACTGAGTAATAAGGCACGATGAGGATGGGGATGATGGCATTGATCCAGCCACCGAAGGAGCGCTCGCCCTTGCGGACGGCGGCGAATGCGCCCACCGGGCTTTTCCTGGTCATCCGGCCCAGCGCCGTCTCGGCAACGATCATGGTGTAGCCGAAGGTGAAGGCGAGGATGATGTAGATGAGCAGGAAGATGCCGCCGCCGTACTTGGCCGCAAGATAGGGGAAGCGCCAGATGTTGCCGAGGCCCACCGACGCGCCTGCTGCGGAGAGAACGAAGCCGATCTTGCCCGAAAAGGCGCTTCGCTTGTGCTGTTTTTGATTCATTGGATTTTCCTCTTTTCACAAATTCAATACCCCCAGTGTATCACAGCCGGGGAGGGGATTCAACCGATTTTTCGATAAGAAGCAGAAGACCCCTCGAAGGGATCGAAAGGCCGTATCAAAAGATAAGCACAGAAGCAGAAGCTCCTGTGCTCAGAGGGAGCAGCGTCAATCCACCACCGGCACATCCAGCCCGAATTCCAGCGGGCGGAAGCGGGGGCAGACATTCTCCGTGATGCAGATGACCGACGCGGCCAGGCGGCTGCCGATCTCACAGGACTGGGCCAGATTCTTGCCGTAGGTCAGGCCGATGACCGTACCGGCAAAGAAGGCGTCGCCTGCGCCGGTGGTGTCGATGACGTCCACCTTCTTGGCGGGTACGACGCCGTACTCGCCGGTGTGCTTGGCGTACACGGCACCCTGACCGCCCATGGTCACCACCATGCTGGGCATGTTGGCGCTGTGGATGTTCCGGGCCAGTACCTGAGCCATCTGGCTGGGGGCGAGATGCTCATAGTCGTCCGAGAAGAGCAGACCGGCCTCCTGCTGGTTGCAGACGAAGCAGTCGATCTGCTGCAGATAGTCGCGGCGCTCCATGGCGATGCTCATGTTGGAGACTGCGGCAAAGACCTTCTTGTTGTATTTCCTGGCATAGCGGAGCACCTGCTTGACCGTGTCTTTCTCGAGATCCAGCTCGATGGCGATGGCGTCGCAGTCCTTGAAGATCTCGTCGCCCTTCTCCTCCAGCAGGGTGGTCAGCGGGGTGGTGTCAGGGCGCTTGGAGATGGCAGCGTGGACGTCGCCGTCGTTGTCAAAGATGGCCAGCCATGTCCCCATGCCATCGGGGACCTTCTGGATGTACTTGGTGTTGACCTTGTGGTTGTCCAGTTTATTGATGACGTCCTGGCCCATGCCGGTGTCGTCCACCAGACCCACGAAGGTGGGGCGCAGCTCCACATTGGCGATGTCCTCCGCCACGTTCCGGCTCACACCGCCATGCACCTGTTCAATGCGGCCGGCGTTCCGTCCGCCGGGGATGTAGGTGGAGAGGGGATAGCCCTTGATGTCCACGAAAACTGCGCCGATGACTACGATTCCCATATTTGAAATTCCTTTCCTGAATAAGAACTCTCTTTGACTTCTATCCTGTTTACGCTTCTTCTGCCTTTTGCGCCCGAATATCGTCACCCATAAAGAGGAAGGGAACAAAAGAGGAGAGGCGGCTGGAGATCTTTTCGGTGTAGAGCTTTTCCAGCAGAGCGCCGTCGGTGATGTTGGTGGTGACGATGGTGGGCAGCTTCGCGCCCAGACGGTTGTTCAGCAGGCTGTAAAGGGTGCTGATGAGGAAGCTGGAGTTGAACTCGGAACCCAGGTCGTCGAGGATGAGCAGGTCGGCCCCGGCGGCGGTGCGCAGAAGCATCTCTTCCTCCCCGGCGGGGTCGGAGCCGAAGTGCAGGGCCTCGAGCTTCGAGAAGAAGTCGGGGCTGGACACATAGATGACGTCGAAGCCCTTTTCCAGCACCTCTCCGGCAATGGCCAGCGCGGCATGGGTCTTGCCCAGACCGGCGTTGCCGAGGAGCATCAGGCTCTCGCTGGCGGTATCGAATTCGTCGGCGTAGCCGCGCAGGTCGTCCAGGAGGGTGGACATATAACTCCGCACCGGCTCGCCGAGGGAGGCGTCCATCCGGGCGGGGTAGTAGCGCAGCTCCATGGTATCGAAGCTGGAAATGGAGAGGCTGGACAGAGCCTCGATCTCCGACCGGCGGAGTTGCTGCATCACCTTGTGGACGCAGCTGCAGGTGCGTCCGTCCACAATGCCGGTGTCTTCGCAGAGCCTGCAGGTGAAGTGCGGCTCCAGTGCGTCGGCGGGACGGCCGCTGGAGGCCAGCAGGTCGGCCAGCTTTTTGCGGGCATCGGTGAGGGCCGCAGCGGCATCGGTGCGGTCCTTGCCCGCCACCCCGGCCAGTGCGCAGCGGATGCCCCGCACCCGCACCTCTTCTTCGGCGTGGCGCAGCCCGGGGACAGCGGCCTCGGCCTCAGCGCGGGCGTCCTCTGCTTTGGCCCGTGCGGTCTGACGACGGCGGGCGACGGTGCGCAGGGCTTCCTGATACAGTTCGTTTTTGGTACGCATAGTGTCTCCTTATGCCGGGGGTCACTCGGACTTTTTCTTGAGGGTGCGGCGGCGGGCAGCGTTCTTGAGGAAGTCGTTGCCGCTGGGGGTCTCGCGGTCTACCCGGATGTTCCGGCTGGCGCCGGCAGCGGCCACCGGAGTGCGCACATCGTGGATATTGCGCAGACCCTTGGCGTTCCAGGTCTTGAGGATGCTGTTCCAGTACCACAGGTCGCGCTTCGGCCCGGCCTGCACAGCGGCCTCCTGCACCATGGCGTCATCGTAGCCGTAGACCTCATACCACCGGGCGATGGCTTTCCGCCCGCCGAGGGTGAGCTCGCTGTCCGGGATGCCCAGCAGGGAAGCGACGTACTGTTCCCGGGTCTGGCGGAGGGCCAGCAGCTTGAGGTGGGTGTCGGCCTGTTCGCCGGTCTCCACGCCCTCGGCCCGCCAGACTTTCAGCTCGTGGAGGACGGCGGCCATCGTCCGCTTGCCCCGGCTGGCCACATAGGCCACGCAGAGCATGACGGTCTCGGGGGCAAAGCCCTCCTGTACGTAGAGGTTGACCAGCTTTTCCATCTCGCTGTGAGTCAGCGGGCGGGCAAAGCCGGTCTGAGCGCAGTCGATGAGGCTCGAGATCATGGGGTCGGTGCGGCTTGCGGCGGCGATCTCCGCCCAGGTCATGGGGGCAGGAGCGGAGGGCTCTGCTCCCGGCGCGGCGTTCTCGTCGTAGCGCTCGAGAAGCCCCGCACCGGCCCAGAAGGAGAGGGCGCTTTCGGCAGAGATGCGGCTGCGCAGTTTAAGGTCGGCACAAATTTTTTCGGGGTCGGTGACGCCGGTAGCCAGCACATACAGCGCTACCCGGACGTTGTATTCCTCGGCGATGCCCAGCTTGGAAAAGATGAGCTGCGGCACCGGGATGGTGTCGCCCTTGAGCTCTTTGAGACGGTATATCATTTGCTTTCCCCGCTTTCTGCGTCCTCGTCCTTCGGCGGCGGTGACCAGGGCTCACAGTCCAGGATGGAGGGCCGCTGCTTCCAGAGCGCCAGGTCAGTGCTGTAGGCAGAGGACAGATACTCTGCCGCTGCGGCCCGGCCCTCGTCCGTCAGCGGAAAGACCGTCTGCCGGCGCAGGGCGGGGTCGGTGCGGTCCAGCGCCCAGGGGTCGGGCCAGATGTCCACCGTGAGGATGGCTTCCTCTTTCTGTGCGCCCTCGCCGCCGTCCGGGTCAGGCACGCTGCGCTTGCCGGGCGAGAGCAGATAGCGCATCCCGTCTTCGTTGCCGCTGTATTGATTCTTGCACTTGAAATAGTGCAGAAGGGGTACAAAAATCATGACGTCCCTCTCAGTTTTAGACTTGCTGAAATGATAAAAGCGCCAATTCTTGACGAATCAGCGCTCTTTTTGTGGAGCAGGATACGGGACTCGAACCCGCCGCCTACTGCTTGGGAAGCAGTCGCTCTACCGGATGAGCTAACCCTGCGTTTGCTCATTTATTGTAGCAAAGGACACGGGTTTTGTCAACCGCTTTTTGGCTCGATTTTGGTCGGCACCAGAAACTTCTCTGCCGGCAGCGTAGAAAACCAAATTTTACTTCAATAGAGATTCGGACGGTTTCTAAAGAAGAGCTAAAAAAGGCCGCCGTTCTGCCCGCAGGAAATAAGGGAGGAACGGTGGCCTTTTGAACAGATCGTGACTTACAGCTCAGCCAGAGCGCGCTTGAGGTTCTGGGCGATCTGGTCAGGGCAGCTGGTGGGGCGGGGGCCGCAGGTGGTGCCTTCCATGCGGGCGATGGCGTCCTCAGCCTTCATGCCCTTGAGCAGGCGGCTGATGCCCTTCAGGTTGCCGTTGCAGCCGCCGATGACCTCGATGGACTCGATGGTGTGGTCATCGTTCAGCACGATGTGAGTCTCCTTGGAGCAGGTACCTTTGTTGGGGTAGCTGAAAGACTTGCTCATATTCAAACATCCTCTCTTTATATCCGACTGACAGGCGAGCGGACTCGCACAGTACCCCTATTATATCCTTGTCAGGTGGGGAAGTCAATGTGACCCGGTCACAGAGCGCCGCCCCGGCGCTTGCGGGCCAGTGCCTCGATGCGCGCGATCTGGTCGTCTTCGGTGACGCAGGCACCCACCGGGTGGGGTTTGCCGTGGTTCGCGCCGTGGAAGTCGCTGCCGCCGGTGACGATGAGGTCGTGTTTCTTGCAGAGCTCAGCGCACTCGGCCATATCCTCGGGGCTGTTGCGGGGGTGATGCACCTCGATGCCGTCGATGGCCCCTTCAGCCACCAGCTCCCGCAGCAGAGGCATACTCTTGTACACCGTCGGGTGGGCGAACACCACCACGGCCCCGGCGGCCTTTGCCGTGGCCAGCACCTCCCGCACCGGAGGGTAAGTGGGGGAGTGGAGGCACTTGCCCCGCGGCTCCCAGCCGAACAACTCGTGATAAAGCCCGGTGTAGATGCCGTCGCACAGACCCAGCTGCTGCAGCGCCTGCATGATGCCGCTCTTGAAGAGGACGCCGCTGTCCTGTGCATATTCCAGCGCCTGCTCGGTGCGGAACTGAGGGTAGAGCGCCTCGATCTCCCGGCAGCTCTGCAGAGCACACTCGTTGCGGCGCTGGCGCATGATGTCGCAGTGCCGGCGCAGGGCAGGGCAGTCGAGGTCGGGCCAGAAGGTCAGCAGATGGACGCGGTGGCTGCGCTCGAAGTCGTAGCCGGTGAGCTCGGCGGCGGGGATGAGCCGCACGCCGTCCTGCACCGGGTGGTCGTAGGCGTACTGTGCGCTGAGGGTGGTGTCATGGTCCGAGAGGGCCAGAGCGCTCAGACCCAGCCGCGCCGCCATCAGGGGCAGACGGTGGATGGGGACAGAGCCGTCAGAACAGGTGGAATGAGTATGAAGATCGCCAGCCATAAGTTAGTTTCCCTCGATCTGTGTTGATTTTACGTCCATAGTGTAGCACAAAACGGGTCGGGGGACAAGAGCGCTTCAGCCCACAGTGAGGCTGGAAACGGTGAGCCGGTGGGTCAGGACAGCCTCGGCATCCTCGCCGCCCATGGCCAGCAGTTCGTCCACCGAGAGGGTGGTGGAGCAGAGGATGGTCTGGAAGGTGATGGTGTCGATGCCCTCAGCCCGCAGCTGGCGCAGGGTGGACAGCGAAGCGTGGAGAGAGGCCGTGAACCGCCCGACGCGGAGGGAGAGGACGTTGTTGCCCCGGATGCTGGTGTAGGAGATGCGCTGGCCGTCCTTGTCGGTGACGACGAGGCCCGGGAAGACCGACTCCTGCACAGAGGCGCCCGCAGAGCCGCCGCCGGAAGAGGAGGGAACCGCAGGGACAGGGTCGGTGGGGAGGGTAATGTCGTTGCCCTCAGAGTCGTAGCGGGTGATGGAGCTGCCCTCAGCAAGGCCGGAGAACTCCTGCTCGATGCCGTTAGCGCCGATGGCCACGTTGTCTTTTCCGGCGGTGGCCGTAATGGTCACTTTGCCCTCGAGGGTGATGTCGGCATCTGCATCGCTTTCGCAGCCAGCACCGATGCCGGCGCCGCCAATAACGATTTCTTCCCCTTCATCTGTACCGCCGCCGACCGCATTGATGGTGGGACTGCCGTTCTCATTGCTCTTGATGGTGATTTGATTGCCATTGTTATCGCTGTTGTTTTCAGCGCCAGCACCGCCGCCTATGGCCGCGCCGCCTGCGCCTCCGGTAGCGTTGACCTTGGTGTTGCCCTCGATGGTCACATTGCTGAGACCAAAAATACCACCGCCGATGCCTGCGCCATAAGCGCCGCCCTGCACATTGTCGATTTTGGCATTATCCTTGATGACCACGTTGCCGTTGCCGATTTTATCGGGGGAACTAAATGCGCCGCCGCCGATGCCTGCCGCACCGTAGCCGCCGGTCGCATTCTCGATTTTTGCATTGCCGGAGATGGTCACATTGCCATCGCTGCCATTGCCGCCGCCAATGCCTGCACCGTACTTCGTGTTAGATGCATTTTTAATAACAGCGTCGCCGGTTATCGTAACGGTCGCACCGTTATAATAACCACCGCCGATGCCCGCGGCACCATCACCGCCTGCGGCAGTGATGGTGCCGCCGCTGACGGTTACATTGCCGCTGCCGTTGCAGCCGCCGCCGATGCCAGCGCCTAAATAACCGCCGGTCGCATTGATCTCGCCGCCGGTGATCTCTACCGTGCCGGTGCCGTAGGAACCACTGCCAATGCCCGCGCCCCAATCGTCACTGGTAGCCGTGATATTGCCGCCAGTGATTTTCACCTGAGCGTCATTGCTGCCAGCGCTGCCGATGCCAGCGCCTTTGAATCCACCGGCAGCCTCCAGACTGCCGTTATTATCTTTGTCCTGAATGGTCAGTTCGCCGCTGGTGTCAGTCTTATTGTGCTCCAACCCGGCATGGCCAGCGCCGCTCTTCAGCTCGTTGTCGCCATCCAGCTCAATGGTGGTGTCGCCGCTGCCGGTCACGCTCACGGCGGCCTTGCTCTGTTTGCTGGTATCGATGTTCACATCCTTGAGTGTGACCTCAACCTTATCGTCCTTATCTTTGGCGTCGATGGTCACGGTGTGGGAAGATGCGCCCTCCTCACGATTTGTGATGATGGTGTCGGTGTCATTTTTGGTGGTCGTCTCGTTCTGAGTGACATTGTTGCCGCTCTCGCCCGCCGAAATCGTAATGTCACCATCCTCGATGTACCATGTCCCTGCAAAAGCCGGGGCGGTAAAGGTGGTGAGCATTGCGGCGGTCAGGATAAACGCCGCTGCCCGCTGAGAGGCCGGACGGGGTGAATCATTACCCCCCGTATGGAGAGGGCGACCCGGAACACGCATCGCAAGCTTACGATAAGACAGCATACAAAAACCTCCTTTGAACGGTGAAAAACAGGGGGTGTCTAATTACCCTGAATGTACCACATCTGCGGAGAAAAATCAATAAAACCTACGCGAATCGCCCTCTTTCCTGCGTGAATGGAGAAAACCCGTCAGGAAGAATGCCTTTTGGCTCTCCCTTTGGGAGAGCTGGCGCGGAGCGCCTGAGAGGGCAAGGACGCTGAC
>ENA-OWPB01002609-OWPB01002609.1-human-gut-metagenome-genome-assembly--contig:-NODE-2609-length-12053-cov-5.515169_pt1 | contig 12053 bp, 10 predicted proteins | sample MGYA00248260_ERZ651838 | MGnify/ENA primary metagenome ERZ651838 (study PRJEB26924, sample SAMEA4378304) | human gut metagenome | biome: human gut; feature: human-associated habitat; material: faeces...
CTCGCTACCTCCACCTTGGCAAGGTGGCGCTCTACCAGATGAGCTACGGCCGCATGTTGGAGAGGTTTTTGCTCAGTCGCTCTCTCCGGGCGACAGGTGTTATTATAGACTATATGAGCAGAAAAGTCAAGCGTTTTTTACAAGTTTTTTCAAACTTTTTTGGCGTCCTCGTTTTCAACGATGTCCGGCCAGTTTTTCAGCAGATCATTCAGATCGACCCTGTAATTTTTGTTGCAGAACTGGCAGTTCACCTCCGCGATGGGGTCCTCATCGCGCATTTTTTCGACCTCTTTTTTGCCAAGGCTGCGGATCATTTTTTCAACGCGCTCGAGACTGCAGTCGCATTTATAGGTCACATGGTAGCTGTCCAGAATATCCGGCTGAAAGCCCTGCAGCGCCAGCTCCAGCATATCGCGCACGCTCATGCCCTGCTCCAGCATCGTTGTCACACTGGGCATGGCCTTGATGTTCTTTTCAAGATGCTCGATCTCATCCTCGGTGGCACCGGGCAGCAGCTGCACGACAAAACCGCCTGCGCAGCGGACACTCAGGTCTTTATCCACCAGCACACCCAGGGCGCAGACCGTGGGGATCTGCTCGCTGATGGCAAAGTAGGTTGTTACATCCTCGGCAATCTCGCCAGAGGTCAGCGGTACTTGCCCGATATAAGGCTCGCGCATACCGAGGTCGCGGATAACATCAAGGGTGCCGTCCTTGCCGACAGCAGTGCCTACATCCAGATGGCCATCCGCCCGCGGGGGCAGCTCTACGACCGGATGCTCCACATAGCCCTTGACATTGCCTGTACCGTCAGAAACCGCCAGCAGACGGCCCGCCGGGCCGCCGCCCTTGATCTGCAGCGTCACCGAGTCCTGCGTGCTTTTCAGCATGATGCCCATCATTGAGGCAGCCGTCAGCAGGCGGCCCAGCGCCGCCGTGGTGACAGCGCTCGTCTTGTGCAGGCGCTCCATATCGCGGACGATCTCGGTAGAGTCCACGCCGTAAAATACAATGCCGCCGTTCTCAGAAATGCCGCGCAGCATGTTATGATTCTGTTCCATTGCTTTCATCCTCTTGTGTGTATTGCTTGACAGCCGTAATGATCCAGCGCGGGCTGTCGGCGCGCACAGGGCCGAAATCCTCGCCGTCAGCGACCCTTGCCACGGCAAAGCCGTACTTTTCCAGCAAGGCGCGCACCGTGTCCAGCGTGTAGCTGTACTCGCTGAATTGCTCACGGAAGTGCTCCCCTGTTTCGTGGTAGTCAATGTCGATGGTGATATCCACCCGCTGTGCGGCCGCGTCATAGCGGTTGGACCAATGGCAGTCGGCGTCCTCGGCCTCAATATCAAAGGTCTGCCCCGCCAGAATTTCCCGGTGCTTATAGGGCGTGTTCAAATCAAAAAGGAACACGCCGCCCCTCTCCATAAAATAGGCCGCCTTGCGTATGGCCTTTTCAAAGCTGTCCAGCGGGCCGATGTGGCTATAGGTATCAAAGGTGGATACCGCCGCGCGGATGGTGCCATAGAGGTCCAGCTCGAGCAGATCCTGCCGAAGCAGCAGCAGACGCCCGGTCAAGCCCAGCTCATCCGCCTTTTCACGCAGAACGCTTAGCATCTCCTCCGACCGGTCGATACCGATGACATCATAGCCTGCCTGAGTCAGCATCAGCGTCAGATCCCCGGTGCCGCAGCCAAGATCGGCCAGAATGCCGTCCCGGATGCCGTGAGCCTGCAGTTCTGCCGTGATGTAGCGGTAGAGCGCATCGTAATCGGCCTCGCCGTTGAACTCATCGTAAAAATAGGCAAACTCGTTGTAGGCCATTACTCACTCCCCGGCCATGCTGGCTTCCAGCAGGGCGCGCAGCTCGTCACAGCCCAAGCCGTTCTCAGCACTGGTCAGCACGACAGCCCGGCAGCCGTAGGGTGCGCAGATCTTCTCAAATTCTTCCTTGCAGGCGGCCATCTCGCTTTTTTTCAGCTTGTCGCCCTTGGTCAGTGCAGCTACAAACGGAATGCGGTGGTAATGCAGGTACTCCAGCATCTGCAGATCGTCCGCGCTCGGGGCATGGCGGCTGTCCAGCAGCTGAACCAGCAGGCAGACTGAGCGGTCCGCCTCAAAATAGCTGTTGATCAGATCATCCCACCGCTCACGCTCCACATTGGAGACCTTTGCGTAGCCGTAGCCGGGCAGGTCCACAAGATAGGCGGTATCTACGCGGTAAAAGTTGATGGTGGCCGTTTTGCCCGGCGTAGCACTGACGCGGGCCAGCTTTTTGCGGTTGCAGAGCTTGTTGATAAGGCTCGACTTGCCCACATTGGAGCGGCCGGAGAAAACGATCTCCGGCCGGTCGCTGACCGGCAGCTGACGGGACAGGCCGTAGGACGCGAGAAACTCGCTGTTATTATAGTTCATGGGTGTTCCTTTATTATAATGTATACAGGGCCGCGTTTTACATCACCGCAGCAGGCTCCTTGCGGGCATCTGCGGGCTTTTCATTGGCGATGAGGGAGGTTGCCTGCGGCACGCTGCGGGCAGCCCGGGCAGGGGTGCGGCCGGGGCGCACCAGCGCATGCTTGAGCACCTCGGACAGGCTGCCGACCGGGATAAAATGAATCTTCTCCTTCACCTCGGCATCCACCTCATACAGATCGCTCTCGTTGTCTCTGGGAATCAGCACGGTGGAGATACCCTCGCGGAAGGCGGCCATGCTCTTTTCCTTCAGGCCGCCGATAGGCAGCACATTGCCGTGCAGCGTGATCTCACCGGTCATGGCCAGATCGTGGTTCACGGGGATGCCGGACAGCGCCGAGATCAATGCCGTGGTCAGCGTAACGCCGGCAGAGGGGCCGTCCTTGGGGACAGCGCCCTCCGGGGCGTGGATGTGCAGGTCAGTGTTTTTGAATTTATCCGCCGCGATGCCGTATTCCTCGGCATGGACGCGGGCGTAGGTCACGGCCAGTTGGGCGCTTTCCTTCATGACATCGCCCAGACTGCCGGTGATCTCGATCTTGCCGGTGCCGCTCGGGATGACAGCCACCTCCACGGGCAGCATCTCGCCCCCGACGCTGGTCCATGCCAGACCATTTGCGATACCAACGGCATCCTTGCGGGAGATAAAGGTCGGCTTGACCTTTTCGGGGCCGAGCAGCGCCTTGACCGTGGCGGCGGAGACGCTGATCTTTTCCTCCTCCCCGGCAGCGACCTTCTGGGCGCATTTGCGCAGCACAGCCGTGATGGTGCGCTCGAGATTGCGCACACCGGCCTCGCGGGTGTAGCCGTCAATGATGGCGTACAGTGCGCTGGCCGTCAGGGTCACGCGGCCGTCAAGGCCGTTGTTTTTCAGCTGCTTGGGCAGCAGGTGGCGTTTGGCAATGTTGAACTTTTCAGTGCGGGTATAGCTGGGCAGCTCGATCACATCCATACGGTCATAGAGCGGGCCGGGGATGGTCGAGGCATCGTTGGCCGTCGTGATAAACAGCACCTCGCTCAGATCAAACGGGATATCCAGATAGTTGTCCTTGAAGGTGCGGTTCTGCTCGGGGTCCAGCACCTCCAGCAGTGCGCTGGAGGGGTCGCCCTTGTAATCGCCTGCCAGCTTGTCGATCTCGTCCAGCAGAATGACCGGGTTTGTGGACTTGGCGGTTGTAATGGCACTGATGATGCGCCCGGGCATAGCGCCGATATAGGTGCGGCGGTGGCCGCGGATCTCAGCCTCATCATGGACACCGCCCAGACTCATGCGGGCGAACCTGCGGTTCATGCACTCGGCAATGGAGTGTGCGATGCTCGTCTTGCCGACACCCGGAGGGCCGACAAGGCAGATGATCTGTCCCTTGACATCCTGATTCAGCTTGCGCACGGCCAGCAGCTCCAGAATACGCTCCTTGACCTTCTGCAGGCCGTAATGTTCACGGTCCAGCACCTTGCGGGCATGGGCCTGATCAAGGTCATCCTCGGTCGCGGTATGCCACGGCAGGGCAAGGCAGGCATCCAGATAGCTGCGGATCACACCGCTCTCGGCGCTGCTGCCCTGCATACGGGCCAGACGGTCACATTCCTTGAGCAGCTTCTCGGTGGATTCCTCATCCAGCGCCAGCGCCCGGATCTTCTCGCGGTATGTATCGGCCTCGGCGCGGGTATCCTCGGAATCGCCCAGTTCCTCGCTGATAATGTGCATCTGCTCACGCAGGTAGTATTCCCGCTGGCCCTTGTCCATCTGGGCATTGACCTTGTCGTCCAAGTCGCGCTCGATCTCAAGAACCTGACACTCCTGCCGCAGCAGGGTCAGCAGCTTTTCCAGACGGCCCAGCAGCGTGGACTCGTTCAGAATGACCTGCTTGTCCTCATACTTGAGCAGCAGATTGGCGGGCATATACTCGCTGAGGTAGAGCGGCGAATCCGACGAAATAATGTTATAGACAACATCCTTGGAGATCTGCGGGCTGTAGGAGAGGTACTCCTCAAAGCAGTCCTTCAGGCTGCGGACCAGCGCCTCGACCTGCGTGCGCTTATCGGCGGCAATGCCGCGCACCGGCACCGGGCGCACCGTGGCCTGCAGGTATTTATCCTCGCTGTCCAGCTCCAGCAGGCGCGCGCGGGTCTTGCCCTCGACCAGCACCTTTACAAGCTCATCGGAGACGCGCAGCACCTGCTTGATCTCCGCAATCACACCGTAGCCGTACAGATCCCGCAGTGCAGGCTCCTCGACATCCATCTCGCGCTGGGCCACAAGGAACACGCTGCTGTTATTATGCATGGCAGCCTCGATTGCTGCGATGGACTTGGTGCGGCCCACCTCAAAATGGACCACATTGTTGGGAAACACCACCAGCCCGCGCAGGGCGATGGCCGGAAGATGCACCACATTGCGGGCGATTTTGATTTTAACTTTTTCAGACATTGCTTACTCTCCCATAGCCTGCAGAACAGGCGTCTCGTTTGCATTGGCGGCCAGCTCGGGCGGCAGCAGAATGTGCGCCGCACTGCGCACCGCTTCCGCATGCATGTGCATCTGGGGCGAGCATTCGCCATCCAGTGTTGTGATGAGCGGGTTGCCGTCCAGCACCTCTATATCAATTTGGCTTGTGCGGAAAAAGGTCATGTAGGGCTTGAATTTCTCCGCCACGGCATCGTCCTCCAACAGATGCTCTCCCTTTTTATAAGCACCCAGCAGCCCGGGCAGCTTCAAGCGCGGCACAGGCTTGAGAAGGACGACATCCAGCAGACCGTCCGTCATGCTGGCGTGGGGTGCGGCACAGTAGCCGCCGCCGTACTGCTGGCCGTTGCAGATTGCCAGCATCATGTAGACATCCTCCATCTGCCGGTCATCTGCCGTGATGCGCAGACGATGGCGGAAGGTGCTGCACACCGCCTCAAGGATCGACAGTGTGTAGGCCGTAGTGCCTCCGCACAGCGGCACCCGTCTCCATTTGGGGATGCCGTTGGCCACCTGAGCGTCAATGCCCGCGGCGTAGATGTCAATGCCACAGCCCTGGAGCGTGCGGATCATATCCACCGTAAAGGGGCGCGCCGCCAGCTGGGCATCCAGATCAAGGAATTGCGCCTGCGTACCGAAGTTGCGCACATAATCGTTGCCGCTGCCGCAGGGGACGCAGCCCACCGCCGCATTGTCATAGCCGGCAGCCCCCTGCAAGACCTCGTTCAGCGTGCCGTCGCCGCCGCAGGCATAGAGGAAAACCTCCTGCCCGGAGGCCGCATATTTTGCGGCAAGATCCCGCGCCTGTCCAGCGCGCCGGGTCACCTCAATGGTGGGGTGTATACCGGCGCGGCTGGCGGCGGCATGGATCTGGGGGATCAGCGCCACGCTGGCATCCACCTTGCCCGCCGTAGGATTTATGATAAAGATATGCTGCATTGGCCTGTCCCTTTCAGCACGGATTCGTTACGGTCTATAGATAGTTATTATTTTATCTTTTTTAAGACAAAAGTGCAATACCCTGCAGCAAAATGAAAGCCGAAAATCCTATCCCGCCGTCTTTTACAAGGCCGCGTCCCAGACATGCAGGATCTCGGTAATCTTCTCAAAAATCGCCGCGCTTGACAGCGCAGGCTTCAATATGCCGTCCTGCAGCACCGTCACGGTATAGCGGGGTGCCTGCGCCGGGTAGAAGCCGCTGAACCAGTAGTTCAGCAGTTCCTCACCGTTTTCATCATATTGACCGGTCTGCGCTGTGCCGGTCTTGCCGCCCGCCACGCCTGCAGCGGGCCGCGCCTCGGCACCGATGCCTTCCGTCACCACCGACACAAGCATACTGCGCAGGACCTTCGCTGTTTTTGCATCACAGACCGTGCGCGGCGCGGGCAGTGTCAGCGGCTCTGCAAGCGCCCCGGTCGAATCGGCAATGCCTTTCACAAATGCCGGTGCACGGTACACCCCGCCATTGGCCACGGTGTTCATCATGGCTGTGATCTGCAGCGGTGTCACCGTCAGCGCCCCCTGCCCGAAGCTGAAGCTTGCCAGCTGTCCGTCATTTGCAAGGGTCTGTGCATCGGGCAGTGTCCCCGCCGCGCTCCGCAGGCCCGGGGCAAGCTGCACCGCTGTACCAAAGCCGAATTTTTCCGCTGTTGACAGGATGCGCGCAGCCCCCAGCAGCTGCCCCAGTTCAATAAAATAGGTGTTGCAGCTCTGTTCCAGCGCACCGCGCAGATTCACTGTGCCGTGCGCACGGCCCTGCGCGCAGCGGTAGGTCTGCCCGGCCAGCTCCACCTCGCCGGTACAGTCGTGGGTATACCAGTCCAGCCCGCTCTCATAGGCAGCAGCCGCCAGCACGACCTTGAATACCGAGCCAGCGCTGAAGGCGCGCAGCGGCCGGTTGATAAGAGAGGTGTCATCTGCGCGGATGCTGGCTGCAATATTTCGCGGGTCAAAGGTTGGCATACTTACGCTGGCCAGCACCTCACCCGTGGCTGTATCCATGACCAGAATGCACCCGCGCGGCATGATCTGTGCCGCCAGCGCCTCGCAGGCGCGCTGCAGATCGGCATCCAGTGTCAGCTGTACCCCCTGCCCCGTGCCGGTCTCCTCAACCGTGACGGCAGGGGCTGTGTCTGCCAGCAGACGCCCCTGCGCCGTCATGATGCAGGTGATGCTGCACTTATCGCCGCAGGCCACCAGCAGGTCGTCATAGGCACGCTCCAGTCCGGCAACGCCGCTGCCTTCCCCGTCAAGATACCCCAGCAGATGGGCGGCAGTCGTACCGGTGAAATGCTCCGGCACCGTACAGGTGGGTATGCCCTGCCCTGTCAGGTCCCGGTCGGTCTGTACCAAAAACGGGGCCGAAAGATTGCGCCGCTCATACAAAAGGCCCTGCGCCTCATAGGAAACATAGGGAAACAGCGCGGTGTAGCCTGCCTCACCGGGCAGGCAAAGCGCATAATAGCGCTGCGCCGTGCCGGTCAGCCTGCGGCCGCTCCGGTCATAAAAATCTCCCCGCGCGCGCGGCAGCGCCACCGTCTGGACGGTCTGCCCGCCCGCGTTGGCCGCATAGGCCGTCTGCTGCCCCACCCAATAGGTTCGGCACAGCACGATGCCCGCCAGCAGCACAAGCACTGCACACAGGCCGTAAAAGCGGCGCAAAGACATAGAGCATCCCCCCACGGGGAGTATGCTCACTTCCGGCAGCCACGATACACCCGGATGCAGAGAAAGACCGCCGCGATGCAAGGCAGAAAGCCCATTGCATCTATGCCGACATCGCTCAGCAGCATGGCCCGGCCCGGGACAAAAAACTGGTGCAGCTCGTCCCCGGCGGCGCACAGCATACACAGTGCCGCAGACAGCAGTGCCTTCTGCCACAGGGCAAGGCTGACCGTCCACAGATGCACCGTCACCGCCATGCTGACCCCCAGCGCGCAGTAGATATAAACATGCGCCCATTTGCGGACATTGGCATTGAGGTTGGTGGTGCTGAACCATTGCGGCGTGATGGCCTTCGCCTTGCCGGATTGAACTGTGTTCATCACGGTCTCACTGACCTTGTAGGAAACCGCCCCCGGCTGGGCGGAAAAATAGAAAATCAGTCCCAGCAGAGCCAGCGTCACGGCCAGCGCCATATATTTTGCGTATTTCTTCATGGCGGCTCCCCCGCTGTTTTTGCTTATTATCGCCGCACCGTTGCGCAACTGCTGTATAAGCAGTCGGAGCCATGCGGCCGCGCCTTTCCTTTATTATAGCACGCCTTCCCGCCACAGGTCTATGCCCGCAGCGCCTTATACAAAAAGGCCGAAGCCTTGTCGCCAAGACTTCGACCTTGTAGTTGCTTTTGGGGGTACCGTATTAGTACATACCGCCCATGTCAGGGGCCGGGGCAGCCGGTGCCGGCGGCTCGGGCAGGTCGGCAACGAGGCTCTCGGTGGTCAGGACCATCGCAGCAACGCTGGCGGCGTTCTCCAGAGCGGAACGGGTGACCTTGGTCGGGTCAACGATACCGGCCTCGATCATATCCTCAACATACTCTTCCTTCTGGGCATCGAAGCCGTAGTTGGGCTTGTTGGCCTTCAGGATGTTGTCGATAACAACGCTGCCCTCCAGACCGGCATTGGCAGCGATCTGGCGCAGAGGAGCCTCCAGAGCCTTGCGGACGATCTTAGCGCCGGTGCGCTCGTCACCCTCCAGCTCGCCAACCAGCTTATCGACAGCCGGAATAGCATTGATAGTGGCCGTGCCGCCGCCGGCAACGATGCCTTCCTCCACAGCAGCCTTGGTCGCGTTCAGCGCGTCCTCGATGCGGAGCTTCTTGTCCTTCATCTCGACCTCGGTAGCAGCACCGACCTTGATGACGGCAACACCGCCGGCCATCTTGGCCAGACGCTCCTGCAGCTTCTCACGGTCAAAGTCAGAGGTAGCGGTTGCGATCTGGCTGCGGATCTGGGCCACGCGGTCAGCGATGGCCTGCTTGTCACCGGCACCGCCGACAATGGTGGTGTTCTCCTTGGTGACCTTGACCTGACGGGCGGAGCCGAGCAGCTGCATGGTGGCGTCCTTCAGCTCGTAGCCGAGGTCGCTGCTGATGACGGTGCCGCCGGTCAGGGTAGCAATATCCTGCAGCATCTCCTTGCGGCGATCGCCGAAGCCGGGCGCCTTAACGGCAACAACATTCAGGCCGCCGCGCAGACGGTTGATGATGAGGTTGGACAGTGCATCGCCCTCGACATCCTCGGCGATGATGAGCAGCTTGCGGCCGGACTGGATGACCTGCTCGAGCAGGGGGACCATATCCTGAAAGACGCTGATCTTCTTGTCGGTAATCAGGACAGAGCAGTCGTCATAGACGGTCTCCATCTTCTCGGTGTCGGTGACCATGTAGGGGGTCACATAGCCGCGGTCAAACTGCATGCCCTCAACGACCTCGGTGTAGGTCTCGGCAGTGGTCTTGTTCTCCTCGATGGTGATGACGCCATCGGCCGTAACCTTCTCCATCGCGTCAGCAATCAGCTGGCCGATCTCGGCATCACCGGCAGAAACGGTGCCGACACGGGCAATGTCCTTGCTGCCGTTGACCTTCTGGCTGTGCTCCTTGACGGATTCAACAGCGGCGGCAACAGCCTTCTGCATGCCGCGCTTGATGTCCATGGGGTTGGCACCGGCGGTGACATTCTTCATGCCCTCATTGACGAAGGCCTGTGCCAGCACGGTGGCCGTGGTGGTGCCGTCGCCGGCAGCGTCGTTGGTCTTGGTGGCGACCTCGCGGACGAGCTGTGCGCCCATGTTCTCGAGCTCGTCCTTCAGCTCGATCTCCTTGGCGATGGTGACGCCGTCATTGGTGATGAGCGGGCTGCCGAACTTCTTGCTCAGCACGACATTGCGGCCCTTGGGGCCGAGGGTAACTTTAACGGTGTTGGCCAGCTGGTCGATACCTGCGCAAAGCGCCTTGCGGGCGTCCTCGCCCTGCTTGATCTGTTTAGCCATAATAGATCTCTCCTTTCATCTGAAAGAAATTACTGAAAAATCAAATCATTCCACAACTGCGAGGATGTCGCTCTGGCGGACGATGGTGCACTCCTCACCATCGACCTTGACCTCGGTGCCGGAATACTTGCTGGTCAGGACCTTATCGCCAACCTTGACGATCATCTCGACATCCTTGCCATCCACATTGCCGCCGGGGCCGACAGCAACGACCTCAGCAACCTGCGGCTTTTCCTTGGCGGAGCCGGACAGGATCAGGCCGCCCTTGGTGGTTTCTTCTTCCTCGACCATTTTAATGACAACACGGTCTGCAAGAGGTTTGATTTTCATAGTGAAAGTTCCTCCTTATAAAAGATTTCTCTTTTTTATGATTTTTTGATTTAGCACTCAATCTATCTGAGTGCTAAATATATAATAGCCACTTTGCACCGAAAAATCAAGTGTTTTCTATATAAAATTTTTGTGAACAAAATGCACCGGGGCGCATTGGCTCCGGTGCAGATAATTTTTATTGCTGTTCCGTCAAACTTTTATAGCGCGGGCGCATGGCACCATGCTCGATATGGGGCTGGCCGCCCTCGACCGTGTCGGCGTCGATCGTCACTTTGGTGATGGTAGCATCGGACGGGATGTCGTACATGATCGGAATCAGCAGTTCCTCGACAACGCTGCGCAGACCGCGCGCGCCGCTCTTGCGCTCCACCGTCTTTCTGGCGATGGCGTGCAGGGCCGCATCGGTAAAGACCAGCTCGGCATTGTCCAGGTGCAGCAGCTCCTTGTACTGGCGCACGATGCTGTTCTTCGGCTCAAGCAGCACGCGGACCAGCGCCTCCTCGTCCAGCGGGTCCAGCACCGTCACGACCGGCAGACGGCCGATCAGCTCCGGGATCAGGCCGAACTTGACCAGATCGTCCGGCTCGACCTTTTTCAGCAGCTTCTGGCGGGTCTCGTCCTTGTCGAGCGTGGTACGCAGCTGGCTGCCAAAGCCCAGCGAGGCATTGTCGGTGCGCTTCTGGATGAGCTTTTCCAGCCCGTCAAAGGCACCGCCGCAGATAAAGAGGATATTTTTGGTGTTGATCTGGATGAACTCCTGCTGCGGGTGCTTGCGGCCGCCGTTGGGCGGCACATTGCTGACCGTACCCTCCACGATCTTCAGCAGGGCCTGCTGCACACCCTCACCGCCCACATCGCGGGTGATGGAGGGGTTCTCACTCTTGCGGGTGATCTTGTCGATCTCATCCACATAGATGATGCCGATCTCAGCGCGCGGAATGTCAAAATCCGCCGCCTGAATCAGCTTGAGCAGGATGTTCTCGACATCCTCGCCCACATAGCCGGCCTCGGTCAGCGTAGTGGCGTCCGCAATGGCGAACGGCACATTCAGCATCTTGGCCAGTGTCTGGGCCAGCAGCGTCTTGCCGGTGCCGGAGGGGCCCAGCATCAGCACATTGGATTTTTGCAGTTCCACATCGCTGTTCTGGCCGGACAGGATGCGCTTATAGTGGTTGTAGACCGAGACAGCCAGCACCTTCTTGGCGGCATCCTGCCCGATGACATACTGATCCAGACCCGCCTTGATTTCGGCAGGCGTCAGGATATGGATGCTCTCGAGCGGATCGGCGCCGTAATCCGCGCCGGGCTTCTGGGCCTGACGGCGGCGGTCACGGGGCGGCATACCGGCGCGCGGCGGAGCCGGACGCTCACCATCGCGTTCCAGCACATTGCAGCACATTTCGATACAGTCCTTGCAGATATTGACGCCGGGACCGATGACCAGCTGCTCTACCTCGTTTTGGGAGCGTCCGCAAAAGCTGCAGATAAGCTCGCGTCCTTTTCCGTCCTTACCGGACGTTTGATTTGCCATGTTGTTCCCCCGAATCAGTGTTTATAGAGGATATCGTCGATCAGGCCGTACTCCTTTGCCTGCTGCGCGGTCATATAGTTGTCGCGCTCGGTGTCGCGCTGGATCGTCTCCAGCGGCTGGCCGGTGTACTCGCTCAGCAGGGTGTTCATCCGCTCACGGATGCGCACGATGTGGTCAGCGTGGATCTTGATATCGGTGGCCTGGCCGGAGATACCCTGCCCGCCGATGAGCGGCTGATGGATCAGGATCTCGGAGTTGGGC
>ENA-OWPB01002612-OWPB01002612.1-human-gut-metagenome-genome-assembly--contig:-NODE-2612-length-12040-cov-2.995161_pt1 | contig 12040 bp, 10 predicted proteins | sample MGYA00248260_ERZ651838 | MGnify/ENA primary metagenome ERZ651838 (study PRJEB26924, sample SAMEA4378304) | human gut metagenome | biome: human gut; feature: human-associated habitat; material: faeces...
GTAGTAGATCATAAAAAGGAACTGGATACATTAAGAAAAGCTGGAAGACAGGTATTTTTGGATAATTTTGAGGAAAGTATTGTCTGGAATCAGCTGAGGAAACTTACAACAGGGAGGTAATGTCATGCAAATCGTAAAATACGCATTTCAGCAGCACGGTGATGAACGCGGAATGTTGGTGGCGCTGGAAGAGTATAATGATATTCCGTTTGAGATCAAGCGCGTTTATTACATGTATGATACCAAGGAAGGAGTTACCCGGGGTTATCACGCGCACAAATCACTGGAACAGATTCTGATCTGTATTCACGGTTCCTGTAAGATTCGTTTGGATAACGGGAGAGAGAAAAAGATTGTTTCTCTTGAAAAACCATATGAGGGTCTGTATGTTCCGAATAACATGTGGAGAGAGATGTATGACTTTTCACCGGATGCAGTCTTAATGGTGCTTGCATCAGAGATATACAAAGAAGAGGATTATATCCGGGATTATGACACGTTTTTAAAGATGGTGAAAGAAGGGCCGGAAGATGCATGAGATACCATATCTGAATCTGAGAGGAGTTCATGATAATATAAAAGAAGAACTGGATCAGGCTTACCGGGAAGTGATGGATCGTGAATGGTTTATTGGCGGAGAGGCGGATCGCAGATTTGAGCAGGAGTTCGCAGCGTATTGCGGGGCGAAAGCATGTGTGGGAACTGGAAATGGACTGGATGCAATCCGCCTGATTTTGCTTGCATATGGGATTGGAGAAGGGGATGAGGTAATCGTTCCTGCCAATACCTTTATTGCGACGGTGCTTGCAATTACATATGTTGGGGCAAAGCCGGTATTCGTAGATGCGGATGCAAACACTTATACGATGGATCTGACCAGGGTGGAGGAGAAGATTACTGCCAGAACAAAAGCGATTGTTGTGGTACACCTGTATGGACGGGCTGTAGATGTGGCACCGATCCGTGATCTTGTAAAACAGCATGATATCAAGATTATAGAGGATGCAGCACAGGCGCACGGCGCAGCAGTGCATGGCTTGAAAGTTGGAAAAATAGGGGATGCAGCTGCGTTCAGCTTTTATCCGGGAAAAAATCTGGGAGCGCTTGGAGATGCAGGAGCAGTTGTGACGGATGATGTGGAACTTGCAAGGAAGGTGCGGGCTTATGGAAACTATGGCTCCTACCAGAAATACTGTCATGTATACAAGGGCTGTAATTCCAGGCTGGACGAATTGCAGGCTGCATTCCTCTCGGTAAAATTACCGCATTTGGATGCCTGGAATGAGGAGCGGCGTAGAATTGCGGGAATTTACGGACGGCAGATTACAAATGAGAAAGTTGTGCTGCCGCAGATGCCGGTGGATGAGAAGGAACATGTATTTCATATCTATCCGGTTCTTGTAAAAGAACGGGAAGCGTTTGTGGAGCATTTAAAGGAACATGGAATAGCAACAAATATTCACTATCCGACGCCGATTATGGAGCAAGAGGCATATCAGGAGTTCCATGGACAGATGCCGCAGTATCCAGTGACAAAGCGTATCTGCGCAGAGGAAGTCAGTCTCCCGTTGTACCCGGGCATGACAGAGGAAGAGATACAATGTGTTGTGGAGGCAGTCAATAGATTTTAAAAATTAAGGAGAACATTTTATGGCAAAAATATTGGTCGCTTTTTTTAATTGCATGAACGACCCGGAAAATCCAAATGCCATGCCCATATTTTATGAGGCATTTATCAGAGGATTGGATCGGGCTGGAAATCAGGTCGCTGTATTTTCACATGGCATGTTTGGAATGGATTTTTGGGAGATAGATCCAATGACAAAAGCCTCCATTCAACAACTGGATCCGGACATTTGTTTTATTTTTAACAATAGCTTCTTCGATATTTCGGATGTAGTTGATTGCCCGATTGTTATTTATGAAGTGGATAGTCCTCGGTATTTTGCGAATAAAAGCAGCATTCGGAAAAATCCTGATCGATATTTGTATTACATTTTTCAAGAAGACAGTAGAAAGACACTACAGGAAGAATACGGAATATCACCATCTAAAATTTTCTGGGTTCCTTTTTTCTCAGAGGTATATGCTGATCCGATGCTTGAACAGACGACCAATATATCTTTTATAGGAAGTTTATTTGCAGCGGGTGATACCGAAACGTTTGGTTCGTTTATTAAGAGCTCTCCTTCCACGGAGGAAGTGGGTATGATGCGGCAATGTTTGCAGGAGCTGGAGAAGAATCCGCAGGTGACAGCGACGGAACTGGTGTATAAGTATAATATTACATCCGAATTGGTAGCGCGGCATTTAAATTTACCTCAGTTGCTGATGATGCTCAGCGGGGAAAAAAGACTTAGGGTTTTGTCTTCGGTTGCGGAACTCGGACTGGATTTATATGGTACAGAGAATTGGCAAAATACATATTATTTCCACTCGAATCTTAATATGTCATATATTAATAAAAAAGTGTATTCAATAGAACAGAATCAAGATATTTACAATACATCTAAAATAGGAATTAACGTATCACATTTGCAGGCAACCAGCGGATTTCCGTGGAGGGTAATGGATATTATGGCAAGCAACGCCTGCCTTGTTACAGATTATCATGCGGATTTCGAACGATTGTTTGGAAATATACCAATACCAACATATGATTCTACGGGCGAGGCGTACACGGTATGCAGACAACTGCTCAATGATGAGAAAAGGCGCAGCGAGATTGTGGCACAGTGCCAGGAAGTAATTGACCGTAAGTATCGTTTTAAGCATCTTTTACCAAAGCTGGAAGAAAATAGTGGAGTAAAACTTCATGTGTGAGAAAGGAAAGATACTATTATGGATAGAAGTAGGATTAAAAGAAGTATAACCGTATATGTGCCGGGACATTTGTGTAATCTTCGCTGTAGTTATTGCTATGTTACAGAGTGTCTGAAATATTCAATGGATGGCCATGCAGAATTCAATTATTCGGTGGAACATATGATAAAGGCGTTTGAGCCTGCACGTCTTGGCGGAATAGCGTATATTGTTGTGATCGGGGAAGGGGAAACATTGTTTCCTCCTGAAGTGATTCCGTTTGTAAAAGGATTATTGCATCAAGGGCATGTGGTTGAGGTTGTTACAAATAATACCCTGGATGATAGAATTGGCCAGCTTTTAGATATACCGCAGGAAGATTTAAAGCATCTGATTGTTAAATGTTCCCTGCATTGGCTGGAGTTAAAAAGATTAAATAAGGTAAACAGTTATTTTGAAAATATTCGGAGAATAGTTGCTGCGGGAGCATCTGCATATCCCTTTTTGGTAATTTGCGAGGAATATATGCCGTTTTTAGATGAAATTTGTGACGTATGTGAGAAAGAACTGGGAGAATTGCCGGCTTGTACGCCGTGCGTTACTGCGGAGACGCCGGAACAATTTCTAGAGAAAGGCGGAGCAGGAACAAATCCTCCATGTACGACTGAATTTGTGGAACAAATTAATAAACGGCTGCATTCTAAGTTGTTTGAGCAATCGGTAAGATTCCTTGATATTGATGTCAGAAAAGTTTTTTGTTATGCGGGTGCGTGGAGTTATGTTGTACAAATGGGGAATGGCAGATTATGTAAGTGCCATAATGTGTTGACAGACATTAACTTTTTTGAAAACATAGATCAACCGGTAGAATGTGCGCCGGTAGGCTGCGAGTGTGGTATAGCCTCCTGTTCTTTGCAATATTGTCTTTATGGTTTTGGCTTGATTCCTGAGGTAAGCAATGTTCCTACTTATACGGAAATGCTGTGTGAGGGATCGAATCTTTTTAATCCTGAAATAAAGCAGTTATTAAATAGTAGGATTTCGGATCATGAAAAGATATTCACAAAGGAAGAAGAGAATACCTTTTTGATGGATGTGATTCACTGTAAAAACCTGCAGATAGAAGAACTGTCGCAAAGGATGACGAAGGAGCAATATGCGGCTGTAAAAGCAACAGAAGCAGAGAAGCAGAGGCGTCTGTATGTAGAAAGACTTCTTGGATTAGTTGATGAAGATAGGCTGTCCTATGAAGAACTGAGTTTTGTTACTTATGATACGATGATGTATTTGAAGTATGTATGTGACACAATGCCAGATGGAAGCGTGATGTATGGACATATATGGGAAAAGATTACAAGAGGTTTATTTTCTTCCCACACATATGTAGAGCCAAATTATTTTTATCATGCGGATAATATATTGGAAGTTGAGCAAATTCAGGGGTTGTCAGTTGTGACCTTGGTGTCAGAGTATGAAAATGCGGAACAAATGAAACGGAGCATGAAAGAGGGGGACTATGTTGCATGTGCAAGGATCCAGTGCACACAGATGCAGACATTTTGTGTGGAAAAGGTCTGAGTGATGGAGACTGAGATTGGGTGAGATGAAGACATATAGAGGACGAGAAGATGTTTGTGTGTGTGGCAGGAAAAAATGATATCAGTGTAGAGATACTGGAATATCTAGTGGAGCGCCAAGAAGATAGATATGAAATTGGTGTTGTTTGCAATAAAAACGAGACTGGAAAGGATAGCTGGCAGAAATCGTTACGGTATCATGCAAAAAAAATGGGGATCAGGGAGTATGCGCTACAAGAAATATATAATATGCATCAGGTACTTTTTTTATCATTGGAATTTGATCAGATCATAAGACCTCAAAAATTTGCAGATGCCAGATTGTATAATATCCACTTTTCACTTTTACCACATTATAGGGGAATGTATACAGCTGTGCTGCCTATTTTGTATGGTGAGACGCGGAGTGGCGTGACGCTGCATCGGATTGATCGGGGGATTGATACGGGGGATATTATAGCGCAAGAGATTATTCAGATTGGTGAAGAAGATACCAGTCATGATTTATATCTCAAATGTATGGAAAAAGGAACAAAGTTGGTCATAGAATATATGGATATGCTACTAGATGGTACAGAGACAGCAATTCCACAGGAAAAAAGTGGGGCAACGTATTTTGGGCGTGATACGATAGATTATTCGAATATATCAATTGATTTAAGAAAAACGGCGGATCAGATAAAACATCAGATTCGGGCATTTTGTTTTCCTGAATATCAATATCCAAAGGTTTTTGGTAAAGATATTGAAAAAGTGGTTATTACAGATAATAAATCGCTTATGAATCCCGGGGAAATAGTGATGGAAGAAGAGGAATACATGCTGATTTCAACGATCGATTATGACATAAAACTGTACTATCCGGTAGGATGAGAATTTTAAGTATTACTGGAAACATACGGAATTTATGAGAATTTATATAATCTACTACGTGTAGATTATCAGTGTATAGACCGCAAGCCGAAACGATGTACGGATTCTCCAAACGGAATCAAAAATGGTGCGGTGAAAGGAATCCCACATGAACCTATCTATCTGTATCATTACAAAAAACGAAGAACAGAATATTGAACGCTGCTTAAAGGCGCTTGTTCCGTACGGCCTGGAGACGATCGTGGTGGATACCGGATCGACGGACCGCACGAAACAGATTGCGGCGCGTTACACGGACAGGCTGTATGATTTCCCGTGGTGCGACGATTTTTCGGCGGCAAAGAATTTTGCGATAGAAAAGGCTTCACATTCCTATGTACTGGTTTTGGACAGCGACGAGTTTGTAGAGCAGCTGGATCTGTCCGCGCTGGAAAAACAGATTGCCGCGCATCCGGGGGCGGTCGGCCGGATCCGCAGGCGGAATGTGTTTCACAGAAACGGGGAGGAGCAGGAGAACCGGGAGTGGATCAACCGCATATTCGCAAAAGAATATTTTCACTACGAGGGCAGGATCCATGAGCAGGTGACGCCACTGCGTGGCGCAGAGAGCGGTTATCGGACGTATGAGACGCCGGTTGTGATCTTGCACACCGGATACGATCTGCCAGAGCAGCAGAAAAAGGAAAAGGCGGAGCGCAACATCCGCCTGCTGGAGCAGGAATTAAAGCAGCTGGGCTGGGATGGAAATGCCGGGGCGAAAGACGGCGTCGCAAAGGCAGAGACAGCCGGAACAGATGCGGATGCGCGTGGGAGCGGGCAGATTCCGTATCTTCTGTATCAGCTCGGCAAGAGCTATTACATGATGGGAGAATACGGCTCGGCGTGCGGCTGGTTCGCACAGGGGCTTTCGTTTGACCTAAACCCGGCACTGGAATACGTGATTGACATGGTGGAGACGTACGGATATGCGTTAATCAACAGCGGGCAGGAGCAGACGGCGCTGTTTTTTGAGAATATCTATGACGAATTCGGAAAAAGTGCGGATTTTCAGTTCCTGATGGGATTGATTTACATGAAAAACGCACGGTTCACAGAGGCGGTGCGTGAATTTGAGAAGGCGGCCGGGCATGCAGAGTGCCGGGCACAGGGAGTGAATTCCTATCGGGCGGACTATAACATCGGCGTCATCTACGAGTGCCTCGGGAAAAAGGAAGAGGCGCTTGCCTATTACCGGAAGTGCGGCGGCTATGCACCGGCAGAGGAGCGGATACGCGAGTTGGGGCGGAGGTAGAAGAAAAAGCTATGACAACGAGAGAAGAAGCATTGGAATACGGAATGTCATTTCCGGATGTCTATGTGGACACACCGTTTCACGATCCAAACTGGGTGCTGGTGCGCTGCCGGAAAAATAAGCGGGCATTTCTCTGGACTTATGAATATCAGGGACAGATGCGGATCAATGTCAAGGCAGATCCGGAGTGGATTGATTTCTGGCGGAAAGCGTACGAAGCAGTCATTCCGGGTTATCATCAGAACAAAAAGCACTGGAATACGGTCATCCTTGACGGCAGTGTGCCGGATGGAGATGTAAAGCGGATGATAGCGGAAAGCTACGATCTGGTTAGGTAAGGGTAGTGTCGTGCTCGTGCCTGGATATATGAGGGGATGCAAATAGAGTTGTATTCGAGGCTACAGTTGGATTTCTACTATGTTTGACAGGGATCGAGGCGTTAAGTGTAATGGGACTGGCATTACTGGCAGTGGGGATTTTATCCGGTTTAAAGGCTTATATGCAGAGCGTAGGAAAAGCAGCACTTCAGGCTATTCTGGGAGCAGGTACATCGGAGGTTGTGAAAGAGTTATTGACTCTGGTGCTGCGGAAAGGATGATAGCGATATCGAAAATGCTTAAAAGAAGATGGCAGGGACAACGGGAACCCTGCCATTTTATTCGTGAATATTTTGGACAGATAGATCGGGTTTATAATTTACATAACAGATCCGGGGTGGAAGCCTACATTAAATCCTTGCATGTGATATAAGGATAAGAACATATAAGGAAATAACTGGGAAGTAACTGGGAAATGACGTTGCAATTTCCCACCCACGGGCTTATAATTGGGGCAGTTAGGGGAGGGCATGCAATGCAATATATGACATCCAGACAGAAAGCTACAGAATGGTCTGTCACGAAGCGTATGGTAAATTACTGGTGCGCAAACGGGCAGATTGAAGGTGCATACAAAGAAGGCAGCCGCTGGTGGATTCCAGTGGATGTAGAACGTCCTGGAGAAGAGGAGTGTTTGCGGCGCATGAGAGCGTACACCGTTCGGATTACAGGCAAGAAGAGCGTTGCGGTTGGCATTCAGGATTTTGAGGCGTTAAGACGTGATCAGATGTTTTATGTAGACAAGACGGATTTTATTCGGCAGTGGTGGGAATCTGGCGAGACGACTACGCTGATTACACGCCCCAGACGTTTTGGCAAGACGTTGAATCTGAGCATGCTGAACTGCTTTTTTTCCGTGTTCTATGAAAATCGTGCGGATTTATTTGAGGGGTTGAAGGTTTGGGAAGAGAAAAGCTATCACAAGCTGCAAGGGCGTTTCCCCGTTATATTTCTGTCATTTGCAGGTGTTAAGGGGACAACGTTTGAGGCGGTGCTTCGGCAGATAAATTATGGTATTATAGAGGTATATCGCCGCTTTGAGCGGATACTTGACATGTCGCGGTTCACGGAAAGGGAACGACAGGATTTTGGCAGAATATCATGGGACATGGATGCGTCCACGGCTGCGCAGTCCGTACGGCTTCTGACGGATTTGCTCTATGTGTATTATGGGCATAAGCCCATTATTTTACTGGATGAATATGATACTCCGCTTCAGGAAGCTTACTTTAATAGCTTTTGGGATGAGATGGTTTCTTTTGTGGGGGCTTTTTTTAATAATTCCTTTAAAACGAATCCATCGCTGGGGAGAGCATTGCTGACGGGCATTACCAGAATATGCAAGGAATCTATCTTCTCCGACCTCAATAATATAGATGTGGTCACACAAACGAGTACGAAATATGAGACGGCATTTGGCTTTACGGAAGAAGAGGTAAAGGTGGGACTTGCCAGAGTAGGTCTGCTCGATTACAGGGAAAAAGTAAAAGAATGGTATGACGGATTTACATTTGGACAGCGCAGGGATATGTATAATCCGTGGTCGATCACAAAGTTTATCGATGCAGAGGGGATCTTTGATACTTATTGGGCGAATACAAGTAATAATAAACTGGTGAGCTCGTTAATCCGAAAGTCTTCAAAGAATATGAAGATGGCGATGGAACAGCTTCTTGAAGGAGAGATGTTACATGTGGAGATGGACGAGCAACTGGACTTTGCACAATTGGAGTATCGGGAATCGGCTATTTTCAGCCTTCTATATGCGACGGGGTATCTACGCGTAAACCAAAAGAACGATCAGGAATATGTGCTGATGCTGACGAACAAAGAAGTGGAGATTATGTTTCGACGCATTATACGGGAATGGTTTAACGATATGGATACTGGCTATGGAGATTTCAGAAGAGCGTTGCTGCATGATAATATAGAAGAGATGAACTACTATATGAATATGGTCACGCTATCCACCTTCAGTTACTTTGACACAGGCACAGGGCGTGGTAATATTGATGAGACAGAGCGCTTTTACCATGGCTTTGTGCTTGGATTGCTGGCAGATTTATCAGATCAGTTTTCAATACGGTCAAACAGGGAGAGTGGTCTGGGAAGATATGACATTATTCTCCGCGCGCGGGAAGAAAACGGCAATTCTTACATTATGGAATTTAAGGTTTTTGACCGGGAGAGAGACGAGAATATGAAAGCGTGCGTTGCAAGGGCGTTGCAGCAGATAGAAGAGAAACAATATGAGACAGAGCTTGTGGCAGACGGAATTGCGAGGGAGCGGATCAGAAAATATGGATTTGCATTTGACGGAAAAAAGGTTCTGATCGGTTCATAGAAGGAGAGTATCTTGAAGCATACCATTATTTATTTTATCGGTGTATACGACACACTTGATTTATTTACCGGAAAATTGCGGGAAGCTTTTGAGACGATGGGCTATGCGTCCTTTGTGTATGACGCGTGGCTGCCGCAGAGCAAGGATGCACTGCTTTCTGTGCTTGCGGAGAGCAGTTCGCCGGAGCGTGAATTTTCATGTGTGACATTTAATAATCTGGGATACAATCTGGATATGGAGGTGCCTGCGCCGGCACAGAGCGTACGGGAGAACGATGCGTGTATACAAAAGGGTGGGACCAGAAATGTCTGGGAATATTACGGCATCCCGTATCTCAACATTCTGATGGATCATCCGTTTCACTATGAGAAGCCGCTGCGCCTGGCGCCGGAGACGTCGGTTGTGCTCTGCACAGACCGGAATCACGTAAAATATATCCGCAGATATTTTAAAAATATCCATCAGGTGGATTTTCTTCCGCATGCGGGAGTGGAGCTGGGAAGCCGGCACAAGCCGCTTGCGGAGAGAGGGATTGACGTTCTGTATGCCGGAGCGCTTCCGATTTATACGGTGGCAAAAATGATACCGGATCTGTCTTCCATCCCGGAAGTGGACGGACAGCTGATGGCGGGGGATGTGCTGGCGGAATTGGTGCACCATCCGGACCGGACGACGGAGGAAGTCATTGAAGAGTATCTTAAAGACCGGCGAAGCGATATCCCGGACAAGCGCGTGCAGGAGATCATTGTGCAGATGCGTTTTATCGACTCCTACGCCACTTCGTTTTTCAGGGAGCAGGCGGTGCGTATTCTGGTGGAAAACGGAATCCGGGTCACGGCGTACGGTACGGGATGGGATCAGTGCGAGTGGAGCGGCAGCCCGTATCTTGATTACCGTGGAAAAGTTCTTGCGCCGGAGATCCTTCCGTCTATGAACGATGCCAAAATTGTGTTGAACACGATGACCTGGTTTAAGGCAGGAGCGCACGATCGGATTTTTAATGGAATGCTGGCGAAAGCGGTGGTGGTAACCGACGATTCTACCTACCTGCGCCGCGAATTTACCGATGGCAGGGAACTTGTGATGTTCCGGCGGCAGGAGCTTGGAACACTGCCTGAGAGGGTGTTTGATCTGTTTGGACATCTGGAGCGGGCACAGGAGATTGCAGATTGTGGATATGCTGCGGCGAGAGACGGTCATACGTGGAAAAGCCGTGCGGAGTATCTGAAGGAGTGCTTTCTGACCTGACGAATGCACATGGGCGAAGATGGGAGCGGTAAATGTAAGCTTCTGCGCGCGGTAAGGCGAACAAAGGCGGTAAGTCTCTGCGCGCAGTACTGCAAAGAAGGAAATATATAGGATAGAGGAATGGACAGCTATGCACATATTGATGTACCGATGGAAAGCATATAATTACAGAGACATTGAGCAGACTTTTTTGCTGCTTGGACATACGGTGGACAATATCGAACAGGAACTCGGAAGCTATGACGTAAGTCCTGAATTTGAGCGGGTGATCGAGGAGAAGATCCGGGGGACGCATTATGATATGGTATTTACGGTGAACTATTTCCCATTGATCTCGAATGTATGTGAGCGCACAGGCGTGAAATATGTTTCCTGGACATGCGACAATCCACTCATCAGTATGTATCATGAGTCGGTATTCCATGACTGTAATTATATTTTTACGTTTGATAAGACCAATTATTTGGAATTTCGCGGGATGGGCGTAAAACATATCTGGTATCTCCCGCTGGCGGTAGATACGGAGCGGATGGATGCGCTGCTCGGGGTGCCGGAAGAGGTGGGAAGATGGAAAGTCGCACAGGATCCGGAGATGCAGAAATACCGCGGGGATGTGGCGTTTGTGGGAAGCCTCTATGAGCGCAATTCCTATGACAAGATCAAAAGCAGGCTGCCGGAGTATTTAAGGGGATATTTTGATGCTGTTATGGAGGCGCAGCTGAACATCAGCGGAGCAAATATCGTGGAACCGATGCTGACCACGAACATTCTCGAACAGCTGCAGGAATATTTTCAGCTGGAAAAATCCGAGGGATCTTTTTCGGATCTGGGGTTGATTTTCCAGACAACCGTGCTTGGATTTAAGATTGCGGAGATCGAGCGGAGAAGGGCGCTGATTGAACTTTCAAAGCATTACAAAGTCAATGTTTACAGCAACAGCGATGTCAGTGATCTGCTGCGGATTCAGTATTGTGGGTCGGTGGACTACTGGAGTGAGATGCCGAAGGTCTTCCGCATGTCGAAGATCAATCTGAATTTTACGATACCGAACATCAAGAGAGGCATCCCGCTGCGCATCTGGGACGTGCTTGGCTGCGGGGGCTTTCTTCTGACGAACTACCAGGCAGAGATTCCGTACTATTTCAAGGAGGGGGAAGACCTCGTCTGCTTCGACGGTCTGGAAGATCTGTGCGAGAAGGTGGGCTACTATCTGGAACACGAGGAGGAGCGAAAGCGGATTGCATGGAATGGGTACCGCAAGGTGCGGGAGAAGCACTCTTATATAGAAAGAATCCGTACCATTTTAGATACGGTTGCAGGTGAAGACACAAAATAAAAAGGTGGCGGCGCACTGCCGGACCGGGCTAAAAAAGGACTGCTACAATAAGCATATCGTGCTTTGGGCTGATAAGTAATATTATAAGAAATAGATACTTAAAAGTTCCAGATAACCATGCGGCGGCAAATTCTGATCGCAAAATCCGGTATTTCTAACCATGCCGCAGCTGGCATCCGTGATGATCCGTGT
>ENA-OWPB01002618-OWPB01002618.1-human-gut-metagenome-genome-assembly--contig:-NODE-2618-length-12004-cov-3.465729_pt1 | contig 12004 bp, 9 predicted proteins | sample MGYA00248260_ERZ651838 | MGnify/ENA primary metagenome ERZ651838 (study PRJEB26924, sample SAMEA4378304) | human gut metagenome | biome: human gut; feature: human-associated habitat; material: faeces...
TCATCCTCCGCGCAAAGGGAATGCTTCCGGCAGAGGACGGAACATGGATCTACTTTGATATGGTTCCGGAAGAAACCGAGATCCGTGAGGGCGCACCAGAATATACAGGCCGTCTGTGCGTGATCGGTTCCAAACTTGACGAGCATGCTCTGGAAGAGCTTTTCGGGATCGCATAAAGCATATGATAAAATAAATGTCCGTTTTGACGCAAAACCAAAGCGGAATACAGATATAGATTGTTACAGAAAGGAAACAGATACTGTACATTAAATCGTACAGTATCTGACAGGATGGATTTATGGAAGAGACCAGAGTACCCGTTTATCTGATCACAGGTTTTCTGGAAAGCGGCAAGACCTCTTTCCTGAGCTTTACCCTGCAGCAGGATTACTTTCAGATCGATGGAAAAACACTTCTGATCCTTTGCGAAGAAGGTGAGGAAGAATATGATGAGGAAGCACTGAAACAGTGCAATACCGTTGTGGAGATCATTGACAGCGAGGAAGAGCTTACACCGGAACGACTTGCGGCAATGGAAATCCTGCATCAGCCGGAGCGGGTGATCATTGAGTACAATGGCATGTGGCTGGTAAGTAAATTTGAAGAGATGGAAAAACCGGAAGGCTGGGGCGTGGAGCAGCATATCACCTGTGTGGATGCAAGCACATTCCAGGTTTATATGGCGAATATGAAGTCCCTTTTTATGGACATGGTCCGCAATGCTGATATGGTTATCTTTAACCGCTGCCAGGAGAATGATCCGCTTCCTTCTTACAGAAGAAGCATCAAGGTGGTGAACCAGCGTGCGGAGATTATTTTTGAGGATGAAGAAGGCGAGCTTGGTGATCTTTTTGAGGATGAGATGCCATTTGATATTGATGCGCCGGTGATCGATATTCTTCCGGAGGATTATGGTATCTGGTTTGTGGATTCCATGGATCATCCGGACCGCTATGTCGGAAAAACCGTTCACTTTAAAGCACGTGCCCTGAAGCCGCGTGGAATGGGAAGCAAATTCTTTGTTCCCGGAAGAACAGCCATGACATGCTGTGCAGATGATACCACATTCCTTGGTTATATTTGCAAGAGCGCTTTTGCTCCGAAGATCGCAGAAGGCCAGTGGGTGGATGTTACCGCGAAGGTTGCGTTTGAGAAGAGAATGGAATATCAGGGAGAGGGAATCGTACTTTACGCAGAGCATGTGGAAGTTTGCGAGCCACTTGCTGATGAGATGGTATATTTCAACTGATACGATCAGAGCATTTGTATGCCTTAAGGCATAAGAAGGCCTGGCATTGAAACAGGTAAATTACAGCTGAGGAGTTTTTATGTATTTAATTGCAGGTTTGGGAAATCCGGGAAAGCAGTATGAGGCTACACGCCACAACATGGGCTTTGACACCGTTGACTGTCTTGTGGAGAAGAATAATATCCCGCAGGGTGGCGTAAAATTTAATGCCATGTATGGAAAAGGTATCATCGGCGGTGAAAAAGCTATTCTGATGAAACCGCTTTCCTATATGAATTTAAGCGGTGGTCCGATCCAGGAGATGTCCGGCTATTTCAAGATCGATCCGGAGACAGAGCTGATCGTGATCTACGATGATATCGATCTGGAGCCTGGACAGCTTCGTATTCGCAAAAAAGGCAGTGCGGGCGGACATAACGGGATAAAGGATATCATCCGCCGTCTTGGAACTGAAAAATTTATCCGTATCCGTGTTGGTGTCGGTGCGAAACCGAAAGACTGGGATCTGGCAGATTTTGTGCTGGGGCATTTTTCGGACAGTGACCGCAAGCTTGTGGATGAAGGGATCAATGATGCGGCAGAGGCTGTGGAGATGATCCTGTCCGAGGGCGTAGATGCGGCGATGAATAAGTATAACAGGAAAAAGCCTAAGAATTGAGGTTTGTATGGAAGCATTTTTGCAGCCTCTGCAGGGTCTTGCAGAGTTTGGGGAAATAAAAAAGCGTTGTGGCGCAAACTGCGGAATTCTTAACGTTTCCGGATGCATGGAGTCCCAGAAGGTCCATCTGATGTATGGACTTTCCGGGCTTTTTCCATATCATCTGATCCTTGCGGATGATGAGCGTAATGCAAAGGAAATCTATGAGGATTACCGCTTCTATGACAAAAATGTATATTTTTATCCGGCAAAGGATCTTCTGTTTTTTCAGGCAGATATTCACGGAAATCTTCTGATCCGGCAGCGGATGCGTGTGATCCGGGCACTTCTGGAACAGGAAGAAGTGACCGTTGTTACCAGTATTGACGGATGTATGGATTTCCTGATGCCGCTGGAAAAGATCAGAAGCAGGCTTCTTCATTTTAAAAGTGACAGTGTGATCGATTTGGATCAGCTGAAGGAAGAGCTGGTAGAGCTGGGATATGAACGCACCGGTCAGGTAGAGCTTCCGGGGCAGTTTTCTGTGCGTGGAGGAATCATTGATATCTATCCGCTGACAGAGGATAATCCCTGGCGTATCGAATTGTGGGATGATGAGGTGGATTCTATCCGAAGCTTTGATGCGGAAAGCCAGAGATCCCTGGAAAATGTAGATGAAATTACGATCTATCCGGCCGCGGAAAAGATGGACGGAGAGGATATGGTATCCTTTCTGGATTATTTTCCGGAAGAAAAAACACTGGTGTTTCTGGATGAACTGAACCACCTGGCAGAAAACGGCGAGGGTGTGGAGGAAGAGTACCGTCAGAGTCGTATGCACAGAGAGGAAAAAGGCGAGGCAAATCTTCCGGAGCAGTGGCTATGTGGTTTTCAGGAACTGCAGAAGAAGCTGAACAGACGGAATTGTGTGGCTGTATCCGCACTCTCTCCCAGACGTTCCGGATGGAAGATCAATGAGGAATTTGATCTTACGGTGAAGTCTGTAGATTCTTATAACAGCAGCTTTGAGCTTCTGGTAAAGGATCTCCTTCAGTATAAGAGGCAGGGATACCGAATCGCACTGCTCTCCGGTTCCAGGACCAGGGCGGAGCGTCTGGCAAAAGATCTTTCAGAGGAAGGTCTGAATGCTTTTTACAGCCAGGACATGGATCGTATCATCAGTCCCGGAGAGATCATGGTGGTCTATGGTCATGCAAGACGTGGCTTCCAGTATCCGCTGATCAAATTTGCAGTGATGACGGAAACCGATATTTTCGGCAAAGAGCAGAAGAAGCGCAAAAAAAAGAAAAAGTACAGCGGAAACCGGATCCAGGATTTTGCAGAGCTTTCCATTGGAGATCTTGTTGTTCATGAAAAGCATGGACTGGGTATTTATCGTGGAATCGAAAAGGTAGAGGTTGACCGTGTTGTGAAGGATTACATCAAGATCGAATACCGGGGCGGCAGTAATCTCTATATTCTGGCAACCCAGCTGGATGTTTTGCAGAAATATTCCGGATCCTCTGAAAATGCAAAAACGCCCAAGCTGAACAAGCTTGGCGGTCAGGAGTGGAATAAGACCAAGAGTCGTGTTAAGGGTGCGGTAAAAAATATCGCAAAAGAGCTGGTAGAGCTTTATGCAGTACGCCAGGAGAAAGAGGGATATGTCTGCGGACCAGATACCGTATGGCAGAAGGAATTTGAGGAGATGTTTCCCTATGAGGAGACAGAGGATCAGCTGGCAGCCATTGAAGATACCAAGAGAGACATGGAAAGCACCAGGATCATGGATCGTCTTGTGTGTGGTGACGTTGGTTACGGAAAGACGGAGGTTGCTTTAAGAGCTGCGTTTAAGGCAGTACAGGAAAGCCGGCAGGTGGTTTATCTTGTCCCTACCACCATTCTTGCACAGCAGCATTACAATACCTTTGTACAGCGTATGAAAGAATTTCCGGTAAAGGTGGAACTTCTCTGTCGTTTCCGGACATCTGCCCAGCAGAAAAAGGCCATCGAAGGGATCAAAAAGGGGCAGGTAGATATTGTGATCGGCACCCACAGAGTTCTTTCAAAAGATGTGGAATTTAAAAATCTTGGTCTTCTGATCATTGATGAGGAGCAGCGCTTCGGTGTTACTCACAAGGAGAAGATCAAGCAGATGAAAAAAGATGTGGATGTACTGACGCTGACAGCAACGCCAATTCCGAGAACCCTTCATATGAGTCTCATCGGTATCCGTGATATGAGCGTTCTGGAAGAGCCGCCGATGGATCGTGTGCCAATCCAGACATACGTTATGGAGTACGATGAGGAGACTGTCCGGGAAGCCATCCGCAGGGAGCTTCGCCGGGGTGGACAGGTGTATTACGTATATAATCGAGTCAATGACATTGCCGAAGTAGCCCTTCGGATATCCAGACTTGTGCCGGAGGCCAGAGTGGATTTTGCACATGGACAGATGAGTCAGAGGGAACTGGAGCAGGTAATGTATGATTTTATCAACGGAGATGTGGATGTGCTGGTTTCTACCACCATCATTGAAACAGGACTGGATATTTCCAACGTAAACACCATGATCATCCATGATTCGGACAGATATGGCCTTTCCCAGCTTTATCAGCTACGTGGGCGTGTAGGACGTTCCAACAGGACTGCTTATGCATTCCTGATGTATACCAAAAACAAGATGCTCCAGGAGACCGCGGAGAAACGGCTCAGCGCCATGCGGGAGTATTCAGACCTTGGAAGCGGTTTTAAGATAGCTATGAAGGATCTGGAGCTTCGTGGAGCAGGAAATCTGCTTGGTGCTCAGCAGCACGGGCATATGAATGCAGTTGGTTATGACCTTTACTGCAAGATGCTCAGTGAGGCTGTCAAGGAGGCAAAGGGAATCCGGACTATGGATGATTTTGAGACGACCATTGATCTTAACATTGATGCGTTTATTCCGGATTCCTATATCAGCAACGAGTTCCAGAAGCTGGATATTTATAAGCGTATTGCCGGTATTGAAAGCCAGCAGGAGTATGACGATATGCTGGAGGAGCTGATCGACCGTTTTGGAGAGCCGACAAAGGCTGTGCTGAACCTTCTCGCCATTGCAAGGCTGAAGGCTCTTGCTCATCAGGGATATGTGACGGAGATTAAGCAGCTTGGAAAAGATGTCCGGATCACGCTCTATGAAAAGGCCAAGCTGGATCCTGCAGGTATCCCGGCTATTATGGCGCAGTACAGGAGAGGTTTGCAGTTTAAGGCTGATCATGAGCCGAAATTTATCCTGACACCACAGGGAAGGCTGATCGAAGAGCTGATGAAGTTTGCGGGGGAGCTGGCAAAACTGGCAGAGCCACTGGAGTAAAGGGAAGAATCAGGCAGGCTCGGGGTTATCCATGGGAAAAAACATCCGGTTTGTGGATACCGGATATTTCCCCGGAAAGACTTGTGGATAATTTGTGAAATGTCGTGTAAGTTCGTGAAATTCCTTGCTCTTAAAGGTGAAAACGTTTATAATCAAGTATTATGGAATAAGAGCCGGACCGTGATTCTTATGGACGGATAGATGGAGGATGAAATGAGAAATTCAGTAAAGAAAGCGGCAGTTACTGCTCTTGTCTGCGTTACAGCAGCAGGAATGATGGCAGGCTGCGGAAATAAAAAACTCGATGGTACAAAGATTGCATTGACAGTCAATAAGCAGGAGATCCCGCTTGGCGTTGTAAGTCTGGTAGCACGTATGCAGCAGGCACAGGCTGAGGCAATGTACAAGATGTATCTTGGCGGCGGAAACGATATGTCTATCTGGAGTACCAAAATGGATGATGATTCCGAGGAGACTTACGGTGAAAATGCGGTAACAACATCTGTTGAGACTGTTGAGAAGATGTGTCTGGAGAAAGAACACGCTTCCGAGTATGATGTTGAAATTACAGATGATGAGCAGAAGGCTCTTGAGGAAGCTGCCAAGAACTTTATGGCTGCCAATTCCGATGAGACAATTGCAGAGCTTGCGGTTGATGAAGATATGGTGAAGACTTTCCTCGAGCTTGAGACATACGATGTGAAGATGAAGGATGCCATTGAAGCCAAAGCGGACGTGAAGCTGGATGAGAAAGAATATCAGCAGATGTCCTTCAGCTATGCAAGTGCAAAAGTCAGCGGAGATGATCTTTCCGATGATGATATCAAGAAGAATAAAGAGAATCTTCAGAAGTTCTATGACAAGGTAAAAGAGGATCCGGCTGCAGATTTCAATACTCTTGGAGATGAGATTTCCGAGGATATGACTGCAACAACCGGAACATGCCCTGCCTATGAGGAAGGTGATGGCAGTGCTGCCAACGGAACTACTTATCCGGATGAGGTCCGTACCGCTTTAAGAAAGCTGGATGAGGGTGCACTGAACGAAGAAATCATCAAGACAGATTCCGTATGGTATGTTGTGAGACTGGATTCCAAGAATGATGAAACTGCAACTGAGAGTAAGAAAGAGTCTCTGACAAACACCAAGAAGGATGATTTCTATAATGATACAACAGATGGATGGAAGAAGAAAGCAGATATCAAAGAAGAGAAAAAACTGATCAAGAAGATCAAGATCACAGATAATCACAGCTTTACGATCCAGACTCCAACTCCGACACCGGACCCGGATGTAACTGAGACACCGACAGCAGATTCTGCAGAGGCTGAGGCAACCGAGACACCGGCAGCTGAGGAGCAGACCGATGTGACCGAGACACCGGAGACAGAGGGAGATTCTGCAAAGGCTGATGAGGAGACTGCAGACAGTACAGAAGATGAGGCAGCTGCTACACCGGAAGCTGAGAAATAAGATACAATGTTTGCAATGGAATGATAAGAGAAAAGACAACGAGCCGTGTACGGGTTTATCGTACACGGCTCGTTTTTTGTAATGCTCATGCCTGCTTTACGGATCATCAGATCAGATTCAGATGCTCCAATGCGTGAAGAATCCCGTCCCTGTCCACTGCGCTTGTCTGGTATGTGCAGTGCTTTTCGATGCCTCCGTAAGCATTTCCCATAGCAACGCTGACTCCGGCAGCTTTCAGCATGGGAAGGTCGTTGGGACTGTCTCCGAATGCGTAGCAGTTTTCCTTGGGGATGGAAAGGCGGTCCAGGAGAAATTCCATGCCTGTGGCTTTGCTGGTACCCTTTTGTGTGACTTCCCAGATTCCGTCTCCGTGATCAAAATAGGTGTAATGATCATTACAGAAGCTGCGGAATTTTTCGACATTGGAATCCGGAAGCATATGTACCAGGAATTTGTCATAGGAGTAAGTGCAGGCATCCTCCCGATTGAATTTCGTGATGTCGACCATTGGAATTTCTTTTCGCATTTTGACTCCGAATTCGGACTGGGCCGGAGATGCGCCATCATACAGGATCTCAGTGTTGGATTCAAAAAGTGCCTCGATTTTACATTTGCGGAGAAGATCTACGGTTTCCTTGCACAGAAGATTTGGGACTGTGCGGAAAAAAAGCAATTTGTTATCCATGTAAATGTGGGTTCCACAGCCATATATATAGCCATCGAAATGAAGCTCTGAGAGTGCAGAGGGCATCATTACTTTGGTGCGGCCGGTGTTGATGAAAAGAAGATGACCGTTTTCATGGGCTTTTGTGAGGGCGTGGCTGGTGCTCTCCGGAACCTTAAATGGGTGAGACGTAAGCAGTGTGCCGTCTATGTCGAAGAACAGGATTTTTTTATCGTTCATAAGGTCTCCTTTAAAATGGGATTTCTTCTTCGGTGTTATTGTTATTAATGTCAGTAATATCATTAACAGGAAGCGGTTCTGCGGATGTATCTTCAACAGAGTTCAGTGCGCTGACACGGATGCCATTGAGCTCTATTTCACTTTCCATGGGGATCACCAGGCATTTGCGGCCGTCGATGATCCGAGTTTCTACCAGCTCTGCCCGGTCCGGTGCCACGTGGATCACCACATCCGGGGTTTTGATCTCGAATTTTCTGGTGTTGGTGATGTTGGATGCTACCAGAGCAGATTTTTCTCCTGCAGCAAGCTCATATTGTTCATCGAAGTTCTGAAGCTTTTCGTCTTCTACGCCGCATTCTTCGAAGAGACGTTTGACTTCGGATTTGGTGAGGACAACAGGTTCTGGTTCGTCCTTCTGGGATTCAATGAGGTCGTTAAGCTTTTCGTGGATCTCAAGGACTGTGTCGTAGGCACAGTCATCACCAAGTGTTTCTTCCACCAGAGCATTGAAGGAGTTGCGCTGGGTTCCGGCAGATAGTGGTGTGGTGCAGCCGAAGACTTCTTCCATCATGGTGGAGCGGAGATTTTCGGAGTTTTTGGTGTAGTAGAGAAGCCCGTGGATATCGGTACTGCGGTCGTTGAACTGTGGGAAGAGGAAGCCCCAGTCAGGCATTTCTACCAGCCAGTCCCGGATACGGTCTTCAATGTTGTTTGTCTCTGTGTTGTAATGCAGGCCTGCCTTGGAGAGTTTGACCGGGCAGATGCTGCAGAGGATGTGGTCGTAGATCTCATCGGAGGCATCGAACATTTCGGCGCCGTCGGAGGATTTGCCGGGGATGTCGTAGACTGCATGGATGAGGATGATGTAGTAGTTTTCACCGTAGTCGTAGTTTTCTATGATTTTGTCGTAGAAGGCTTCGGTGAGGGTGTCGTCGGTGAGTTTGCTTTTGCGGAGTTTCATGAGGAAGTTTTGGGTTCCGCCTTCGTCTTCCTGATCCAAGGGAAATTCCATGTTGATGAGGTTTTTTCCGATGGTGCCGGTGAGGGTTTTTCGGAAGATATCGAAGTATTTGAAGGTTTCTTCCTCTGATAAGGATAAGAAGGCTTCTTTGAGTTCGGTTTTTTTGTTTTTTTCACCGTCTACGTAGCAGCCGCAGATGCGGGTGATGGAGCAGCGGTCAGGGGTGAATTGTTTTTTTATTTCTGCGATTTCTTTTTTGTTCATGTGTGGTTTACCTCGGTTTTTTGATTAATTTGATTATAGCACAGGTGTTTGGTGGGGGCAAGATGACACGGACGGACGTGTGAGATTCCATGTGGTTTGGAGGGAGGTTGTGAGGGTCGGCGCGTTACTGGACGTTGGATGGTGGTGTCGAAATTTGGAGATGGTTTTTTGTGGTGTTGTGGTGGGATGTGTGATATGATTTGTGTATCTTATAAGATCTAGCCATTTATTTGGTTTCTTTTTGCTTCAATGTCTGAAGCGTTTTTTCGAAAAATATTTATAAAAACTGTATACAGGGTTTCTGAAGTGTTTGGTTGATGGTATAATTGTATATACCAGAAGGAGTATTGTTTGAGAGATAATACGATTTTTGATGATGTTTTTCGTACTATGATGGAGAAAATGACGTTTCTGGTCGTGCCTTTGATCAATGATGTTTTTCATACATCATACCCTGCTGATGTGGAGATTGTGCAGTTGCGTAATGAGTATCAGAGGGTTGATGGTGAGATTATTACGGATTCGCGGCTGTTGATCGGAAACAGGATTTATCATATAGAATGTCAGAGTACGGATGACACGACAATGGCTGTACGGATGATAGAGTATGATTTTGCAACTGCTGTTGAGTTTGCCAGAAAGCAGGGACGGAGGTATCGGATGGAGTTTCCACGTTCTTGTGTGTTGTATCTGAGAAATAGTAGGAATACGCCGGATTTTCTGGAAGTGGATGTGGTTTTTCCGGATGGGGGATGTCATTTGTACAGAGTGCCTGCCATTAAAGTAGAGAATTATACAAAAGATAAGATATTTGAAAAGAGTCTTCTTATGCTGCTTCCTTTTTATATCATGCGATATGAAAAAAGAGGGCATGAGATGAGTGAGGATCCACAACTTTTTCAGGAATTACTGAATGAATATGAAGTGATCCGGAGTAAACTGGAGGTAGAGATTACTGAATCTGGAAGGTCTGAACTGTTCAGTGATCTGATTGGACTGATAACTCGGATATCTGATCATATTTTCAGAAATGAGGAGAAAGTCCGGAAAGGAATAGGTGAGATTATGGGTGGACATGTTCTGGAACTGGAATCTGAGAAAAGGGCAAGACTGATGGCGGAAGCTAAAGAACAGGCTGAAGCACTGGGGCGAGAACAGGGAATGGCTCAGGGAATGGCTCAGGGAATGGCCCAGGGAATGGCCCAGGGAATGGCTCAGGGGGAGGAGCGACTTAGAGTTTTGATCAACAGGCTTATACTTGATGGTCGTGGTAATGAGATCCAGAAGGTTGTTACAGATAAAGAAATGCGTGAAGCCATGTACAGAGAATATCAGTTATAATTGGAAAGGATAAAGAGAATCCCCCACTGGTTTTGCTATCCATGGGGGATTCGTTGATTGATCTGAATCTTATAATACAGAATATCCGTAACTGCTGACAATAGCATCGATCTTCTGGCGGTTTTTGCACAGTGGGCAGTTGTCAGAGCGGTAGGAGTGATAGTCCGGGATGTCTCTGGCCTGAAAGATAGAGTGTACAGGGAGTGTGGCTACACTGTCTACACTGCTGTAGATGGCTGCCACGCCGCGGATCTTACCGCCATAGTACAGAACGCTTTCGATAGCCCGGTTCAATGTGGATCCGGTGGTGATGGAACCATTTAGGATGAGAATGTTTTTTCCATTGATCATTGGTTCATAGTTGTCGCGGAAGATTATCTGTCCGGTGCTGTTGAACTCAGGGGTGATGACGTAGATGGTCTGGTGTGCATTCATGGAAAGAACGCCGGCCTTGGTCAGTTCTTCGGCGAGATAAGCACCAATCACTTCAAGTCCGTCCATGCAGACGATGGTGTCTACCGGAATGGATGCTTCGTAATTTGCTGCGAGAGCGGATGCAATACGCTGTGCTTCAGCGCATCTGGATTTCATGGTGGTGAGATCCAGGTAGTGTGTGATATGGGACTGGGATGTTACGAAGTGTCCCGGAATCATTTTAAGCTGTATGCGGTTGTCATTGCGTGCATAAATTTTTATGATGTTGTTCTGATCCATAATAAAAACCTCCTGTCGTGATCGTGTTTTACGTGGTTGTTCAGGAGAATTATCCTGAAGGATTACGAAACAGATTTATTTAACCGAATGCGGATCGCAAATATCCGATTAGCTGTGCATATTATACCATTAATTTCAAAAAAATGAAATAATATAATGCAAAATATATAAAAAATATTCAAAAAAATCAAGCATATTTGTTAAAAAATATCCAATATCATGAAAACTTTGACAATAGGATCATTACTATAGAGTAAAAGTACTTGTGAGCATGCAGTAAATTGGAAAGAGAGTGCCATATGTATTATTGTGTATAAAAAAGAGGAGGAGAATCTCTATGGATTCTCCTCCTGTGAGAGTGAGTCAATGTCAGCCTTCAATAGATACATATTTATCAGCTTCGATCTCTTCAGCTGCTTTTTTCGGAATAGAAAGTCTCAGAACACCGTTCTCAAATTTTGCATGGACATCTTCGTTTTTTACACCATTACCAACATAGAAGCTTCTGCTTGTGCTGCCGGCATAACGTTCACGGCGGATATAATTGCCTTTCTTGTCTTCCTCGTCTTTGTCAAGACCCTTGGCAGCGGAGATGGTAAGATAACCATCTTTCAGCTGTACCTGTACTTCATCTTTCTTAAATCCTGGAAGATCTACATCCAGCTCATAGCCTTTATCTGTTTCACGTACATCAGTTTTCATGATATTTTTTGCATGTTTGCCATAAAGAGGATTCTTTCCGCTAAAGAAATTATCTCTGAATCCAAAATCATCCATCCAGTCATCAAATAAGTTTTCTCCAAATACACTCGGGAACATCATAAGTCATTTCTCCTTTCAAATTGAAAAGCCGTTCCGGTGGATCAAGAAATCCAACTGTTGCCGGTATATAGTTACCACCTCGGGTTATTCCGCAGTGGTGATCGTTTGGTTTTACTCTGAACATCAGGAAGTTCTTTTTTTATCTCCTCCCTTGTTCTATATGTAATATAACACTTATTACTAGCAAAGTCAAGAGGTGAGTGCTAAAAAACTGTGAAGAATTTGTGTTCCCTAAAATGAAAAACTAATTTCCACTCTCAGCCCTTTATGTTCTTTTGCTGAAA
>ENA-OWPB01002620-OWPB01002620.1-human-gut-metagenome-genome-assembly--contig:-NODE-2620-length-11998-cov-3.355187_pt1 | contig 11998 bp, 11 predicted proteins | sample MGYA00248260_ERZ651838 | MGnify/ENA primary metagenome ERZ651838 (study PRJEB26924, sample SAMEA4378304) | human gut metagenome | biome: human gut; feature: human-associated habitat; material: faeces...
TCCATATGTACAAGTATGTGAGTCTGCTCCGATGATCAGTTCACCGGCTGCAACAACTCCTGCCTCCGGAAGGATCGCATGCTCTACCCCGGATTTTCCCTGCTCGAAATACCAGTGCAGTCCCTGTGCTTTTGCAAACTCACGGATTGCCTTAGAGTTCTCTGCAGATTTGATGTCTTTATTCGGTGTAAAATGATCTGGTACAAATACTACTTTATTCTTATCGAATACAGTGTCGGACATCTGCTTTAAAATCGGCAGTGCCATCGGTCCTGTAATATCATTTGCCATTACTACGTCTAATTTTGCTTCTATTAACTGTCCAGCTTCTACATGATCCAGTCCAGCATGCGCAGCTAATATTTTCTGCGTCATTGTCATTCCCATCACGACAACCTCCTGTTCTTTCCATTAGTGCTTTTTATGATGTTTCTTAGCTTTTCGCCATGCGTTCATTGTACCACACAGCACAATCACGGTGCAAGAAAGAATCAGTATTAGGATAATTCCTGTTATATTTGCTACATCTCCCGTTTTCACAGTTGATGCTTTTAATGATTTCGCCGATGTAACTGCAGGTGCAACAGGCATCTTCGGTTCTTCCACGGCCGGTGTCTCTGGCACTTTAGGCGTTTCTGGTGTTGGTTCTTCCGGTGTCGGCTCTTGAGGTTTTGGTTCTTCCGGCTCAGGTTTTGGTTCTTCTTCTACTTTCACAGTCTCTCTGTCTTTGACTTCTTCTGCATTTTCAGAACACACAACTACTTCATTTTCAATCTCTTTTCCAATTACGCTCTCGTCAGTAATTGCAACCTGATATTCTACCGTGTACTTCTGACCGCTTTCCGGTCCCTCCAGGAATTCACCTGCATGAATTGTGTAAGAATTCCCCTGCACTGTAATCTTTGCGTCAGGAATTTTCTCACCGTTTTCATTTAACAATATCACTGAATTTTTCTGAAGTTTTACTCCTTCTGTAAGAATCGTATCCGTGATCACCACATTTTTTGCAATGGCTTTTTCAATCTGCTGAGTCACATCCAGCGTGTATGTAATAATATCCCCTAATTTATAAGTTTTACCGGACTTATCTGCATTTTTTTCTACCTGAAGCTCCGGCTTATCCAGCCATTTTACCTGCAATTCGATTGGTGATGATACAATCTGCTGCATAGAAGCTGTCCCAATATCCTGACTTCCATTTCCGGTCTTGACCAGAAGAATTTTCCATGATTTTGCAATTTCTCCCCTGATTTCACCACTGCTCCAAGTCGTTCCATTTCCATATGCAACATCTGCCCTTAAGTAAAATGTGTCTCCTCCCGATACTTTCACATTTCCACCTTCGCTCGTGCCCCTCGTCTCATTAACAAGCATGACTCCATCAGGAAGCGGAACGGTGATACTATTTGCCGTATCCCCTACAAGACGAATACTTTGGGTCCTCTGACATTTCTGTTCCCGGTCATAATAGGCCGTCAGACCATTTTCAGAAAATGCCAGCTCTGCATCTGGTATATCCGGAAGATTTTTTACATAATCTGCATACATGACTACCGCACTGGCAATGTCTGCATTCAGGCCTTTAAACGCTGCACTGTTCTGATCGCAGCCGTCATAAATGTATGATAATACACAATGGGTCAGACAATAAGCATTGGCATCTTCACCCCAGCCTCCGGTCAGTGAACTTTTGATATATTGCTCATACCCCGGTCCACCGTACATGTAATACATTGCTTTACTAAGATGTGACTTCGGATCCAATTCTGATGCGCTATATGCACCATTCCCCGGTGATTTCATATCTGGCTCCAGACAAAATGCCAGATTACCATCCACGTAATAATAATGGGTCGAATATCCCATATACCTGATTGCATCCCCTTTTACAAGGGATACTTCCTTTGCTTCTGCATTCACTGCCGGCAAAATGAGTAACAAAAAGAACACCCCTACTGTCAAAATGAACTTACGGGCAAAATAAACTCCTTTTTTCTCCATATGCAATTCTCCTCTTAATAATCAATGAATCTGTTGTTTATGGGTTACAAAAAAGACCTCCCTTCACCTGTTTTCTCGTTTTGGAAATCTGGGAAGAAATAAATTCCCTTCGTTGGGGATACACCCCATGATGTGTTACTGAAAATTAGAATTTCTTAGACGAGTGCTATTATCATAGCCAGAATGATATGATTTGTCAATAGCACTTTTAAATAAAATATTCGATGGTTTTCTCAGACGTAAGCTCTGTGTTCTTATTAAAAAGAATGATTGCCTCCCGCCCCTGATAAGGCCCCAGAGAATAGACATTTAACGCAATTTTATTAAAATATTTCCACGGCACAATGCGATTATAGCGCGTCGGACAATTTTCGACAATCTGTATGTCATCAAGACCATATCCTTCCTGATCATAATACGGATCAAACATGTAGACATGTTCCCCGTCTTCGCCTGTAAGAAGAACATAGTGCCACTCATCAGAAAACAGACGCAACACAACAGCGCCCTCTCTTCTGAGAGCATCATTAACATAGCTTTCATTTCCAAGATACACTTCTTTTCCGGACAGATAACGGCTTTTTACTCTGAAAAATGATAATGTAATGGATTTTTCATGCCTGTCTCCTTTAGAAAAACTGGCGGATACCTTTCGCATCCACCATGAATTAAAAACTAATCTGTTGCATAAGAAACAAATTTCAGTCTTTAGATATAATACATATCCTGTCCATAGTCTACATATGTCTGGTACTCTTTTTCCAGATCATAAAGTGTAATGCCTGTCAATATCTTCTCCATTTCGTAATTCACCTTGTCTATGACCAGTTTTTGTATTGCCTCTGGTGCCGCTTTATAATCACAGTCTTCCGGCACATCTTCAGCCTCGATTCTATAATCACCTTCCAGAGCTTTGATCACCTCTGAAATTGTAATCTGTTCTGCGGGTTTATTTAAAAAGTATCCGCCCTGGGATCCTTTTATACTCTTGACAATTCCTGCTTTTCTAAGGCTCGCAAATACCTGTTCCAGATACTGTGGAGAGATATTATTTCTCTCCGCGATGCCCCCCAATGCTACCTGCTCATTTTTAGAATTTACTGAAAGATCAATTAATGCCCGCAGGCCATATCTGCTCTTCATCGAAAGTTTCATAATCTTCTCTCCTCTAGTTTAACGTATCAGACAGCCGGCTTTTGCCCGCTGTCCTACGTCAATATCTATTCACTCTCTTTTTTAATCTTACTCAGCGAACAGAGGGGTTGAATAATATCTGTCTCCGTTATCCGGAAGTAATGCTACAATAGTTTTACCTTTATTTTCCGGACGTTTTGCATAATCAATTGCTGCCCAGAGAGCTGCTCCTGATGAAATACCTACCAGAACTCCTTCGTGTTTTGCAAGAAGTTTTCCTGTAGCAAATGCATCGTCATTCTCAACTGTAATTATCTCATCATATACTTTTGTATTCAGTACATCTGGAACGAATCCTGCTCCGATTCCCTGAATCTTGTGTGCTCCGCTCTTACCTTCTGAAAGTACCGGTGATGTTGCAGGCTCAAGTGCTACAATTTTAACATCTGGTTTCTTTTCTTTCAGATACTCTCCAACTCCTGTCAATGTTCCACCTGTACCAACTCCTGCGATAAAGATATCCACATCTCCGTCTGTATCATTCCAGATCTCCGGTCCTGTTGTTGCTCTGTGTGCTGCTGGGTTTGCCGGGTTCACAAACTGTCCCGGAATAAAACTGTTCGGAATTTCTTTTGCAAGTTCATCTGCTTTTGCGATGACACCTTTCATTCCTTTTGCCCCTTCTGTCAGCACAATCTCTGCTCCGTATGCTTTCAGGATATTTCTTCTTTCAACACTCATAGTCTCAGGCATTGTCAGGATAATTCTGTATCCCTTAGCTGCTGCGATTGCCGCAAGACCGATTCCGGTATTACCAGATGTAGGCTCGATGATCACAGATCCTTCCTTCAAAAGTCCTTTTTCCTCCGCGTCTTCAATCATGCCTTTTGCAATTCTGTCCTTCACACTTCCGGCCGGATTAAAATACTCAAGCTTTACAAGTACTCTTGCTTCCAGTCCTAATTCTTTTTCAATATTCTTAACCTCAACCAGTGGTGTATTTCCAATTAAGTCAATTGTTCCGTTGTAAATCTTTGCCATGATATCTTCCTACCTTTCCTATCAATGTAGTGTGTATTCATCGTTGGTATTAATATAGCACCACATTTCAAACTTGTCAACTATGTTTTATATGTTTTATATTTTTTCCACCTTTCCATCATCTATTTATAAATACTTTAAGTTTTTATAAATTCTATAAAATTAATTGATTGTCCGCACATTTCGTGATAATCTATAACCACTTTAAGAGAAGCAATCTGCAACTCTTTCAAAGTTCTAAGTCGTAAGACATCTCATTTCGGTGTTTCATGTTCGAAACTGCTATCCGATATGAAGAGAAATGTAACTGTAGGCATAGATATCCTATTGCAAAGATGAATCGAAAACTTTATAATGAAAGGAGAAATGGATGGAGCAAAAGAGAAAGACGATAGAATGGCATCCGGCATTCACGGCTTCACTTCAGATTGAGTTCGAAGATGAAGCAGATAAAATAATATTTGAGTCGGAACATTTGTTATCAAAGAAACCCATGCAGATTGATGAACTTGTAATAAAAGTTCATGACAATGAGAAAATCCAGAAAAATATAGGGAGAATATTTCGAAAGCATAATATTGTGGAATATAAAAGTCCGGAGGATTATCTGACAATTAATGATTTTTATAAAGTATATGGGTATTGTTGCTTTTATCAGTCGGATACTGAACATGTATGTGAGATTCCACCAGAAGAACTGACTATAACATTTATATGTAACCATTATCCGAGAAATCTGATACAGCATTTGGAAAAAGTTCGAAAGTTGCAAATAAAAAAAGAAGATCCAGGGATATATTATTTTGTTGGTGATGCAATTCCAATTCAATTATTAATTACAAAAGAATTGAATCTGGAAGAGAACCGATGGCTTGGCAGCTTGAGAAGCAATATTGAGAATCAAAGTGAGATTGAAGCGATTCTAAAAGAATATGAAGAAAAAAAGAATTCAAAGTTGTATCAGGCAGCAATGGAAGTAATAACAAGAGCTAACTGGGAGGCAATAAAGGAGGCGAAACCTAGTATGTGTGAGGCACTAAAAGAATTAATGGCAGAAGAATTTCAGGAACTGGAAGAACAAGTGACGGAACGAGTAACAGAACAGGTGACAGAGCAAGTAACAGAACGGGTGACAGAGCAAGTAACAGAACGGGTGACGGAACAGGTAACGGAGCAAGTAACAGAGCGGGTAACGGAACAGTTGGTAAAAAATTTATACGAAAATGTAGGCAATGCTGAAAAAGTTGCAGAAATGTTAAAATTGCCCATTGAAACCGTACGCAGAATACTCTAAATAATATGTGTTGCAGCGATTTTATCAAGCAAATATATGAGGCATTCTTGAATTTTAAACGGCGATCAAATAAATCGCCGTTTAAAATTCAAGAATGCCTCCCACCACTGATACCAGCTTGTTTCTCGCCCTATAGAGGTGGGAGTCAGCTTCCAGCTGATATAGCATCACATTTTCTTACATATTCAAAAAATATTCATGTATTCTGGTATCCCCATCCAGTTCCGGGTGAAATGCTGTCACAAGCTGTCGTCCCTGCCTGGCAGCCACAATTTTACCATCTACCTCAGCCAGTATCTTGACATCTCCCCCTGCTTCTGCGATATACGGTGCACGGATAAATGTCATCGGCACCTGACCAAGTCCACCAAAATCTGCATCTGTATGAAAGCTTCCAAGCTGTCTTCCATATGCATTACGCTTTGCCGTAATATTCATAGTCCCAAAACATGGAACTCCTGCTTCCACTTCATCTGACAGAAGGATCAGGCCCGCACAAGTTCCAAAGACCGGCATTCTGGATATAATTTTCTCTTTTAGTGTATCATAAATATCAAGTTCCAGTAACAGTTTTCTCATTACCGTACTCTCTCCGCCCGGAAGAATCAGAGCATCGAACGGTCTGTCCAGATCTTTTTTCTGACGGATTTCAAAATAATCTGCTCCAAGTTTTTCCAGCATCTGTTCATGTTCCAGAAATGCTCCCTGAAGTGCCAGTACTGCTACGGTCATCTTATTTGCCCCTCTCTGCCATCAGAAGTTCAATCTCCTGCTCATTAATTCCGACCATTGCCTCTCCAAGATCTGTGGAAAGTTCAGCAATCAGTTTTGCATCTGTATAATTAGTCACTGCCTTTACAATCGCTGCGGCACGTTTTGCAGGATCACCAGATTTGAAAATTCCAGATCCTACGAACACTCCTTCTGCTCCAAGCTGCATCATCAGTGCTGCATCTGCCGGAGTTGCAACTCCGCCTGCTGCAAAGTTTACAACTGGAAGTTTTCCATTCTCATGCACATATTCTACCAGTTCAACCGGAACCTGAAGCTGCTTTGCTTCCTCAAAGAGCTCGTCCTCTCTTAAGCTTTGGATTCTGCGGATTTCAGCATTCATCACACGCATATGGCGGACAGCCTGTACGACGTCTCCGGTTCCCGGCTCACCTTTTGTACGGATCATAGAAGCTCCCTCAGCAATTCTTCGAAGTGCTTCTCCAAGATTTCTCGCTCCACATACGAATGGTACTTTAAATTCTCTCTTGTTGATATGATATACATCATCTGCAGGTGAAAGAACTTCACTCTCATCAATATAATCAATCTCAATTGCTTCCAGAATCTGCGCTTCTACAAAATGTCCGATTCTGCATTTTGCCATGACCGGAATTGATACGGCCTCCTGGATTCCACGGATCATCTTCGGATCACTCATACGGGATACACCACCTGCCGCACGGATATCTGCCGGAATTCTCTCCAGCGCCATAACTGCACAGGCACCTGCTGCCTCTGCGATTTTTGCCTGCTCCGGTGTTGTTACGTCCATGATAACACCACCTTTTAACATCTGTGCTAACTGCTTGTTTAATTCATATCTATTCTCTGCCATAGTTCTTCACCTTTCTCTTCATCCGATTTTTTTATATTCAAGAATGCCTCGGCATTCTTGCTGCGAGGTGCGCGTCATGCAATTGCATGACACACTTCTACTGCGCACCTCTGCAATCCTGCCAGAGGCTATATTTTTTCTGTGTTACGTAACTATGATACATATCATACTGCAAACTGGTATTTATTAAACATCCAGTTTCTATATTTTTAAACAAGCCAGTTTTGAACTTATCACAACACAATCGTAACTAACTAAAAAAGGTCCACCGGACCTTTTTGTCGTATGCTTGATAACGGAAAAAGAACAGATCCATCGACCTGTTCTTCCTCAACTTTATTATTTCTTCGCTATCAACTCAACTACTATTTTTTTCTCTTCATCTTTTCTTTCAGTCTCAGCTTCTCTCGTAATTCATTAAATGTTTCTTTGTGCTTTCTGGATTCCATACGTGGGAATGCCTTCATCAGACGTCTGGACACAGCTCCGCCCTGACCTGACAACTCTTCATATTTCCGGCGAAGTTCTTCACTTCTTGCCTGAAGCTGCTGCCTTGCTTCGTCTGCGGTTCCGCCAATCCTTGTACGCCCCTCACTAAGCTTACGGCGACTGCCCTGCGTTGCTGCTTCCAGTTTCCTGCGACCTTCCTCTGTCGCACTTTCCAGTTTACGACGGCTTTCTTCCGTAACATTTTCCAGTTTCTTGCGCCCTTCTTCTGTCGCAGACTCTAGCTTCTTGCGGCTCTCTGCTGTTGCTGCTTCCAGTTTCTTGCGTCTTTCTTCTGTTGCCTCCATCGTATCCATCATACCTTCATGGATATTTTCACCAAGCTTATCCGAAATCTCATGCAGCTCTGCGGCAATCTTCGCCATAGCTTCCAACTGATGATTCAGTTTCAGGATTCCGGCCGCAGTCACATACAGATCAACAAAAATACAGATTTCCAATACTGCGAGCATTACAAGCCCTAATGTATGTGGAATAAATGTCAATATTTTATGAATGACCGGATGAATCACACGGACGATCAGTACACATGCTACTCCCCACACAAGGGAAAATATCAGGCAAACATATCCACCGATATTCAACGGCTGATTTGTATAATCCCACCATTTATGATGAAAAATCTTATCCATCAGATATCCGGTAAGCCCTTCCAGGACTGTCACCAACACTGTGGACAACACATACAGCAAAATCAAATTTTCCTTATACGGTGTCAGGAAATAGACGACTACCGTCACACCGACTCCATAAATCGGACAGATTGGACCATTCAGGAAACCTCTGTTCACGAACTTTCTCTGCTTTGTTGTCGCATATGCAACTTCTGTGCACCAACCCAGAAAACCATACACGAAAAAGTATAACATCAAGTAATAAATCTGCATAAAATCCCCCTTTTATGTTTATGAAATCCAGTATACTTCACATTGAAGTTTTCGTCAATTGATGATATAGTTAGTGACGTAACCGATAAATAATTCTCATTTACGATTTAAAAAAGGACAAAAAATGACTTTAAAGCAAGGCAAAAATAACAAAATGTATCAGGTTCTTTCTATCAACATTGAGCTTCTTCTTGAGAGACGTCTAGAAGCACTTGGATTGACAGAAGGCGCCAAAATCACAATATTAAACAACAATAAAAAAGGTGCTCTTACCGCCAGATTTCGTGGCACACGATTTGCACTCGGTAAAAGAATCGCAGACCACATCGAAGTGAAGGAGGTCACGGAATAATGGAAAAAATCATTAATGTAGGCTTCATCGGTAATCCAAATTGTGGCAAAACGACACTCTTTAACGCTTACACCGGTGCAAATCTAAAGGTAGCTAACTGGCCAGGTGTCACAGTGGAAAAGAAAGAAGGCTTCACGACCTATGAAGATCAGAAGTTCCGTCTCATTGACCTTCCGGGAATCTACAGTCTGACTTCTTATACAATGGAAGAGACTGTATCTCGAGAATGTATCATGAGTGATGAAGTTGATGTCATTGTAGATGTCATTGACGCTTCCAGTCTGGAACGTAATCTCTATCTGGCCCTTCAACTGATCGAACTTGGAAAACCCGTTGTACTGGCTCTGAACATGATGGATATTGTAGAGAGCCGCGGCATGGAAATTGACTTGCACCGCCTCCCGGAAATGCTTGGAATTCCAGCAATCCCTGTATCAGCACGAAAAAAGACAGGACTTTCCATTCTGCTGCATGCCGTTTCCCATCACAGTGAATATGCCAGCCAGGGACCTTTTATTCATCATCACAAAGGAATGCATTCTGAACACCGGCATAATCATCACTCAGAATATGCCATGGTCTATTCCGACCTTATAGAAGATAAAATCGACGCACTGATTACTTTGATCACCGCAACTTATCCGGAAATGGATAATATGCGTTGGCACGCCATCAAATATCTGGAAATGGATAAAAATATTCTGGATCAATATCCACTTGCCGGAATGGAACAAATTGTAGACAGAAGCTATGAAAAGGATATTATCAATCAAAAATATGACTTTATTGAAGAAATTATTGATGAAGTACTTGTCAATAAAGCCCAAAAGGCAGCCTCTACAGAAAGAATTGATAAGTACCTGACCGGAAAATGGCTTGGTCTTCCGATTTTCCTTCTGATCATGGCATTTGTATTCTTCCTCACCTTTACTGTGGGCGACTGGCTGAAAGGATATTTTGAGATTGCTCTTGAAGTATTCTCAAATCTCGTATCAAATGGTCTTGCTGCTGTCCACACAAGTCCGATGTTGACTTCGTTGATCGTAGACGGCATCATATCAGGAGTTGGCGGAATTCTGACATTTCTACCAAACATTTTCATTCTCTTCCTTGCTCTTGCGCTTTTGGAAGACAGTGGATACATGTCACGAGTTGCATTTGTCATGGACGATATTATGAGCAGTCTCGGATTATCCGGAAGAGCATTTCTTCCACTGTTGCTCGGATTTGGCTGTACCGTACCTGCAGTCATGGCTTCCCGGGCACTTGAAAATAAAAGAGACCGTTTTAAGACTATCCTGATTACACCATTTATGTCATGCAGTGCAAGACTTCCGATCTATGTCTTATTTTCCTCTATGTTCTTTGGAAAATATGCCATGATCGTCTGCTATTCCATGTATCTGCTCGGCATCATTATCGCAATTACAACAGCATTTATCCTGTCCAAAATCGACGGAAGCAAAGCGACACATGCCTTGTTGATCGAATTACCGGAATATAAAACTCCAAGCGCCCATACAATTGCTATCTATGTATGGCAGAAGATAAAAGATTATCTTACAAAAGCCGGAACTGTTATATTTATCGCATCCATCTTAATGTGGGCAATCTTAAACTTTGGGCCTCATGGATATGTAACAGATATTTCCGAAAGCTTTGGTTCCGTCATCGGACGCCTTATCGTACCGGTCTTTCAACCGGTCGGACTCGGATATTGGCAGATTATTGTAGCTTTGATCGCCGGTATTGCCGCAAAAGAAGTTGTTGTCTCCAGTTGCAGCGTACTCTTCGGAATTCAAAATATTACGACTGCCCATGGAATGACCGCAATGGTGGCTTCTCTTGGTGCCATTGGTTTTGGCCCGGCAAACGCTTATGCACTTATGACATTTTGTCTATTATATGTACCATGCACAGCAACCATTGCAACAATTCATCGTGAGTTGCAAAGCTGGAAATCCACTGGATTTATCCTGCTCTATCAGCTGTGTACTGCCTGGATCATAAGTTTTGTAGTTTATCATATCGCAAGTTTGTTCTAAGTTCTTATAAGGGTGCACTAAAAAAGGTCCATCGGACCTTTTTGTCGTATGCTTGGCAACTAAAAAAGAAGTATTCTGACTTTGAGTAAAATCTCATTTATCAGAATACTTCTTTTTTATTTATTACATATATTTCAACTCAATCGGATCGATCGGATCGACAGGGTTCTCAATCTTTCCATTCAGCATACGTTTTCTCTTACGCATGATTGTACCAGCCTTATTATAAAACCAGAAAGAATATGTCAGAATCTTATCCGCCTTTCCCATCTTGTCTTTTGTCGTCTTTCCATACAGACTGCCGCCTGTCTCAATCACTGCAGATTTTGACCTGATCAGTGCGATCAGCTCTGTCTCGCATGTCACTCGCTCTGGCAAAATGGTATACCCCATACCTACACAATTAGGTCGGTGTGCGTCACTGCCACCGATTCCCGGTTTCTTATATTTCTGTGCAAGCTTAAGGGCTCTTGCATTAGACTCTGCTGATTCACATGCATTAAATGCTTCAATAAAGTCAAAGCGCTTAAATAACTCTGGTGATTTGTAATAACGCTTTGTGTTCGTAAAGCTTAAATATTTGCCCCCGCATGGATGTGCCGGCCCCAGAATTCCTCCGTGCTTATGCACAAAATCAATCAATACTGCAACCGGAAGACCTCGGAGTTCCAAAAGCCTCATCTTCACGCCTTCTGGCATAATGCATAAAATATGTCCCCCGTCACAAGTATCATACTCAATTCCTTTTAAGACTACAAAATCATCATGTACTTTTCCCTTCATCTGGTATTTCCAGTGTCGGTATCCTTTATACGTATCATGATCTGTAATCAGCATTCCGTCAAATCCACGTTCTTTTAAAAGTGTAATGTACTCGTCCAGGCTCACCTTGCTGTCAATGGACCCTTCCTTTACATGACAATGCATGTCCAGTTTCATAAGCCTATTCCTCGCTCTCCTCGTCAGATGGAATATCGTCTAAATCCAAATCCCTGATCTCGATATCCTCTGACTCATCATCTGAAAAATCCTCATCTTCATCCAGATATCCTTCCGGCTCTTCTGCCTCTTCCTCATCCAGATATCCTTCCGGCTCTTCTGCCTCTTCCTCATCCAGATATCCTTCCG
>ENA-OWPB01002624-OWPB01002624.1-human-gut-metagenome-genome-assembly--contig:-NODE-2624-length-11979-cov-13.446411_pt1 | contig 11979 bp, 9 predicted proteins | sample MGYA00248260_ERZ651838 | MGnify/ENA primary metagenome ERZ651838 (study PRJEB26924, sample SAMEA4378304) | human gut metagenome | biome: human gut; feature: human-associated habitat; material: faeces...
ATTCTGCTGCGCTGGAACGGATGGTTATTTCATCTTTTTTCTTTTTCAAATAGGATGCTTCCTTCTTCGATAAATCACTCTATAATAAACAATAAACGAATTGCTGTATACTCTCCTCGTCCATGACAACGCTTATAGTTCCCTCAGATGATACAAATATTACAAATGACTTCTATACCAATCAATTACCGCATCCCTGTCTGAATCAAAGAACTGTGTTGATACATAGATATCCGTTCCATTGAAATTGATGGCCTTTGCTCTATATCTCTTTTGGAGAGAATTACCCATATTATCTGTTCTACTATTTGCAATTGCTGGATAATCTGTAGCTTGGAAAAGGTTCTTGGTATATTCCTTGGTTTTTAAATTTTCTAATTCAGCAGAATCAATCAATCCTTTTTCCACCAAATTTTCAACAAAATTATAAAATAGTTTTGCTACTGGAATTAAACCCTCTGCCCAGGTATCTTCGTTATCAATATCAAACGGCACCTCTGATAAAGAAAAGCTAAAATCATCAGTATCTAACTGCAGTTTCGCTAACAAATCTTTTATAAAAGAAATGATTCCATTAGCTGATAAGTTTGCTTCAAAATAGATACCGCTATTATCTATCTGCTTTGGTTTACGAATCTTTCTTTCATCATTGGAAATATAAATTCGAGTCGCATACGGAATAGAATAATCCTTTGTTGCAAGATCCGTTATGGTTTCAGCATCAAGATCAAATGCCGTATTCATCGTCTTTGCCAATAAATCTGCCCAACTAGAAACTTTCGTATGCTCTCCAACAAATATCATTTCTCCTGGTTTTGTATTGGAGAAATCGAAATTGCTATTCACATCAAAGGTTAATTCTGTACTTTCATTGGTATCCGAATGAATTTCAATGTACTTAAATTCTTCTATTAGGATATCCGCCAATATCTCTGCTCTATGTAAAATAGATTTTTCCGTCCATGTATCAGCCGACAGCACTTCTCTGTTGAGAATATTAGCCTTAGAATTTTGCCTGATTATCTTCTTTTTCTCTTCGAAGGCCTTAGTTCCAAGTTCGCTGTTATGTCCTGTGATTGTCAAGTTTCCAAGAGTATGAAGATATGTTTCATATACACGACCGTAATCCGCTCCAACCTCTTTTTTCCATACTGCTGCATTTTCCTTCTGAGGAAGAATATGCTCAATCGTTAAATTGCTGACATCAATATGCTCCTTCGTTGAATTCTCAATTACAGACAGCAGATATTTACAGATGTTCTTTTTATATAGAGGTCTATAGATTAGTGCTTCTCTAAATTCCTTATCAGTAGGCATTCTATCGTTAGCACGGATATCATTAAGGAACATCACAAAGCGCTCATAGTAGTGTTCATAATTACCATCCATTACCCTGTCATAGAGCGACTTCATGAATTTTGCCATATTCTTGTTAATTTCACAAGCATTCGTTCTTACAAAATAAGTAAGCAGGCATTCCAACACGCTACATAATGTATTCTCATCAATATTTCTCGCCTCATAGTCATCAAATACTCTAAATAATAATGGCAAAACAGTTGTCTGTTTTATCATATTAAATGCATTCAGATATTTAGTCACCCTTGCACTATAGCATTCAATTTCTCCAATAAACGCACCATAATATTTTGATGTTCCTCTAAGAGCAGTAAGCACATCTTTATGGCTAAGTCCATTGTTCTGGCAGTGTTCCTTGAACAGACGATATGCATTCTTACTGTTGACTGATCCAGTTATCTGAGAATTCAAGAAATTGATTACAAAATCCCCAAGATTACGGTATCCAACATTTTTTTCGATTTCGAGCCAGTATTCCTCATAAAGTTCATCTTGGTTTTCATCATCCATCAGCAAATAATTTCTAATCAGATCCGCAAGCGAAAGTTCCAGTCCCGTGGAGTTGATGGACTCAAAAATTTTCTGGGGCTCGTCTCCTTGAAGCTTATCCAAAATAATCTCTACAATTTCAAGCTTCTTAATTCCCTCTAAGATATCATTAAGCTCATGTCCCTTGGCAACGGTTGCTTCTATAAGATTTTTGAAGATCACGTAGTTTTTATAGACATTTGAATTTCTGTCCATTTTATCGACTTTATCTTTTATAAGGAGCATCAATTGCTCATTATCCGTTTTTACTGGTTTTAATTTTACTTTGTATTTTTCATCGCAATGTCGATTAAACATTACCTCTTGAACTTCATCCTCAATTCTTGCCGACACCCCTTTAGATGCATCGTAAAGAGCCTTAAGAAGAATATACATTGTAGTAATTCTCTGCTGACCATCAATGATTAAAACTTCATTTAGTCCGCTGCCACCGTTGACATCATCAATATACACAACTGTTCCGGTAAAATGCTGTCGATTGTTTTCTCCAGCTTTCATGATATCTTGGAACAGTTTTTCACACTGTATGTTTGTCCAATCATAATTTCTTTGGTAAACAGGTACTTTAAAAACTCTTTTGTTCTTCTCTAGAACATCGGAAAAGAGCCACATTCTATTAGCTTTCATTTGCAGTTCCTCACAATATCTTATTTATTCATTGTCTTTAACACCGAGTTTAAACACTTCATAATACGATTTGTAATTAAGTATTATCTTCAACCAAATTGTCTCCTAGTTGGATTATTATAAATCCAATCTTTCCATATCCATTTTACTTCCTGAAAGATACAAATCATATGCCATTGTTGCAGGAATCAACCTAATTTTTATATCTTGAAGTCCCAAATTAGAAAGCATCTCCATTCGAACTTCACCCTTATCCTCTATCTCATTGTTTTCTGTTGGAAGTAGAAAACAGTTCTTTACAGAAGAGAATTTATGGTCTTCAATAAACCGTTGATATGCCAATTGGTAAAGATACTGTTTGGTAATAGATTCTATGCCGGGCTGTCCTGTCGGAACAATTCCCTTTTCCAAATGGGCATTATAATATTTTGCATCAAATATAATAAATTGATGCTGTTCATTAACCTTACAAATAGAAACTAAATCTGGTATCAATGTATCTTTTGCACACTTTCCGGTAATCGTCCACAATGGTTTCTCGATTAATTCAATCAGCTTCTGTCTTCTGTTATAATCTTCTTTCAATGGCACAGGCAATTTTAAAATGCCAAGAGGGACATCTAACTGATTATCCATAATTTCTGCACAAATTTTTTCCCATACCAGGTTGAAGCTATTTGTTCCAAATAATGACAAACACTCTGTATCGTAGAGACTTCCCCTTCTATCGATATAGGCATACATTGTCTTCAAAACTAACTGCTTTCTTGTATTAAACTGAGTATTAAGTTCGTTTTCAATTCGATATAAAATATATTCTTTATCCCCGAAATCATCCAACTCTTCATTCGTAAGATCAACACCTGCCATCTCAAATAAGTCAAGTAGCTCTGCATCTTGAAGTTCTTTTGAAGCCATCGTTACTAAGCACTCATGGAGCCGCTTAAAATAATCAAAATCATTGGTGACTCTTTTACGAGTTTGTAATTCTATATAATACGGACGGTTCTCTGACAGCAAAGTGAAGGTTTCATTGATAGTCTTATCCCACAATATTTCACCAGAACCATTGCATTCAATAATATCTTCCGTATTGGTATAAACACCATTCTCAAAGTAATCTTGCAGAAGGAACAGCAATACAGCCAACAGATTAAATGAGTTACTTTCACTGCTATCATTGAACATACGAACAATCTGTTCTTTGGCATTATATTTTTCTAAAACCTTTATGACTTTTCGCAATTCATCCGTTGGTTCCTTTGCACTCAAGAGATACTTCGGATAACACTTAAGAACTCTCCCGGATACAACAATAACACCAACAAAAGTGAATACATAAAGATATTTGTTTTCACCCACCTCTACATCCACCACCTCGATGTCCTCTTCTAACAAGTCTGCCAGATTTTTTTGAACATCAGAAGCTTTCACTGCTTTAAGAACACCAAACTCTTTCAACTTTCTAATTATCGGAAGTGCATGATCTTCACTGCATCTTAAAATATGACACAGTTCTTTTTGCGTATATCTTTTCTGTTCTCGTACAAATTCAGAGATCATAGTCAGACCTCCTTATTCCTGTGGGGATTCACCGGATTTTACATCTTCCACTTCACAGTCTAACTGAATATCATGGTTAAAAATTCCGACACCTTTTGCTTCAAATTCTCTACAGATTTCTGAGTATCTACTACTATTTTGGAAACATCCCTCAAATAGTCTAGGTCTCTTCTGTTTTGCCGCATCCTCAAACAAATACATAATCACCTTGTTCTTAAATGTATTGATAAATCTGTCTCTATCAATCTCTTCACTATCTTTAGGAACAACAATGCTTCGTGATATGAAATAAGGTCCTAACTGTTTATCTTCATTAATCTTCTCTTTGGCAAGGAAGTTATTGATGGCTTTTCTCAGCTTATTCCACTCCACTTTTTGGGATTTGTCATCAGCGAGATATACATACTTACCTTGAAGATCCTGGTCATTATCATCGATTCCAAGATATGTAAAATCCCATCTTCTCTTAAAAGCAGTATCCATAGGGAACACACCTTGGTCTGCACTATTCATAGTTGCCCAAATAAACATATTATCCGGGATTTTTATTTTGTTATAGTCATCCGGATTTCCACCCAACTCTTTTGCAAGATATTTTTTTATATCTTCTGTTGCTTGAATTGGGTATTCACTGACGAAATCATCCCCCCTATCAAGGAGTTGGAAGACATCTCCGAATACTGCAGCCACATTGGCACGATTGATTTCTTCTATGATTAACAGGAATGGTTTTATATTATCTGTTTTGCTGTTCTTAAGTGCCTTGATATACATACGCATGAAAGGTCCCGGAACATACTCATAAGATATATCTTTCTTACCATTTGTTGGCTTTGAAAGATTTACATATGGTCGGATTGCTCTTCCGTGATTACGTTCAACGCTATTATCGCCAGCCGCATCTGAACCATCAGCTTTTCTTGTTTTGAAACTTTCATCTGTATACAGTCCTAGTAAAAGTGGAAGTCTTGTTAATCCATCACCTTTGAATCGTTCATAAAGCTGATCATACTTTTCTTGAGCAGTCTTTGTTTCATCAGTTAAAACAGCTAGTACTTCTTTTTCTGTTGCTAATGAAATAATCTCTGCAGAATCATCAACCATTACGGGCTTATATGTTCCGACAAAGTTTGCATAAGAATACTCGGGATGGAAAGTGACACGTTCGTAATCATCCTCGTTATCTTTTCCCAATAGTTCCATACGGTCTCTATTGATAGTAAAACTCTTACCAGTTCCCGGTGCACCAAACAAGATTCTGTTCCTTGAAAATAGTGATTCATAACCTGTGTTGAAAATAATTCCATCAGTAATGACTACTTCTGAACTTTCATTACTTTCCTTGTCGTATTCATAATTCACTTTCAAGAGTACTATAATCTCACGAGTGTCATCATCTCTTACAAATTCGACATCTGTAAGTTTTGGAACAGTGATTTTCCTAAATAATTTACCAAAAATCTCTTCATTCGCTCTAACATATACTCGACTTGTATCAGTGAATTCCGTTAAATGTATTTGCATTTCTGAATCTTGCATATTTTCAACAGTGGTATAAAATTCCTGCCATGTTTCAATACTTGCATCCTTATATTTATTAACATGTTGAAAAACATACTCCATTTTCACTTCATGTAAATAGTTTAATAAGTTTGATTTATCGAATCTATAGCTATACGCTTGATCAAACTTAAAAAAGTCATTAATATCCTCAATCTGACTTTTAGTCCCCACAAATAATTTAGCTTCGCCAGCACCTTTATCAGTATCAAGCTTCATATTCTTAAAAACAAAACTTGATGGCACTCCTTTAATAATTTTGCTTATCTTTTTCATATTATTATACTTCCCTATACAAGCTCATCTTCTGCTACCGAGTTAAAAATCTGTCGCATAATTGCAATTAACACATCAACAACTATCGAGTTTCCAGCTTGTTGATACATTGATGTATCTGAAACTACAATTTTAAAACTATCACAGAATCCCATTAGCCTTAAACACTCTCTTGGAGTAAGTTTTCTTAATCTACCATTGGTATGAACATAATTATCCACACCCGCTCTGTGCATCTTATGCATAGTTGTCAGTAATGGTCTAGCCACTTCTAAATCAGTCTTTGGACGAGAATAGAAATTTTTGGTTCCAGTAGCCATGACATATTTTTCAACTTTTTCCGATAAAAAGTACTTTTCTAAATCTTCCATGGTTTTTTCCATATCTTTATTTTCCTCAACAAAAACGAAATCTCCATGCCAATTAAACTGTTGATTTTTCTTTTGACATAATGCTATCTCACCATCTATTTGCGTATAACGCTTGGTAAGATTCTTCTCGCTAGTCACAAAATCAACTCCTTTTTTAGGAAGATAATATGCACCTGAAACATTATCTAGCAATAAATCCTGCATTCTTTTTTCGAGAGGAATTGGCGTTGGAAATTCAAATTCTTTTATCATATTGATATCTTGTCTAAAACCAACTACGAACATTCTCTCTCGATTTTGAGGTATTCCATAATCTCTAGCATTTAATACAGATGGTTTCCCGTTGTATGTGTAATAAACATTATATCCGAGATCAGCAAAAACCTCCTTCATCTTCTCCCATGTACGACCTTCATCATTACTAAGAATAGCTTTTACATTTTCATATATAAAAACCTTCGGTTTTATTTCTTTTATTAATCGAGCATATTCATAAAATAGTGTACCTCTCGTATCTTCTAGTCCTCTTTGTTTTCCAACTAGACTAAAAGACTGGCAAGGACTGCCTCCAACAAACAAATCAACCTGTCCTTCATATTGTTTTCCATCCAAAAAGGCAACATTCCAATGGAAATCTTTTTCAGATATCTTGTAGTTTGCCATATAACTTTTTTTTACTTTATTCTGTGATTCTTTACCCGCATAAAGACTATCAACATATTTCTTACGAGCCTCATAACTATCAAGTTGTTTTAACTCTATATTTGCATCCAAATAAAACAGCTTGTCATAAATCATATCTAATCGTTCCGAAAGATCCTTTCCTGACTTAATTATTTTCTTGATGCTTTGTTCATAACGCTTAGCTATAATCTTTAGCGGTTCTGAATCGTATTCAATCTCATCGTTTATCAAAGTCAATGTTACTCTTAATAGAAAGAATAATTTTGCCTTATCGCTAGCGCTGTCATTTCGAATTTCCAACAATTCTTTATATTTCTTTTTCTTAGACGCTGTTGTTGCATCCATAGAACTTTTTAATATTCTATCTACATCACCTAAAGCTTCATTGATGACCTTTAATTCGTCATCTGATACTTCTAATCTTTCTAGTAGTTTTTTCAATTCACCCTCAACTCCTACAAGCATCACATCAAGTTGAGCAGCATAATCAACAGATTCCTCATCAGCGAAATCCAAGTTAAATGCTTTCACTTTCTTTTTTAGAACCTTCAGTTCAGTTTCAATAGCATCAATATCTACTTTTACCTTAGGCATTTCTAATTCAACATCACCATTGTCACAAGCAAACACAATTTCGTGATCCACATGCATTCTATCTAAAGCATGTTCAATAGCACCAATTCCACTGAACACCGTAGCCAATTTCAACATAAAAGTTTTCTCCTTTTTTATTACTCTGCGCTCTTTCCACTTTTGACCCATTCATCTAATTCTTCTTTTTTGAATTTCCATTGACGGCCAATTTTATGTGCAGGTATTCCATTGTTTTTCTTAATCCATTCACGAATTGTAGTAGCTTTTACTCCAAGGTATTCGGCTACTTCATCTGTATTAATCCATTTATCTTCCATATTTTTATTCATCCATTTCACCTCAACGACGCAAAAAATCAACATAGCATATAATAACTTATATCGTATCACTTTTCAATGGTATGCGTCAGTTTATATCAGTTTGTATCAGTCTATAGTTTAACCCCCTCTAGGGGGGGCAAATCCTTGTTATCCATCTCCTAGTGTCAACCTTGCCGAGCAGACCAGTTTCCACTCGGCTATTTGCAAGCATCAAAAAGGGACTTTCTGCAAGACTTCATATACCTTTTAACGATAGTCACTGAGAAAGTCCTTTAACTGCTACACTCTATTTACTTATTAGGGTTCACCTTTGACATCAGTGCCACCGTCTCAACAGGACTTTCTTTGTCCCAACAAAGTCCCTGTGTCTCCCTGTCTCCAAAATACACCGGAAAGCGGAACTTTATGTGCTTCAGGAATCTGCCATCCGGTTGCTCCTGCTCGTAAATGTCCACCTGTTCTACAAAGCTGTTAAGAAATTCTTTCTTTTCCAAGTCGGTGAACTTATCATATAGTTTATCAAAATATAAAAGAAATTAATAGACGTTTTCTTCTGATATTTTCTATTCCAATTTTCATCTACAAAAGCACTATTTCCGTTTTTAAGTGCCTGTCCCTGTAATGGCAATGCAATCAAATTACCTATGCTGCTTGCCACATCCTGCGAAGGATACATTCTATCATAATAATGAAACGATTTCAGATTGATGGAAGTTGAACCTTTATCCAATAAGAGAAATCCGAAATTTCTTGCCGTTGCCGCCGGTATTGCCTTTTTAAAGAAAATCCATACATGTGCCCCTTTCCCGGATCGAGATCTCTCAACTAAAGGTCTGATACCATTAAGTTCACACATTTTTCTAAGTGCTTCTACTTCTTTATGCCACTCATTATCCGTATTTGCAAAGTCCGTAACCTCTGCTCCTTTTTCATGATTATCAAAATCAAATATAATAAATCTGCATGTACCATTTGGCAATAAAGGATATACACCTATTACATCTGATCCATCTTCTTTTGTGCCTAACAAATGAGCAATTATTTTTTTTACATCCAGACTTATCCATTTAGTATTTTCACATTCATCACAAAACACTTTCTCTTTACGTTGTTTAGGGCAAAGCCGGTCATTCCAACGATTCGCACACTGTGGAAAATAGCCCCCGTTCTTTCCCCGTCTGGCATATACATCTTCTCTTCCCCAAAACATCGAAAAGAAACGTATTGCCATTTTCTCTGTAATATACGGTGGATTTACAATACGATTCCCTTGATCCAGGTCATATTCTTCTGCACTTTCTATTTTTTCTTCAAAAGGATTCACCTCTTCATAGGAAATGCCTGCTTTCCTTATTATTTTGTCACTGATCCAGGAAACCTGGTCGCTAAAAAAAAGAAATTTTTTCAATATTATCTACTATTGTTTCCGATACTTCTCCCCACGAAAGATCATCAACAAAATAGTTTACACGCTTAAAATGATTCCACATTTCGTCGAGTCCAAAATCGTCTTTAATCTTGTCTAAAGTTTCTCTCACTTCCTCCTCGCCAAAAGAAGTTTCACGCTTCATGCAAGTAGCCACAAATGCCTTTTTCAAAACATCAAAGCTTATCTGATCAGCCTTTGAATTCATAATCTCATATACATCATAAAAATCCCTCATTCTGGTATTCGCAAGTCCTCTTGCCCAAATCGTCTGCATCTTTTCTGCAAGAAGAGTTTCAAGATTATACGACAAAACTGAATTTGATCTGTCTTCAAACATAAGCTTGTATTTATACTCCACTGCACCTGGCGTGATTGCATCATCCGTAGAAATATCGATCTTAAAAGGTTGTCTCATTCGTTCCAGATTAGCTTCTATCATCATCCTAATGCCAGGATAATCAAATTCTTCCATGATTTCTTTTACTGATGTAATCCTAAAGTTTACCCCATCTTCAAGCTGAAGCTCACCGATTCTCTCAATGATTGCTCTAGCATCCTTCTCATTAAGAGGTAATGCTTTCACAGTGGTATCGATATCCATTGTAGCTCTCATGTCTACACCGACAATAGAAGCAACAAGCATTCCGCCTTTCAAAATAAAATTATTCCTGTATTCAGAAACAGAAACTCTTTCTAAGAACCTTTCCATAAAATATGTTCTAATTAGTGCTTACGCAACTTCACTATTCCCGCCGGACATGTTTTTTACTTTGTCTTTAAGTTGTTTCGCTGTATGAATCATATCATTACCTCCACATACATCATCACTTCATCCCTTACTCCAAGTTTAACCGCATACTCAATCAATCTTGAAAGATTCTTTTCCTTCGAGGACATATATTCCTTGATTGCTGTCTGATATAACTGAATTTCATATTTCTTTCGATCTTTAATCAAATCACAAATACATCTTTCCTTGTCATATACTTTAACCAAATTACCGCTGCTTGACGGGATTTCACAGGTCCCTATATCAAGAATCTCTGGGGTTGCGTAACGAACTTCTTTGTTTTTCTTTTTGATATGTGTTGCATTATACCCGGTAGGAACAGTGAAACAAATATGACTGTATTCTCTGTCGATAAGACCATGCAAATAAAGGGCGGTCTCGCCCGAATAAATAATATTCTTATTTCGTTGCTGGAGTACAAACAACTCATCTAGCCACACATTATCTAAGATATAAATGCCATGTGCCACTTTTTCCATATCATGCTCTCTGACGTATTTTGAGACAGATGGCTTTGATACACCTGATTCAACGGCCTTCGATGTAATCAAATATCCATTGTCTTTTTCAATTAGCAATTCCAAAATATCTGATGTTGACATAGTTGTCCTCCTTATCCTTGATATTTACTTTTGTGCTTAAATTATATTATATTTAAGCGTAAAAGTAAACACAATCCTTATATGCTTGCAGAAGTAAAAGATAATCTGAGCTTATTTTACAGAACCTGCCGGAAAACCACATTGAATAGAAATTGAATCGGTGCGATTTTTCTTCTATTAGCACTTGTTTAAAAAATCATATCAGCGAAAGTAATCAAATGAGTCAGCCTGATTTTTTATACGAATTATTTGAAGATTTTATGGATGATCCGGCAAATCAGGATTTTTCAATGGACAACGGTCTGGTTTGCCGCTGGATGACTGGTCAGGCTAAAATCAGTCCTAAAATATCCGCTTACTATTCCAAGCCATCCAATCAGGAAAAATTAGCTCATACTATCCACCAGAATCTTCTTCCACTGATGTCTGACTGTAATATGGCTATACAGGATATTTACACTTTATTCATTCAGGATGACAGCATCTCAGATGCGAAAAAGAAAAATCTGACTCCTTTATATAAACCAGCCAGTTCAAGACTGCTATTTCTTGCAAAACTGATTTCTTTCTATCAGTAGTATTAAAATATCGCTGCCATATTTTGTTTACAACCAGAAGCAAACTGGATAAATACTGTACTCTGCCATTAAAATAAATATCAGATATGAACACTCTCTTCCAGCTGGCATCAGTATTTTATTCAGAGGCAGACACGTACCGGGCAACATAGATTGTAAGTCCGCCAAGAAATCCTGTTTAAAGTGAGTGAATTTTGAACCATCTGGTACAACATCAAAGCCGCAGAAATTACGAAGTTCCTGAGAGTATTTCAAAAACACAATCAGGAGCGTGTCAGTCGGGATTGAAAAAATACGCTGGAGAAACAAAAGAAACAGGAACAATTTCATCAAGGTTGATGGCTTCATCAAGAAGAGAAAGAAACTGATATTTGTCGTTGTCGAATTTATTTTGGCAATCTTCAAAAACTTCTGCCAAAGTGAGTTAAATGCCGTATTTATGCGGTGTTTGGAGTTTCGCAAACGCCTAGTGTTTAGTTATTTAATAGGGAGAGGAAGAATATATTTTCTCGCCCCTCCCATTGAACCGTGCATACGGGTCTCGTATACAAATCTACAACTTATATTCCAACTTTAACTATGGTGTTGTGAAATTCACTCAACTTTCAGCATCCGATACCCCACACCAATGTGTGTTTGGATATATTGTGGAGAGTTCGGTTCTTTCTCGATTTTTT
>ENA-OWPB01002625-OWPB01002625.1-human-gut-metagenome-genome-assembly--contig:-NODE-2625-length-11979-cov-2.983982_pt1 | contig 11979 bp, 4 predicted proteins | sample MGYA00248260_ERZ651838 | MGnify/ENA primary metagenome ERZ651838 (study PRJEB26924, sample SAMEA4378304) | human gut metagenome | biome: human gut; feature: human-associated habitat; material: faeces...
GGAATACGTTCATAATTGAGGCTATCCGTAAAGAGCGTCACCTGCCCGTTCTCCATCCGGACATTCTCGCGCAGATAAGCCACCTGCGTGTTTCCGTCATAAAAAAGATAATCTCCGTAGACGAACAAGGTGTCTCCCTGCTCCATCCGGACATTACTGAAAGCTTCGAGCGAATTGGTCTGCTCGAAAAAGTAAGCGCTGTCGCAATACATATATGAACTGTCATGCCGGAAACATACATCGCCGTTCAATATCTGCGCATCCGGCTTTACAGCCTTATCGAAAGATAGCGTATTGGAATGGATCAGGTATACCTTCGTCTTTTTGGGCGGGACAGTATCCGTCATAACCTGCAAACTATCGGCTGCCTTCAAGCTGTCCGGCGGGACGACTGTCACATCTTGTGCGGTAATAACAGTAGTATCTGCATGCACAATACTATCTTGGGCCTGTGCAAAGGCACAGACCGCCAACACAAAAAACAGACCTGTGAAAATAAATTTATTTACAGTCCTCATTCTTTAATCCAGCCGGGATACTGGAAATCACAATTACGCCAGCCGTCGCTGATACGCACATATGTGCTTTTCTGCTTCTTAATGATCCAGTCATGCAGCAGCTCTTCGCGTTTCCGAGATTCGACAATCGACTTCAAAGCCTGATAGTCATCCGATATATTTGCCTTATGCTGGTCCACTCTGGCTTTCAGTTTTACAATAGCAACAACTTCTTTCTGCTTATCGTTGATCATAGTGAAAGGTTTGGAGATATCTCCCACCTGCATCGTATAAACCATCTTACCGATTTCCTGTGGCAGTTCGGCCATCTCGAATTTCGGAGTGCTGTGGTTGTCACTTTCAAAGTTCTGGTTCACCATCAAACCTTTGTTATTTCTTGTATCCTTGTCAGCAGAGATAAAAGTTGCCGCTTCTTCAAATGTAAATTTCTTTGCTGTTAAGTCGTTATACAACGAATCCATACGTGTCATACACTCGTTCAACTCCTTGTCCGAAACTTTCGGCTTCAACAAGATATGGCGGCAGTTGATACGGTCGCCACGCTTTTCGATCAATTGGATAATATGATAGCCATATTCAGTCTGCACGATCTGGGAAATCTTCTTCGGATCCTTCAAGTTAAAAGCGACGTTAGCGAATTCGGGCAACAAACTTGTCTTACCCAAAAAACCCAGTTCACCGCCCCTTTTGGCTGATTCCGGATCTTCCGAATACAGACGGGCCAATGTCGAAAATTCATATTTCCCGCTGTTGATATCATCGGTAAACTGGCGAAGACGCGCCTTGATAGCATCCGTCTCCTCAAACGGGATCTTCGGTTCCATCGTGATAATCTGCACCTCGACAGTTGTCGGGATATTAGGCAGACTGTCTTTGGACAACTGGCTGTAATACTTACGGACTTCGGAGGGTGTCAACTTGATTTCACCGATCAGCTGGCGCTTCATCTGTTCCACAGTCTGTTGCTCCATGATCATTTCCTTACGTTCGTCCTTCAGTTGGGAAATCTTTTTACCGAAATATTCCTCCAGCTTTTCCTTAGATCCCATCTGGTTGATTGCGAAATTGATCCAACGATCCGTCTCCTGGATCACCTGGTTTTCACTCACTTCCACACTATCGATCTTCGCTTGGTTCAGAAACAGCTTCTGTATTGCCATCTGTTCGGGGAGCACGCAATAAGGGTCACCGTCAAAACGCTGTCCCTCGTTTTGCAGATATAAACGCTGGCTTTCGATGTCCGAACGCAAAATTGCATCATCTCCCACCACCCACACGATTTCATCGATCACATTATCCTGGGCATACACCACACAAGATAAACAGGCAAGAATGAATACTGTCAAAATCTTTTTCATCATGTACTTCTCTATAAGCTACCAATCACGGTTCCGTATAAAACTTGACGTCACCGCTCCTGACTGCATCATTATATAATTCTTCTTCAAATTTCTTCAAAAATTCCACCTTACGCCGATTTGTCAGCATCTCCACGATCTGCGCACTGGCATAGTCGTATGGCGCCACACTTCCCGCAGGCAGATATTCCTTAATATTCAACAGATAGCAATATGTACTATCCGAAACTTCGACAAACTTGTTTGCCCTCAAGAAGTCGTTCGCATTCGACACATGCACCGGAATATTGTCCATCACCTGGTCAAAATCCACCCATTTGTCGTAAAAGTAGTCATAAATACTGGCATTCTGTACACTATACTTCTCAATTTTTTCTAAAGAAGCCTCAGAAGTCGATCTATACCATCCCTTTACATCAACGAGGCCGGGGGCATCCACCGGGATCTTCAGGAAGAGACCTTTCACCAAAGCCTTGTCCAAGACAAATTTTTTCTGGTTTTCCTCGTAATAACTCAGCATGTCGCTTTCCTGAAACTCGGAAGAAAGCCTTTCTTTTATCAACTGTTCCTGATACCGATAGCGGATCAGCGAATGACGATATTCCTCCACCAGCTTATCCACTTCCGCCTTATCTTCTCCCTCCAAGTTGCGCAAGGCCACATCGTAGACCAATGCATCTTTCACCCACTTCCTTTCCAAACTTTCGGCAAGCAACATACTGTCAGCCGAGGACAATCCGCGCGGGATCTGCTGTTTTATCTCCGAACGTCTCAAAGTCCGGTCCTTCACTTTTACCAACACATCCGCATCATCCACAGGCTGCGTTCCCTTACAAGAACACAGCAAAGATACGAATGCTATAAAAATGAAGCAATATCTCATATAACTTTCTCTTTATTATTTCTTTGTCATTTTACTCACTTTCTTCACCAGCTTCCAGTTTATCGTCACCGGGTATTTCCGGTTCAGCTGTTCGATCCACTCGGCTTCCGCCTTGGCTTGCTGGTCCATCGGCTTGTTCCAAACTTCCTTATTGCTGATGTCGAACAGCAAGATGCCATCCCGATACTCTTTCATAAGAAGATCGAACTCAGGATGTTTCGTAGTCAGATTCTTACGTTCGGCAGTAGTTACGATATCTCGGATAAAAAGATCGTAAACCTCCTGCATGAAATCTCCCGCATACGATTTCGTAGAGAACGGACAGCGCTGGATATAATAAGCGAACTCACTTTGGGGAAAATCCGTGCCATTCAGATGAAACAAAGTCTTGTTCATGTCTTTCGCCTTCTCGTAGAAAGCAGGATCGGACGGAAAATAGTCGTTGCACAAAGCTTGTAGTTCGGCATAAGCCTCGGGATAGAAGCAATATCCGTACTCTTTTTTCATTCGTTCATCAAACGCACCGTAATATTCGAAATTCCGTTCTCCCTGCGCCATCTGGCGAGACCAGGCCTTCTTCTTATCATCGAAAGAAGGAATACCTTTCTTCTCGATCAACTTTATAATGTGATAACCGAAACGTGTTTTCACCGGTCGGGACAATTCCCCCGGAGTGTTCAAAGCGAAAGCAGCCACTTCGAACGGCTCCACCATCTCGCCGACACCAAAAGCTGGCAACTCTCCTCCCCGCTTGGCAGAACCGGCATCAGACGAGTATTCTTTTGCCAACATGGCAAAGTCAGCTCCATCCTTCGCTTTCCGATAAACTTCTTCCGCACGAGCCAATGTTTCAGCCTCTCCAAACTTCACCGAATCTTTCTCAAACGGGATCAGGACATGCGCTACACGTACCAGCCCCGGATTTCGCCTGCGACTGTGTATTTTTATGATATGGAAGCCCATAGTCGTCCGAACCGGCAGAGAGACGGAACCGACGGGCAACGAATAAGCGACATTCTCAAAGGCTTTAACCGTCTGCATCGGCAGCAAACAGTGTACATATTCATAGCCGACATTTTCCTTATCGGCATCTTTCAGTTCTTTGCCGACAGCGGCAAAATCCTCTCCCGCTTGAATACGCTCATAGGCCTCGATCGCTTTCTGATATACCGGAACCGTATCTTTCGATAATGTACGTTGCGGCAAGCGGAACAGAATATGACTCAATTCCAGCACTTCTCCATACCGGTCATATACGGCACGTACAGCAGCTTCCTCTCCATCCTTATCCGACAGATAACTTGAAGTCAATTGAGCCCGATAGCTATCCAATTCATCTTTGAACGCTTTCGTCTTGTCCAGTCCCAAATCTTCCGCTTCCGCCACTTTCAGCTTGAAGTTCTTAAACAACTCCACGTATGCATTCACGGATTTACGGTCAGACAAATTAACTTCGCTATTCTTTTGTGCAATAAAAATAAATTCATCCAACGGGATCTGCTTTCCGGCTACCGTCATCACTACCGAATCGGCCGAAACTTGTGCATTTCCTGTCATACAAGCGAATACCAAAGATAATACAAGCAACTTCTTCATTAATCCTTCTTTTACCATATCACGATATCGTTTACAAAAATAACACTAATCTAACGGAGATGCAGCTTAAAAAGTACATTACCCCATTAAATTAGTGTTTTTTATAAATATAAAAACCGACATTCACTTTCAAAAGACAGGCGCCTTTTCATGAAACAGCTATTCCCACCTCTGCAAATCACTCGATTATTTTCTGCAAAAAACGGCTACAAAATAGGTAAAACCGGGAGGTTTTCATTGTCCGGCACGGTACTTTAGTTGCCGGACATCCCCATGTTGCCCCCTTTTACACCCGGGTGTACTGGCTCTCTACACCCGGATGTAAAGGATGGCAACATGGGGGTGTTTACGGAATGATGTACTTGTCTTTGCTAAAAAAAGAGATAGCTTTTGTGGAATGAAGAACCGTATTCCGCCAATTTAATACCTGTTATATTCGTTTTTACATTTGTTTATTCGATTATTTTATATGCTTTTTCAAAAGTAACAGAAGGTAATATGTTGGTTTCCAATCATATGATAAAAATATCCTGTTTCAGGAGTGATAGAGGCAGTGATACAGGAAAACATCCTGTATCACTGCTATAACGCTTGAATATCAATATCTAAAACTTTTGTAGTGATAGAGTGATAGAAGATTTGCAGAAAAACTGATTCTTCGTCACTTTCAGGGTAGTTCAAGCACATGATTGCTAGACTGACCGCAGACCGGACAGCGGACTCCGTGATGCGTACCGGACAATGTTACATAATAGGAACTGTTGATTTATAGTCCATAGATAAAGCCCTTTAGCATATTTGCTGCCCCGAAAGTGACGAAGAACCAATATTTATATGAAATACGGTATTTAGTTGTGATTTTGGTGCGATTACTTCAGTGCGCTCCTTAAAAAAGACGAGGTTCTCAAACCTATTTCCAATCCCATCATTAGCAAGTGACATTTTCTAAAGTTAGGTGAAAATTTTATGCCACATGGGGCGATAGAAAAGGGCCAAATTCCCGGAATGAAAAAAGGACTGTGGAAGCAGCCCTTACACAGTGATGTAAAAAGGGGTTGGTCGTACGTGTCGTACAAGGGGAATATAAACGTAACAGATTGAAAAACTGTAAATAGCATCGGGTGAAAACTGTATAAGGAGGAACGTGCGATATCTGTGGAAAATTTTTCCGAAAATACTGTTTTGTGAAAATGCATTTAGAAAACTCCTGGCAGGTTTTCTAATAAAAATGTAAGAGTTTTTTCTAAAATACTAATATCATTTGATAATCAAATATTATTTTCATATCAAAAATCTACAAAAAAAATGACTAAAATAAATGATCGTTTTTTTTAGTCATTCAAAAGTCAACATTTTTTTTCAATCTTCCAAACTTTTTCAAAATAAAAACGCCTTAATTATCAATAGTTATCGTAAATTTTCACTTAGGATATTATCTAAACCCGCATCCAGCCTAAAAATGACTAAAAAAAACGATCGTTTTCGGTCGTCAAAATACATGATGTTGCTATTGTTAACTATTTTTCTAGAAATGAATAAGATAGGGTAAAGTTAGTGATGTGAGAAAAGTATAAGGAAATAGATTATTCAATAAACTTAATATTAATAATTTAATAGGGTAAAATTATGAAAACAAGATTACTTATGTTGTTATCAGTCTTTATGGCGATAACGAGTGTGGGATGGATGCAAGCTCAATCTATTACTTATTACAAGACTGGGAGTGGATCAGGAGGTACAGGAACCGAACAAGATCCTATTGTGAAAATATCGTTGGACGAAATTCTGGGGGATGCTAATGCTAAAACTGAATCAGACAGTATTGTGGTTAGTCTATCGAATGGAGACTATACTGCTGCATCCGGAACTTTCCCGATTACAAAATCCGGGATTAGTATTATTGGGACTGATTCTAATAAAGTTGTCATAAAGTCTCCGTTCGATATAACTCTTTCCGAAAAGGGAAATATTTCTTTTAGTTCTTTGCAAATTGCAGCAACAACGGCGACGGGAAGAGGCTTAGTCGATATTAAATCATCCAATACAACGGTTTCCTTTCTTGACGTTAAATTGAATATTGAAGGGGCTGGTACTGCCGATGGTGGCTCTACGACTTGTTTTGGTATCGTTTCCCAACTTGAAGTTGATAATAATACGGTGAATTTTGTCGCTTCCCATATGTATATGGCAAAAGGTTTTCAGAGAGGATTATGTTTTAGGGATGGAGCCGGACATACACTTAATATGGAGAATAGCAAAATTGACGGACCAGCAGGTGCTTCTGGTTATTCGTATGTGATCGGTATCGGTTCTTGGCCGAGAATGACTTTGGTCAAAGATCCGGTTACATATAATATAAAAAACTCAGTAGTTGATGTAAACTATTATGCCCTGTTTACTAATAATCAAAAGGCTTCTGCTGTACCGGTTGTTATCAATATTGAAGGGAGTGATATTACAGCTTGGTCTGCTTTGTACTTGCGTGGCGATCAAGTTCAGGATGCTTTCCCTCATACTGTGAAAATAAGTGATACCCGATTGAACGGACGTTCTTATTTTAATGGACCGTCTGATGGTTTTGGAACAATTGTATTAGATAATTGCCAAAAAATGGATTTGACAATGGATTCGAAGTGTCGTATCACGGCAACCAATAAGAAAATCCAATCGAGTGTCAATACCTATATGGTTGTAGCCGATATCCGTAACAACACTAAAGGAACTTGGAAAATTGTCCCTGTGGATGCTGATACTTGTCTTATTCAGTCTAATAATGATATATATACACCGACTTTATTTACTTTGGCATCAACGGCAGCATTAACTATAAATGGCATCGAAAATGTAAAATTCCAGTCGGAGGGAGGTAAACCCTGTATTACCGTTTATAAGCAAGACGGCTCTTTACGAAATGCCGCCAGTGATATAACAACATTGCTGACAAAAATTTCGATTTCGGATGGTGATAAAGTTGTTTTCCCGGAAGGTTCTTTTACTTTTCCTCAGAAATTTGTCTTGGATAAATCTCTTACGATAGAGGGGGCCGGCAAAGACAAAACAACCCTTACCGGAACAGTCCAAGTGACAGCAACATATGGTACAAAAGTAAATTTCAATAATTTGCATTTGTCTGCCTCTTCGACTGATGTACATGCAATTGAAGTAGGAACGGATAAAGGTAATGAAGCTCCAGATATTACTATAACTGATTGCATGATTGATAATGCAAATAATGGTGTGCGATTGATGGGTGCCGGGGCTAAACTGACATTGAAGAATACGGATATCACAGCTCGCTATTATGGGGTAAGTGTTCGCAATGAAAAACAGACAGTATCGATTGATGGTGGTACGATTAAAGGGTGGGCTGCAATAATGACAAGTGCCGGCGGTTTGACGACCGGTGATGGGACATTGGCAAGTACAGGTACGTCTATAGATATAAAGAATGCCACACTGAAATCAGCTACTATTTCAAATGAGGGATATGGAGTCATTGTATTACAAGAAAAATATAATGGTGTGACGCTCGCCATTGACGGTTCTACTTTGGAGGCTACTGATGAGAATATAGGTACTAACGAGGCGGGTGTACGTGCCTTGTCTGCATTGGATATCCGCTCTTATGGGAATAAGGTTACTGTTAAGGGTAGCCATCTTTCGGCTCTTTATGGTGAAAATTATTATAAGCTGGAAGGAAAAACTTTACATGCCGCTATTATTAATTTAGGCTGGCATGGCTCTGGTGATAAATCTGTATTGGCAGACAATACGATTGAAATCACTAATTCTCAATTGAACGGAAAAATCGGTGAAAATCCAGTTTATTCATATCGGGATAAAGAAGAGAAAGCGCATGATAAGTTGACTATAAATGGAAAAACTTATGATCCGGCTTCCGGACTTATTTGTTATGGTGAACAGGATTTGCAAAGCAAGCTCGATCATGCAATTGCGGGTGAGACTATACTGCTTCCTGTTGGAACGTATGAGTTAAGCAAGCAGTTGACAATCAAAGAAGCTGTGATCTTGCAGGGTACGATTACCGATAAAGATTCCACAATTCTTATTGCAGCCGATGATTGGTCCGGTTCAGATGGAAGCAGTAAGCATCTTGTTAGTATTCAGGCAAACGATGTAGCTTTGAAAAACTTGGTAATAGATGGGTCTAAATCTCTAGCAGAAGGTTCAGGTAGTGGTATTAATGTCTACATATCAACTGGCGTTACATTGGATAATATAATCTCAAGAAACAATAAAGCAGCCGGTCTGATCGTAAACGGCTCAACTGTTTCTGCAACCAATTTCTGTACTTCCGGTAACGAATGGTATGGTGTAAATGTGGATAAAGGACAAGAAGTTACAGAATCTCCTGCATTTATAATCGGTTCGGGATGTTGCTTTGCAGAAAAAGTTGCCATTAAATCTGATGCTGTGGATGCACCCGCAAGTTATGTCGTTGGTAACGGATGGTTCAAAACAAAGGTAACAGAAGGAGACAAAACTTTTTCTGTTTGGGTTAACGGTGCTACCGGCGGTTTGGACTTTGCGATTACTTCTGTTCCGGCATCCGTTATCTACGGACAGCCTACTTTGCCGTTGCTGACAAATGTTGACAGTGCTTATTATAAAGCTGGAAAAGTTAAGATTACTGTCGATAACGAGGCGGTAGTGAAAATAGAAAAAGACTCTTTGCAGATATTGAAACCGGGTAAGGTTAATCTAACTTTGGCTGTGGGTGATACTGCTGTTACACAGTCTTTGGATGTTCTGAAAAAGACATTGACTATCACGGGTATTACGGCTACGACAAGAATTTATAATGGTAGCAAAGAGGTTGGTTTGGTTACAACCGATATGAAAGTGGACGGCCTTGTGGGGGATCATACTTCTGAAGGTGTTATTACTGCTCCGACTATAGGTGAAGCTCTTTCTGCTGACGCTGGCGTACAGCCGGTGACCGTAACGGCTGCTTTGAAAGATAGTTATGGTGACTATTACGAACTGGCAGAAATAACCGGTGTGATGGATACGATCAAGAAAGTGAAACTGATTTATAAAACTGCCACTTCGGATGCAATAGACTTTGGTAAGGTTAGTACCAAAACTTTCACAGCAGCTTTGGCTGATGGAACTGCATTTGTAAATGGCGAAGATGCGAGTGTTTTTGGTGGTACACTCCAATTTGATTGCCCGGCAACCGATGTATCTTTAGCAGGTAAGTATCCTATAATGCCTTATGGTTATACTTCCAATAATTACGAAATCTATTATAAAGCTGATTCACTTCAAGTGAATGCTGTTGCACCGAAAGCTGAAATCACGGCTGTAACAGTAAATGGAGTAGGCGATCAGGCTTCTATATCTGTTGTTGGCCGTATCTTGTCCAATGGTGGTACACCGACTGATCAGTTGAAGGCGACAGTTATACCGAAAACAGATGGCTCTGGCCCTGGAACAACTGTCAATGTTGCAAAGGACGGTACTTTCAAAACTGAAAATATAAAACTTACAGCCGCAATGTATACAGTAGAACTTACAGTTGTAGCAAACGAAACTCTTGTTTCTGATACAGTAACTTCCGGAGAAGTTAATTTGGCTGCAAAATTGCAAAATGTAAACTTCACATCGGTTCCTGCCCGTATGACTTACGGAAGTACAGCCGGTATAGCTGTTGCAAGTACGGAAGCTGATGCCAAGCTTGTTTATACTATTACAGGTGAAGCCATAAAGTTCAATTCTGATTCGACAGAAGTAGAAGCTGTAAAAGCAGGAGAGGCTACTGTAACGATAACAGCTACTAAAGCGGAGTACGTAACAGCTATCGCTAAACAAACGATTAAGGTTGAACCTAAATTGGTAACGGTCAAAGCTGTTGCAAAGGATAAGGTTTATGATGGTAAACTTGATGCCGAAGTTTCTTTTACGGCTGAAGGTATTTTGGAAAAAGATGCATCATTGGTTACTCTCAATACTACAAGTGTAACAGGCACTTTTACAGATAAGAACGCCGGTGAAAGTGCGAAGACTGTAATTCTTAAAGGCGAATGTTCTTTGAATAACAATACTGGTAACTATGTCTTGGCTCAACCGGCTAATCCGACAGCCAAAATATCAAAAGCCAAGATCACTTCCATTTTTGCATCTAACGTGAAGCGCAGTTACAAAACAACTTCATTGTCTTATAAATTGGATGCTGAAGGTCTTGTAAATGGTGAACTGATTACTACACCGGGCTTATACACCGGAACAATCAGTGTGAAAGAGGCATCAGGCAAATATTCTATAGATATGACTGGTGTTACGTTCCGTAATTACGATTACGCAGGTGTTCAACCGATCGGAGGTGATGTTACCATTATAAAGGGAATTCCGACTATCGTAACTTATAATACGGAAGGAAATGCTGGTGCTGCAGGCATGGTTGTCGATAACGGTGGCTGGGAAAATCTCGGCACACCGGAAATTGCTGATGCAACAGAAACAGGGAAAGTATTTGCAAGGTTGACGTATCCTGATGGAATCGTAACCGGTAATACTATCATTAAAGAAAAGCAAGCACCTGCTGTAACGATCAGCTTGGAAAATGTCGCTTCTGCTTCTTACTATTCCCGTAAATCTCCGATGACAAAGGCTGTCGGTAGCCAGCTTGGCTATAGTGAAGAAAAAGTCTTGAACATAACTGTCAGTGGAACCTATACGGTGGAATCGACAACCCCTTCCGTAATTACTGTATATAAGAAGAACGATGATAAGTATTATATTAAGGGAACAGGTGTAGGAACAGGTGCTATCCTGGTTAAAGTAGGTGACGCTGTTGCTTCTAAGACTATTGATGTGGTTCCTGCTACATTGAATGTGACTGTGTCCGGCCAAAATAAAGAGTATGACGGTACAACAACAGCCAATATCGCATTGCTGTTGGATGCAGCCGAAGGTGCTTCTCTTGATTTGGAAGGTGTATCGTTCAACTATACAAGCAAAGATGCAGGTAATAAAAGTATTCTTCCGTCAAAAGATATTGTTCTGAAAGGAAATAATGCAGATAACTATGAGTTGAAAGCCATATCCTTGAGTGGTGAAATCTCTAAACGTACACTGATTGTGACCAGCCAGATAAGTAAATATTATGATGGAACCAATACAATTGATTTGACGGATTATTCTGCAACGGGATTATTGACAGAAGAGACCGTACCGACAGTTACGGCAACATTTACCGGCGATGCCAATGTCGGTTTGGATAAGGATATCAAGCTAGCATTGAAGGATAATAATAGTAACTATGTTTTAGCTACCGAAGGCAATACGGCTAAAGGTAATATTTCTAAATCTACGTTGGAGGCAACTTTGCCGGAAAAGGCAACAGATGCGACTAATTTAAAGAATAATATTACATATGTAGTTCGTGAATCAGGTGAAACGGTTAAAGCTAATGCTGGTGTTAACCAATATGTAACTGTTACAGGTTCTAATCCATTCTCTGTAAAAGCAACAGATAATGACAATTGCGTTATCATTGTGAATAATACGGCTGTAACCAAGTCTGACCCTGTTACTCCTCCTTCTGGTGGTGATGGAGACGAAAACGTTACGATCTCTTTGGATGCAACGACAAAAGCTC
>ENA-OWPB01002626-OWPB01002626.1-human-gut-metagenome-genome-assembly--contig:-NODE-2626-length-11978-cov-2.839722_pt1 | contig 11978 bp, 10 predicted proteins | sample MGYA00248260_ERZ651838 | MGnify/ENA primary metagenome ERZ651838 (study PRJEB26924, sample SAMEA4378304) | human gut metagenome | biome: human gut; feature: human-associated habitat; material: faeces...
CTAACCGATAGACGAACGGGCCATCCTGTTGTTGCATTTCTGCTTTTTGCTCTCTCGAATCAGTGTTTGTTTCTCGATTGCGGATGCAAAGGTAGGAACTTTTTTGAAACTGACAAACAATTCATGAAAAAAATATGTAGTTTTTTCTCTTTTTTTCTGTATGGTGACTCTATAGTGCTTGATTTTCAATAAAATATGAGATTGCGATTTTTCGAAAAAAATATCTTCGTCTATAAGACTATGAATAATGTGCTATATTTACACCTTATTATATATAAAGGTTAAGGAGTATAGTTGTGAATTATGAGAAAAGTAAAGTGTTTATAGATATAGCCAGGTGTATTATTTGCACCTTCTGCTTCATGTATAAATCAGAATTGCATTTTTGTATACATGTGCCGTCGAGTAACGACCCTCTTCTTGTAGATTCCGGATGTATGCTTTTGCGCATCCGGTAAAGCTGTTTTTATTACTTTTTCTTTTCATACTCTTGTCTATATTTACTTGTTCTTCAGGGAGTATAACAAAAATAGCAATCTTTTTTGTTGTTAACGCCTCTAAAAAGCTCCCGATTGCCAAACATTTTTTTGTAGTTTTGTTCCGGAATGATAAAAAGAGGAGTGCATTATGCTGCAAAAGACGAAAGGAATAGTTCTACATACGCTTAAATATAATGATACTTCTATCATTGTAGATATGTACACGGAGTTATCCGGGCGGACTTCTTTTCTCGTTCCTGTACCCCGTTCGCGGAAGGCGGCAGTCAAGTCAGTGCTCTTCCAGCCTTTGTCTTTCATTGAGTTTGAGGCGGATTTCCGTCCGAATGCTACTCTCTATCGGGTAAAAGAGGCGAAGTCTTTTTATCCTTTTACCTCCATTCCTTATGACCCGTACAAGTCTTCAATGGCACTTTTTCTGGCAGAGTTTCTGTATCGTGCTATCCGTGAAGAGGCTGAAAACCGTCCGTTGTTCGCTTATTTGCAGCATTCTGTCATTTGGCTGGACGAATGTCGCGAAGGGTTTGCCAATTTCCATCTGGTTTTTCTGATGCGTCTTTCCCGTTTTTTGGGGTTGTATCCGAATCTGGAAGATTATCACACCGGTGATTACTTTGATTTGCTGAATGCCTGTTTCACTTCTACTCGTCCACAGTTGCATTCTTCTTATATTAATCCCGAAGAGGCTGGACGTCTTCGCCAGCTGATGCGCATGAATTATGAGACGATGCATCTATTTGGCATGAGCCGTGCGGAACGCACTCGCTGCCTGACGATTATGAATGATTATTATCGTTTGCATCTGCCGGATTTTCCTGCATTAAAGTCGCTGGATGTGCTGAAAGAATTGTTTGATTAGCAGTTTATACTTCTTCCACTCTCACCAGTTTCCAGCCTTGGAATACTAATGCGATACTCTTTAATTCTGTAGTCCCTTTGTCTTGATGAATCCATTCGCTTGCTGCATACTGTTTCAGTTGTATTTTGGCATTGGACAGCAATTTTTCTATCTCGGTGTCAGAAGCATCCCGTTTTGCATATTTCACTTCGATACAGTAGCTGTATACCATGTCGGGAAGTTGCAGCAGGCGAGGTTGCAGAAAGATATCCGCATATCCTTTGTTGCTTTCATATTCGGGACGGGCAATATAATAATGTGTCAATCCGAGGTAAGCCAAAATAAAGGTTTTTACATAAGCTTCACCTTCTATGAAGTCGCGAACACTGCTTTGGGCATTCAAGCGGTCGGCAATGTATGTGAAGCAATTTTCCCATTCTCCTTTGTATGCCATTCGTTTCATTCGGTCCACCAGCTTATCTGTCTCCAGATATAGGTCGGCGGAATCTTTGTAGATGTCTGCCATGTAACCGTAAAGTTGTTCGCGCACTGCCCAGTTGGGGACGCTCAGTATGGGCTCACCCATTTCCATTCCGCTGATGGTTAGCATGCCGTAATAGTAGAGTAGGCTTTTAAAGTTCCTTGTTTTAACGATGTCCTCGGCTGGAAAACTATCGATGATAATTCCGGTAGTAGAGCCTTTCTCAACAATTTCTTGTACGACGCTCGCATTCTCACCAAAAGTTTTGTCTACGTGGATGAGGTGGCGCAGCTTGTTGTAGTCGGTGCGGATATTAGCATCGAGCATGTTGTTGGGAATACGTTTATTCAGTAGGTAGCGATTCATGAAGTAAAGCACCATGTCTGAGTTGTACATAGGCGGTTCGTCCAGTGAGTCTATGGAGAAGCAATAATTATCGTACCATGGTTTCATGATATCTATCAGTTCGTCCGTAGAATGGGGAAGTTCTATGCAACTCTTGTAGTAATCTATCAAGGCGCGTACTTCGTATTCGTTGAAACCTATCATGTTGTTGAATGCGGAGTTACTGCTATAATTATCCGCAATGTTGAATCCGCTGGTAAGGTCGTCCATTGTTACTGGGCTTACGCCTGTAAGGAAGATGCGCTCGATCACTGAACTTGAATAGTCTTTTACCACTTTAAGGAAACTACGGAAGAATCCGCTGCCATGAGTGATGCTGCGATAACGTTCATTACCATAATCTACCAGAATATTGTTGGCAAAGTTATCGTACTCATCAAGGATAAGATATATCTTTTGTCCCTTGTTTTGGGCGCTTTGGCACAGTGATCCCAATAAGGCATCTCCTGTTTTTAATTCATGTAGCTTTTCAACGGCTTCTTTCCCTAACAGATGAGCGTTTCGTTCTGCAAATCCATCCATTACGATTTTGCAATAGGTGTTGAATGTTTCTTCCAAACGATCCATATTGGCGGCTACACTACTGAAATTGAGTGTAAGCACCAGATATTTGTTGCGATCAGGCGTAGGATGCTTGCCTATATAAAGATTACCAAAGATTTTTTCGAATTTATCTTTTTGGTTGATGTCGTAGTATAAACCGAGCATGTTTAGGAAAAGACTTTTTCCGAAACGGCGAGGGCGAACAAAGAAAAAGAAGGAGGTCACTTTTTCTACTTTGGCGATATATTGTGTTTTGTCTACATAGTAATAGTTTTCAAGAATTATTCTCTCGAAGTCCGTCATCCCATAAGGTATTTTCTTTATTACTGCATCCATAATTGCTCCTTCTTTAATGTTGAGAGCAAAAATAGTTTATTTTCCTTTATGTGGCAACTAAACAGGGGTGATAATAACACTCTTCTAAAAATATGTATTACTTTTGTCGTCAACAAAATAACTAGATAACGACCGACATGAAAACAATCGTAAACTTAACAGCATATATTCTTATTCTATTAGGACTTTATAGTTGTAACGATGATGTATTCGTCGACGACTTCCGGACTTCCGATACCGAATTTACTTTGGACGGGAATGGTGATGAGGTAACTATTCGTTTTGCATCCTCCAATTGGGATTTGGTTTGGATGTATACTTACGATAGTGACTTTACCCATCAATATGAAGTTTATGATGCCGACGACAATCTGATAATGAGAAACCAGGATGCTTACCTGAAAGGATTAGGTAAGATTGTATGCAATGAAAAGCTGACCGATTTCATTATTCAACGCAGTAACCCCAAAGAGCTAAAGATAACAGTGGGCGAAAACGTTCGTAACGACTACTTTAGATTCATGCTTGTAGTGAGCAATGAGTATGAATCACAAGAAATATATGTTCAAATTACTCCGTCGGACAAATATGTGTTCGACCATATTTCTTATTCTTTAAATGCGTATTATAGTGAAAGAAAAATAGAGGAAGAAGTGAATATTGTACGATCTAATTTTGAGAATACTCCCTCTCCATTGCACTTGATAGTACAAGGGATTCGCCATAAAGTAACGTTCAGAAGCGATACGTCCGAGGCTTTCCAACTACTGGGAGATGGTAATCTGACAGTAGAGATACCAAGCATAGAGAATGGGTCTTTGGTGATGAACGGGGTACAGGCGCAATATACTTCTATGGAGCAAGAATTTCCTTTTCCCGATATATATAGAGATATTTTTATCCCGGCTAATACCACGCAGCACATCACCTTAATGCAAGAGTATGAATGGTTTGAAACGGAATATACCCTTTATGCCATTCATCCTAAGACCAAGAAGCAACGAGTCATAACTGGTATGTTTCAAAGCACCATACCTACGGATAACTACGTAAAACAAGAGAATATCAAATGAGTAGAAATATGAATACCAGACGGTCTCTGTATATAATCTGCTTGCTGCTGCTTTCAGCAGTCGGCAACAAATTGGACGCTCAGACAGTAGTGAAATCTGTCCGACAAGCGAATGACAGCACCAACCATGCCCTCATCCATCAGATCGGTTTTGACGTTCGTCCGGGCTATGTAGCTCCGACAAACAGTTTCCTTGAAGGCGATAATGCACAACGGCAGAAAATTGATCGGTCACTTTCCCTGCACTTGAAGTATGCTTTCCAGTTCAGCAAAGATTCCTATTTGGGGAGGTTGTATCCTCATGCCTATCAGGGCATCGGTGTTTCGCATAATACATTTTATAATTCCGCTGAACTGGGAAATCCAGTGGCGGTATATGCTTTTCAAGGGGCGCCTATTGTACGACTTTCATCCTGTTTGTCGTTGGATTATGAGTGGAATTTCGGTGCTTCTTTCGGTTGGAAACAATATGATGAACATAGCAATTGGTACAATGACGCTATCGGTTCTAAAATCAATGCGTATATCAATTTGGGCTTTGTCTTGAACTGGCAGTTTTATCCACAGTGGAAACTAGCAGCAGGGGTAGACTTCACTCATTTCTCCAATGGAAATACGCGTTATCCCAATGGAGGTCTCAATACTATCGGAGGGAGAGTCGGCATTGTACGTACCTTTAATGCCGAAGATAAGGCGTCCGGAGCAATTGCTCCCAAACGTCTTTACATAAAGCCACACGTCAGCTATGACTTGTTGGTATACGGTGCCACTCGCAAAAGAGGATTCGTTAAAGAAGGTATCCCCACTTTGGTTCCCGGTTCGTTCGGTATTGTAGGTCTCAATTTTGCCCCGATGTATAATTTCAATAACTATTTCCGGGCAGGACTTTCTGTGGATGCGCAATTTGACGAGAGTGCTAATATTAAGGACTATAAGCTAGTAGGAACTTATGGGGATGATATAAAGTTTCACCGTCCTCCATTCCGCGAACAATTTGCGGTGGGGTTGTCTCTTCGGGCAGAACTGGTGATGCCTATTTTCTCCATTAATGTCGGTATCGGACGAAATATGATATATAGTGGCGATGATACGGAAGGTTTCTATCAAATATTGGCTCTCAAAACTTATGTTACCCGCCATTTGTTTTTGCACGTGGGGTATCAGTTGAGTAAGTTTAAAGACCCTAACAATTTAATGTTGGGGATTGGATATAGATTTCACGATAAGCGGTGAAAGGGGCTGTAGTTTTCAAGAAACACTTCGCTTTTGAACTATATTTATCTGAAGATTAGACTACAGATAACAAATAGATTATTAGTCAATAAAATGAAGAAACTCCCAAACGAATATCTATTTACTCGAAATGTATCTTTAATACAGTACAAAATCGATATGATCAAAAGTATAAACTGAAAAAGTATAAATGGTATCGTTAGTAGTTCTTGAATCCACCCTATGAAAACTAAGTCAGATTTTGCGAAATAGGCATTTAGATATAATAAACAAAAATAACCGATTATAGCGAAACTTATCCAAAAAAGTTTCTTCTCCGAAATTATTTTTGTTATTATATCCATGGTCAGTCTATTTGCCATAATGTTGTGTATTGTAGTTTGTACAAAAGTATGATAAAAATATTATAGACATAACTATTTTTCATTTATTTACTTTTTATGTTCTTGTTTATTTTTAATCTAAATAGATGGCCTAGCCTTTAGGTCCCCTTAAGAACTTCTGCATACCTTGTTTGAAATGCTCAATTTCTTGTTAAATTGAGACTCTAATCAATTAATCTTTGAATTTCAATACCTGCGCTCGCTAAAATTTGATTTTAACAAGCAGCAGGTATTTGTAATTCAGCAGACTCTACTTAATAATTTATTGAAGACTGCTATCATTTTGCTCTGTCATCCTAAGCTTGCCGAAGGATCTACTCTTTATTTATATCAAAGAAAAGATTCTTCACTACGCTCTGAATGATAGAATGATACTTCTATCTGGCCTTTGATACACTCTTTCTTCTAGTTATAATATAGCACTTTACTAATTGTTAAATGCATTCCATTATCAATACAACTTGAAAGAGGAATTTATAACCTCAAACTATATCTTTTAAAGAATTAGTCTACCCTATCCAACTCTATTGTAGCTATTTTATCTTTATCAGGACTAGCTTCATTTTGTATAAGAGTTATGTGATTTTTGGTATAACTTTTAATTACCCAAGGAGCCCCGGCAAGTTGAAACGCAATATCATTAAATGTAATATAGCTCCCTTCTATCATGTAGGTAATATCAAATTCATCATAATCTTCCCAAACCACTTTTCCTTTTTGGGTACGAATTGTATACCGATACCTCTATCTTTCAAACTCCATGCGGCACAATGTCCGGTGCCACGCCATGAAGTTTGATAGAGAGCTTCGGGAGTGAGTTGCCCCACCTGTTCCTGCTCTTCATTGTCCTGATCATCACAAGCTATAAAGCAAAAAGCTACTAAAAACAAAGCGAAGAGCATCAATAAAGAGGACTGTTTTATATTATATTTCATATCTAATTAAGTTTTCAATTTACAAAAATAGTTTATATATTAACATGATTCTTACATACATAAGCATCTGTTTTCAACTCTAACAGGACAAATGAATTATTGTCTTTATATGAGTTGATGTCTACTTGATTTCGTGTTTTAGCGATTATCCTCAATGTCTATAATCCAATGATTTTATATGAATTTGCTAATGTTGTTATTGATATTTTCTTTTCAGGTAGTGATTCTATCCAGTTTCTAATGCCATAGATATCTAAGATTCTATCGTCCCCTTTATTTATGTAATATGATAAGCAAAGATGAGTAGCAGGATCGTAAATATATTCAATATTAGTCTTTTCATAATAAAATCTATAAAAGTTTCTTTCATTAAATCCTGTTAGTTCTATGCATAATGGTGATTTTAAAGTAGGATTCAGTTTAGTCTCTTTATTATATGATATTTCTATGTCAGAACTAAAAAACTTAGATTTTTCAGTTGCTATTTTTTCTACTTTCTGCATGAAAACTTCATTGTTCTCATTTTTTCTTAATTCTTCATCTGTAGCGGATGACGCCATAGCGTCACTCAATATTATTCTATCTGTTTGCCTTGTAACTAAAACGGCTGCTACATCATAAAGAGCTTCATTGGAAGGTGTTGTACGGGCGAGAACTCTCACGATTTCAATGCGTGGAGGTACTAGCTCTTTGTTCGCAGGTAGTATCTCGTTGAAGGTGTCATCAAGGCGTTGTTTGAAATTTTGCTCGAGTACAAAGGCTGATAGAGGATACAGGCTATTGTCTGCTATATCTATCATTGTATTGTTAGCCATGTCTTTTAAAGAATATCTCCACGGTGTTAAGTCTATATTGATATTAGAAACTTTTGTATTTATTGCTACGCTTTGACTTACTTCCCCTCCAAATGTTTTCATATCTAAATAAGTATCTGTACTTTTAAAGGTTTTTGTTGCGTCAAAGTTGGAACCGTTGAAACCTAAATTAATACTAGTAGCGTTATTGAGGTTAATTACTGAAGTGTTTATAGAAGTATACATGTCATCTTCTTTTTGTTGAGCGGTTGTCCCTTCTTTGGCTTTGCTTGCGAATAAGGCATAAACCTTTCCTCCTGTAAAATAATCTGTTAATATGAATTCACCAAATTCGTTAAGTATGGATGCCATTGGGGCATTATATAGGATATTTGTGAAAATATGATTCTGAAATTGGCTTATATACCATAGTCTTGAACTTGGTAAATGATTTAATGTGGATTGCCCTTTTAGAAAAGAAACTTCGAGTTTACCATAAGTAGCTTTTTCTATATTACCGAATAACTTTGTGATTGCTTCCTTTTTTTCTGTTGCGAAAACTTTAGGATTGAAAGTAAACTCAGATGATACCTTTTTGCCAAATCTTGAATCATACAAGTATTTGTCGAGATTATTATAAGTGAAAATATTAGTCTCTGTTACAGTTATAAGTTTCTCTTGTAGATAAGAAGGTCTATATTTTCTTATAGAGTCAATGTCTATTATTGGAAAGCCTAAACTATTTATGCTTCCTTGTATATAATCCCCATTTTTTATTTTATAACTGTATCCAAGGAAGGTTCTGTCTTCGCCTGAAACGCTATTTCTGGTTTGTGGCTTGTTTAATATGAACTTCTTTATTAAGGGTAAGGGAAGATTTGGATTTCTTTCTTGTAGTATAATGTTGCCTTCTGTATTTTGTCCATTATTTGTCGGAATAATGTCGAGATTCTCAATATCATTTGTGCAGGATGCAAATGATATTATTGACATTATTATTGTTGCGGAGATATTAGATTGTTTCATGTTTCTTATGGTTGATACTTTGGTGAATTTTATTAATAAGAAGATTTTGATAGTAATAAAAAGGAATAATGCATCTGCTATTAGACAGATGTAAGACTCCTATTTTCAGGCTATTTCCTTGGAATGGTAATTGTTAGTAGAAAAAGGTTTTACTAGTTGACTCTCGTTAATTTTATCATGCGAGAATTGGTAAAAGCCGCTTTGCTATCAGCAATTTCTAGAGAATTTCCGTTGTATTTTTGTTGTATCCAATTTCCATGAATAGGAAGAGGACCATCAATGTACATAAATTTGTCACTGATTTCATATTCAAAACTTATTGTCTCAGGATCAATATGATAATCAAATTTATACTCACAAACACCTTTTTTTTCTGTATAAAAAACGATTTTTATCGATCCTTTTGAGTCAATTTCTCCATTTGTTAGGTAAAGGAATTCTCCTTCCCATTCAGTTTGTTTTAATTCACTTGCGCTAAAGATAAACTCTTTTTCAGTTTTCTTATCTTCTTCATCACTACAGTTAAATAATAGGATGCTAAATGATAATAATAGAAGCGTTTTGATTGTATTCATAATAGTTATTTGTTAAGTCTGAATAAAGATAATGTTTTATTATTAATGTTCCTAATAAATCTATGTTTATTAGGAACATTAATTCTGTTTATTGTTACTACAAACCATATATTTTGTATCTCTGATACAGAGTTGTCATAGTAACTGCCTTAATGGGGATGCCGTTTACCCAATCTAATATTCCATATGCATCAGGAATATAGTCATCATCATAGTATGCAAAGCAATACATAGATGTTGGATTATATATGTACCAAATATTAGTGTTGGCATTTTTGAACTTGTACATACCTTTCTCATCCACATTGTTTATCTGGAATGAAAGAGTAGTCTGTATAATTGGATTTATAGTCTTATTGGGATCTGCTTTAATTTTTAATTGGTAGTATTTACTTTTCTCATCTTTTATTGCATTACTTTTGGTAAGAAATGTTGCGGGAATGCTGTTAGCTTTTAATTCTTCATCGGATTGACTAGCAGCATCTGGGTTCGAGAATATAAGCTTATCTCCTTGTCTTGTATTGAGCACAGGAACAATATCATATAATTTTTCTCCCGAATTGCTTTTGCGAATATACATCTTTATAATCTCTATATATGGTTCTTCAAGACTCTCTTGATATTGAAAGTCCATGTGAGTATCATTATATCTTTGTTTAAAATTCTCTTCCAAAATAAAATCGGATATGGGATATAGTCCACCATCTTGCAGATCAATCATAGTATGTGTTTTGGGATCGTTTAACGATTGCAGCCAAGGGGTTAAATCAATAGAATAGTTCGTAATATCATAGGGGGGAGTTGAAATGCTGTAACCATACGCTCCACCAAGAGTTTTGATGGAATATGATAATGCGGAGAATTTGTTGGTTATTGTTTCTGAGTTTTCTCTCTTTGTTCCAATGGATAAGTTTCCTGAAGCAGAATGAATTGTGTCGCTTGGAGCTGTTGGCTTTTTATTTTTCCATTCATAGGATGCATTTATCGCTACATCCATATCTTTCTCTTTGCTGTCGAATTGTATACTATTTGTGTCAACTCCGTAAAAAAGTGCTGAAGCCCGTCCTCCTGTATAGTAGCCAGTTAGGACAAATTCTCCATAACTTTGCATTAATTCCACCATAGATGAATTATATAATGCATCTACGAATAATTCATCTAAATAATCAGCTGCAATTTTTCTCAATGCACTAGGTGCTGTTTGCAAGTTTAACATTCCATTGACTACCTCTATACTGAGTTCTCCATGGACTACCTTCTCACTATCATCTGTATTATGGACAAAGGTCTCTTTGATAGTTTTTTGTCTTCCAAATTTGAATGGTCCAAGATTTAGAGAAAAACCGGACTTTACTGTTTTAGTGAAAGTTTTATTCTTCTCTAAACGATCGAAATCAGAATAAGATAAAGCCTTTGTCTCTGTTGTTCTTAGTTCTTTGGGATTGATGTATGAAGGGTACCTTTCGAGTAACTTCTTCATGTTGACAACCGGGTATTTGGCGTTAGCGAAATCACCGATAATAGAAGTTCCATTTTCTACTGCATAAGAGCATCCAAGGAAGTCTGTAGCATCGGTGAAGGATGCTCTTGTCGTGACTCTTTGGGCTGTTTTTTTCGACCACACTCTAGGTAAACTAGAGTTACGTTCTTGCAAGATGATTTCTGATGTGGAATTGCTTTGATTATCTACCGGAGTATAATTATTAGTTTCCTCCTCATTAGTGCATGATATTGTGAACAATATTATACATAGGGATATAAATAACTTCTTCATTTTGCGTATAATTTAAAAAGTGAGTGGTGATGATTGAGTAACGTTTTTGATGTTAGCTTTTCCTTTTGCACTTCGTTGAGTATCTAAGTTTACTTCTTCATAATCCGGTTCGGCTATTTCATCAACATATATTCTTCCGCTCCAACGTCCGGGTAGTTTAGCTTCTCTAATCTCTTTATCTTTTTCATTAAAATATTCGATAGTAGCGACATAATCTACTGATACATCATAAGCTTTAAAATAATATGTCAGTGTGAGCTTTGTACGCGGTTTGACTGCTACAGGAATTTCCTTATATAGTGTTCTCAGTACTGTTCTGCGGATGCCGGGCTCATATTTCGTATCAACGGGAACTTTATTATTAGGTACAAGGTCTATTTCTCCTAATGTTACGGTGGGGAGTGCAAATTCTAGGTCCGATGCCGGGACTTGAAATGCAATACCTTTCTCTTCTTCAAAATAAGAATTGTCTTTCATTTCTTTAATGAACTTCAGATTATCCCGCTTTTCTTGAAATGAAACATTTGTGGTTGCTTGTTGGATAGAAATATTTTCTCTTTGAATTACGGTAGCAGAATATGGATTAATAAATTCGAGTTTCTTTAGAGTGAATGGAGCATTGGGAGTGATGGTGAACTCTTGTTCTGCCTTTTGTGAGTATTGACTATAACCCAGATTGCTTCCTTGTACTTCAACCACATAGTTAAAAACATCCCACCAACCGCCACTTCCTTGTCCGATATACGATTCACTTTGAATAACGTACCCTCCCGGATTATTGCTTGCGGGTATAATATCCCAAGAAGCAGAAAACTCATTCGGGGAGTTAGTAGTCATGGCTAATACGACTTTCTGGTTTGGATTACTTGTATAGTGACCTACAGCCAGAGGTGTTTCAGATTGGCATGAATAAATTAAATAGGGAACTCCTACAATTGACGGGGGGATTGTAACATAAAATTGTTTGTAAATATCTGCTCTACGGCCATCTACATCTACTTTCCCTCCTCTGCCACTAGCTGTAAGATAACCTCCGCTTGTTGCTCTCAATGTAAAAGGCATTTCCCGAATAGCCCACATGTTCTC
>ENA-OWPB01002632-OWPB01002632.1-human-gut-metagenome-genome-assembly--contig:-NODE-2632-length-11917-cov-6.465436_pt1 | contig 11917 bp, 5 predicted proteins | sample MGYA00248260_ERZ651838 | MGnify/ENA primary metagenome ERZ651838 (study PRJEB26924, sample SAMEA4378304) | human gut metagenome | biome: human gut; feature: human-associated habitat; material: faeces...
ATCGCTGACCGTGCAGGGCTGACCTGCCAGCATATTTTCGATTTGGGCATCCGTGAGGGACAGCCCGGTTTCGCGGCGCACCTGTTCTCGGATGTCATCTACACAGCGAATCATGCCGAGTTCCAGACTGTGCGCGGTGTCAGCCGCAGGGATGGCGTTGTCGATGCGCATGAGGTCCACTGTCCAGCCACCCAAGTCCATGAGGAGCATGGACGGTTCGTCCTGCAAAAGCCCCACTTCGGTCATGAGGGCGGCGTAGCCCTGTGGGAAGACAGCAACTTCCTCGATGGTAATGCTGTACTCCACGCCCTCGAATTTGAAATTCATGGGCTGGTTGCTCCGCAGCAGATAATCTTTGAACTTGGGTTTGTCGCGCCCGAAACTCGTCAGCGGCAGACCCGCCGCAATGCGCACAGAACATTCGGGCGGCAAACTTCGCTGTTGGATTTCTTTTGCTACGGCCGCTAGCGTCAGCAGATAGTAATTGTCGTTCATGGTCTTGTCACGCTGGATAGGCTGCCGCCCGGAGCCACAAACAAAAAAGCACCCGCCAAACTCTAAGAGTCCTTGGCGGGTGTAGGGTTCGTGTTCTCCGTAGCTTGTCAGCCCTGCCGGGAACGAGCAGTGGGCTGTTTTGATAGCATAGTAGCCGTGGTCAATGCCGATAATGATGCTCATAGTGAAAATCCTCCTTATTGTAAATAGGTATAAAATGGGAAACTTGAAAACAAAATGAAAACTGCCGGGAAAAGCAAAAAATCCCCGCTTCATTGGCTACGTTTAGGGCTTTTTCTGGTCCTATATGTTGATTAAAATTATTTCGCACTGTGGATTATAGTCCACCAACGCGTTGAGCGCACCATTCGTTCCTCTGTCTACAACAATATTTTGTTTGACAAGAATTCCGAGTTGTTGGTCTTCCTCCATGCCTGTAGACACAAAAGTGCCCCTTGCGGTTCGAAGCCCGCAAGAGGCACTTTTGCAGTTATACCTTAATCATCAACCAACACCGAGGACTTGCCTCATTCCCCTTCCGATTGACTGCCAAACACAGTGATAGATATGCCAGTAATATGATTAAATCTTATAGTTTTGGTCAATCTGTCGATTGCGATCAAGCGCATAATGTGTTTTAGAATTAGGAGTTTACGTTCATCTCGTAGACATCAGTGATTGCCTCTGCGTTTTTTCAGGTAGAGTGCAACGATAAAGCCACCCACGGCCATGCAAGCCAGAATCGACAGCACTTCATAAGGGAAGTTATCGCTCGTCTGAGGAATCGCGCTTGTTGCTCCGCTGCCAGATGCCGCTGCACTGCCGTCATTCGGCTTTGCAGTAGGCGCAGCACCCCTAGTGCCGTTTGCAATTCCTCCCGCAATATCGGGATGTTCATCCTTCACAGTATCAGCAGGTTTCTGTACCGGTGCCGCAGGTTTGGTCTGGGCAGTATTTACAGCATTCCGCACTGCATCAAGGGCGGCTTTCAAGTCTTCAGCACTTGCGCGGCCTGCGATAGCAGCTTCCGCATCAGAAATTGCCTGGCGGATAGCGTCCGCGCTCTCCACAGTATACTTGCTCAGGTCAAGTTGCTTGGTTTCTTCAACCAAAGCATTCAACTCGGTGGCATCGCCAGCCTTTACCAATGCCGCCGCTGCGGCCTGCAACGTCCGTGCTGCTGCATCTACAGCCTCCTGGGTAGCGTTTTCATTGGCGGCGACCGTCTTTGCGGCCTCCAATGCATCGGCAACCAATTTCCAGGATTTTGCAGTATGAGCGTTCGCATCCATGGCCTCCACTTTGGAGATCATATCATCAATTGCAGTCATATCTGCTCGGAGCGCCAGTGCCTTGTAAGCAGCTTCCAGATTTGTATAAGCAGCTTCGATCTCATCGGCGGTTGCATCACGGTTGGCGGCGACCTTCTCAGCTTCTGCCAAAGCCTGGGCAAGGGCAGCCCAAGAATCAGGCTGATACCTGCTTTCATCCAGTTCCTTGATGCTGTTGATGGCCGCGACCAGGTTCGAGTTGTCAGCACGCTTCACAAGGCTTTCCATGGCGTCCTGCAGAGCGTCAGCTGCATGGTTGACAGTCACCTGGTTTGCATCCTCAGCGGCAGAGATGCTCTGCGCTTCGGCCAGCGCAGTTGCAAACGCTGCCCAGCTGGTGGTCGTGTAATCGTCTTCCACCCGGGCGGAAGCCTGCTCGATCAGCTGATTCAGAATGGTCTTGTCCACAACAGGCTCGGTGGGCTTGGCCGTAGCGTACAGTTCGGCCTCGTAGATGCGGACGCAGGCAGCCCAACCGGTGGTATCGGTACGGCTGACATTCAGCTTGAAGATCCGTCCGGTCGCATCGCCCAGATCATTGGTGGTAACATCGGCCGCGTTATCGGTGGTCTTGGCACACTCTGTCCAGTTCGCAGCGTCTGCCAGCACAGCGTTCCGTTCCTCGGCCTCCATGGCCAGCAGTTCGTCCACGTTGACCTTTTCTTCGTTCAGCACATAGAACTCGTAATTGGCAGTGTTCATGCTGCCGTTGCCGGCCGTCGGCGTTTCCGCCACGCCGACGTGGGAGACGACCAGCTGCCGGACGTTGCGTTCTTCGCCAATGTCAAAGGCGACCCACAGGTTGCTGCCATCCTCGCACCATTTGCCGGTATCGGGGTTTCCCTTGTCGCCGTCAAACAGCTTTTCGGGGCCCTGGGCAGTGCCCAGTTTTTTGCCGTTGTAGCCAACGATGGTCGCATTCTGGGACACCAGTTCCAGCTCGCCCACAGGCTCGGTGACGGTCACGGCAGCGCTGCCGGAAACCTTCGGATCCTGAACCGAGGTCGCAACAACGGTCAGCTGCTCTGCGGTCTCGTCCTCCGCAACGGTCAGCAGGCCGGTCTCGTCGATCTCAGTCGCCTCAGAGACCGCGCCGTCCACGCTCCAGGTCACAGAATGGTCGGTGATATTCTCGCCGTTGACCATAGCTGCAAACTGCTTGGTTGCGCCCTTCTCCACAGATGCAGTAGCGGGCGATACCGTAACAGATGTAACGATTGGCTCAACAGAACCGCTCTGCAGGGTAACATTCACATCGTAGGTCTGGCCTTCGGTCACGACCAGGCGCTTCACAACCGTGTCGTTGATCAGGTAGCCTGCAGGAACATTTTCGCACTTAATGGTGTACGTCCCCAATACAACCTCAGCAGGTTCGCCGGTAGTCACAGTATAGACCTTTTCGTTGTTGCTGTTGTAAACGCCATAAGTAACGCCGGTCAGTTTCTCGCCCTTGGCATTGGTCGCCACCAAGTTCAAGAAAGCGGTCGGTTCCGGGAATGCGGGGATTTCGACAGTATACTTATCAGAGATCAGCTTACTGACGCGTTTTACTTGCAGGGTGAGTTCACTGCCCGCACGCGGGACCCGAATGCCACGGATAATTACCGAGGTTTCGTCAGCAGCCACCGGGAGAGAGGCTTTGGTGTATTCACCAGAGTTGTTCTCGTAAACGTAGACCACATCGCCTTCACTCAGGCCATTCACCGTAAGAGAAATATAGATGTCGCCACCGTTGGAAGAGCTAACCGAGCCAGGCTGTGAATAAGCTTCCGCTGTAACATCCCTTGCCGCCTCAGATTTTGCGGCATTTTCCGCCTCAAAGCTCGCGCTCAGCTTGATGCTTTCTGCGGAACCTGTGGCGGTGGTGGTGTAGTAAATACGTCCGGCTTCTTGCGTGCCAAAGTTAAGGCCGGTGATAGTGACAGTGCCGCTTTCTGCAACCGCCTCTCCGATCTTGTTATACTCGCTGCCGGATTTGGTGTAGACCGTGACAGTCTGGCCCGCAGGCACGTTCTTCAGTGTGAAGGTATCATTGGCGCCCGTGCCATTCTCTGCGGCGGCAAACTGGATGGACACCGGCTCCGTCTGGGGGAACTCGGCGGTCTCGAACATCTGCCATTCATAAATGCGGATACCGCCCCAGGGGGAAGTTCCATCATCATAAATGCGCAGTCTCCATTCCTGTGCAGCCACCGGTTCGTCCAGCAAGACATCCGTTACAGCGGCGGTGTTGTGCTGGATGCGCTTTGCCTCTACCCACCTGCCAGACGCATTCTTATACTCCAGAGCAAAGTCGACGGTGTTCATCAACACATCCTCGCCACCGTACTGGGCATGTTCTACGCGCCAGCGGCGGACCGTCACCTCACGACCAATGTCAATGTCCATATATCCGGTCTCCGCATTGGTAACACACCATTTGGAACCATTCAGGGAGGTCCCGTCAATGGCCTTGGAGGCAGGCTCGCTCTCATTCTGGCCAGAATATCCGGTTACCGTCGCCCCCAGGCAGACGTTTTCGAATTCTTTTGGTTCGTAGACTTCGGAGTCCTCATTGCTATACAGCCAGTCGATTATCAGTTCGGTGCCTTCACCGCGTACACCGTTGGCATTAACGGGGACGACTTTCAGCGTCACGTCGTCTTCGTCAAAATCACGAACCAGGGTAGGCAGGTAGAAGGCCGTGTTGGGGGTCTCCATGATCAGATTAGAAGTCCCGTTCGCGTTGACCTTGTAGATCTCATAGGAAGCAGCGCCGTCCACAGCATCCCAGTAAATACGTGCTTCCGCATCATAGGCGTTGTGATACAGGATCTCGTCCAGCGCCACAGAAGTAGGACCGGACAGCGCCGCGCGATCCTGATCCAAAATGGCAAGCTGGCCCAGGTTGATGTGGTAGTCGGACACAGCAGTATCGCTTTCCACCTTTAAACCAATGGCATACAAAGTCTTGCCGGCATGATCAGAAATATCTACCACCGTGGTGGTCCAGGTATCAGCCTCACTGGCAGTCAAATCGTAAGCGACTGTTTCGCATTTCTCATAGCTGGCAGTACTGTCATCGCCATAATAGGCAACCAACCTGGCCTTGCCATCATCGTTCTTGGCCGTCAGGCTCAGTGTCATGCCATCGGTCACAGCGACATCGGTGCTGTACAGCATGATGTCGTTTGCCTTGTTGGCATCCAGATCACCATAGAACTGAATGGAAGTGCCGCCGTTATAGGCGTCAGTGAAGTCATAGCCGCCATCAAGCTTCGAGCCGTCAGAATCGATGATCCAGGTCCAGGTGGGCATAACGTCCTGCACGGACTGGTAACTCCACTCGTTGTCACGGGAGAGTTCACCATTCACATAATAACCAACACCGTGGCCGGAATTAAAACTGGTTACGAACGGTGTGCTGAGGATCGGCGTCTTGTCGGCGAAGAATCGGGACATACCCAGCCAAGTGGATGAGGAAACATTAGCCACTTCTACCCGCGGATCTGAAGCAGAATTGACATAGAAGTCTTGTTCAACCTCGTGGAACTGCGCTCCGTTTGCAGAGTTACCTAACGTGGAGTTGGGGCAATACAGCGCGATGGATAGCTTTAGCTTGCCATCCGCGTCCACGAGCAGTTCATCACGGAAAGGCGTGTTCATGCCGTTTTGCTGTACATCCAAGCCCGCATAAGCATCGAAGGGGCTGCGGTTAATAGAGTTCATCGTGCTGACTGTAGTAGAAATCTGCCCTGTATACCAGTTGTAGTTCATAAAGAACTCATTGATTCCCACAGAGCCATCATCGCTACGCTCCATCCAACGCTGGTTCGAGCTATTAACCGCGTTCTGGTAAGATACGCCGCCGGAAGGCAGCATCGAGTCGTACCAGCTAATCAAGATGTCGGGGCACTTGGCGCGCATGTAGCGGATCATCTCATCCAACCTGGATGCAATCTCTGCACTGCAGCCAAAGGATTCCTGGTTGAAGAAGTATCCATCAAAACCATAGTAATCCATCACTTCCAGTAGCTTATCTGCCACGGGGAAACTGCCATCTTCCGCCTTTTGGCAGAAAGCGTCAACTTCCTCCGCATAGCCCGAGCCAGATCCCCAAGGGAAGCCCAGTGTAGCAACGACCGGCACACCGTTGGTGTGGGCAGCGTCAGTAAATTCGCCGGTGGGGCAGCAGATCAGGCCCTCCTCAGAACCGGACCAGTACACAAAAGAATCGGTGTACTGCCAGTAGTTGAAGGACCAGCTCATGAAGTTCTCGGTGCCTTGTGAACTGGTGGTGTCGTGGGAAGAGTTAGCCAGGGAGCAGAGCATGAGCTTTGCTTCCGGATTTGCCTTTGGGTTCACGACAAAACCGCCCTCTCGGTTTGCCATGGGAATGCTCGCCCTGCTGTATCGTGCGTCCGGGTCAGATTCCGGCGTCCACTCCAAAAGAGTGGCCACGCTGAAAGAGGGGCCGATCGGCATCAGGGACTCGTGTGCGGCATACGCTTCGTTCATCTCCGCTGACCCGTCTTTGCCGGGGGTCGCAGCACTTGCGGGCAATGCGGTACCGGACAGTACCATAGCCAGTGCCATCAGACATGAACCGAAGCGTTTCCACTTCTTGTTTTCCATTGGTAAAGCACATCCTTTCATTTCTCTTTTCTCAGATGCATCTAATCAATCGCGCCGAACCGGGTAATTTTGCCGAAAGCACCCTGTTGTTCCCTTTGAGGTTTGGAACTTACAATGATGACGCCGCTCTTGATTCAAACAGAACAGTCCGGGATTACACATCAAAGCGTTTCCATTCAATGCACAGCAAAATACTTTCACAGGGATCCGGTTGGGCTTTCCCTTAAGCACCACCTCCGCTCAAATTGATTTATATCCACCAGGAAACGTGGTCTGCCGCGCTCATTTGTCAAGCAGATATACATTTCTGCTATGCATGTGCGCGTATGGCCAAACCCGCTTCTGGCAAACACTCCTGTTTCCGGCCCAATAACGGCTACATAAAGCCCTGGCACAGAATCAACGCCATTTTTACGTATCGTCCCGTTCATTCCCAAACAAATTAGCAGGCAGACGGACAGACAATAGAGTGGGTAGATATCGCTACCATCAGCAACACATCGTTCTATTGTTCCACTTGACCGCCTCTACCGCGCCTTGCTTGAGGCATTGGATCGGCACACCTGATGCCAGAAGCTTCATAAGCGGATAGATTCAGAATTTATTCGGGCGTCTCTGATAAACCAAAATGCTGGAAAATTCGCTAAAAGATAACGGATGCAAGGCGCGAGACCGCCGCAATACTTGGTGTATTGCAAGGTTGAGTAACGTAGCAGACGCTGCTTTTGGGCAATACCGAGCAATTCAAAATGCCAATGCGGCGAGCGAAACGCGTGACCGGCTAAGAGAGAAGCACAGGCAATCCTTGGTGGATTGCCGAGCATTTTCTCAACGCTGATCATGTGCCGCGGCCGTCGCAGCGATGCTTTAGGCTTAAGCCGAGAATTGTGCGGGGATGCCCCGGTAGAATTAGACAGTGCTGGGGATTTTTCAGATACCCTCTAGGCTACGCACCACATACAAAGTGGTTTGAAGTTTTTATTGCCGACAATGGAGCGGCCATCTTGCCCAATTAGCTTTCCAACCAAAATGTTGTGCGAACCACAATCGCTGTTGGCTGCCACCAGGCAGACATAGCCCACACTTGTGCAAGCGATTACCCACAATTTCAGATGTCAAGTTGCATCGTCCTTGCAATATTTGTGTTCCGGTCATTTCAGCGTGCAGCGAGCAAAGAAAAACAGAAGCATATTCTGTTAATTGCATGTTAACTACATATAACAAAACAAATTGCAAAAAGAAGTTACAATGGATTAACAGGGAGGGGGTAGCGATTCCAAATCGATTAACTGGTGCTAATTTTAGCACATAAAGGTGAAAAAGGCAAGGGAAAGTACACAATTTTGTTGAAATTGTAAAAAGTGCACATAGAAATACTGTTAGGCGCGGAATTTCAGCGCTTGCCCAACAACTTTTTCTTACTTACTTTTTCATTTTTGGTATTTAAAACGCGAACGGACGTTTATTAAATGTTAACTTTTGTTAATGACAGGAACGGAACTATGCTTTCGTCAAATTCACAATAGAAGGTGCATTTTATTGAGTAGACGCTCATGTTCTGCGCCGGATTCCATGATATAAATTCTTGTCGTCTCGATGCTGGAATGACCGAGCAGGTCCGCCAGTTTCGAGATATTTTTTTCGAGGTTGTAAAATGTCCGCGCAAACAGGTGCCGCAGGTTGTGGAGGAAAACTTTCTTCCAGGCCACATTAGCGCGCTCGCACAGGGCTTTGAGCAGTTTCCAGACCGTTACGCGGCTCAGAGGCTTGCCAACACGGGAAAGAAACACCGGACCGGCATGAATGCGGTGTTTCTGGCACCAGCGGGTCAACCGGTGGCAGAGTTCGGCCGGCAGCAAAATTTCCCGGCACTTGCCCTTGCAGCGAATGGATGCCTTATGCCGGCGGACGGCTTCTGCCGTGATAAACTGCAGTCCCGAGACGCGGATGCCGGTGGAGCAAAGCGCTTCCAGCAGCAGCTGGGTGCGCTTGTTGCCGGCGGCGCGTGCGGCGTTCAGCAGGCGGAAATACTCGGCGCGGGTCAGTTCCCGGCCAGGGTCGGCGAAGATCCTGCGCTGGTGCTTGAGCGGCTTAGCTTTGCCAGCCACGTTGTCGATGCTCTCTTGGCAATCATTGACGGCAGCCAGCATCGCGTTCACGGTGGCAGGGGTATAGCCCTTTTCGGTCAGGCTATCCCGCCAGGCTGCAACGGTCTCGCGGGTCGGGATGTCCCCTGCCCCGGTATCGGCAAAAAAGCGGGCCAGGGCTTTGGTGTACTTCTGGATGGTGGCGGGGCTGTACTCCCGGTGGGTCAGCCAGGTCTGATAGGTGTCAAGAATAGATGAAGTTTTCATGCAGATCCTCCTTACTGGTATATAATTTGTACCTTTTATTATGCCGCAAAGAACAAGCGGCTTATATTCTAAATGAACAGTTCTGTTTTGCTAAGCATAATCCAGCAGCTTTACAACCTTCTTACCGCTGCACAACATTGGCTTGGGCAGCAGTCATACCGCGCAGTTGCACACTGCCGACACTATTGTGCTGCATCAGTGCATCAAACCGCTGCATATCCACGGCTGTAACCTTGCCGTTTTCGTCCTGCGTTGTAAAATCGCCGGAATAATACTGATCTGTCTGCAGGATCTTTTCTTCAAGGGTCATCCGGCTCATCAGGTCGCTGATGCGCTCTTCTGTCGAAAGATCCGGGTTCTGGTATGGCTACGGGGAAATTGAAAACATTCTGAAAACAGCAGGATTTATTCTGTTTTTTCTCAAAAAAATTGCCCCCTCCCCTGCCAAATTCCAGAAATCGGCAGAAAAGTGGGCATCAAGGTGGGCAAACCGCCCCAAAATGGTTGGACAACACTGTAAAACCGTGTCCAAAAATAGGTTGGCGAAATCGTCGATTTTCGACGATACAGCAAAGAAAAAAGCCTATGACATCTTTTTTGTCACAGGCTTATGGTGGGAGCTGGTGGATTCGAACCACCGAAGCATTAAGCAGCAGATTTACAGTCTGTCCCCATTGGCCACTCGGGAAAGCTCCCTTATTCAGTTTGTGGCCGCCGTGTCTCCCGGCGACGTATGTTATTATAGCAGAGGGCTTTTCAAAATGCAAGCCTTTTTTTAACTTTTTTTGAGATTTTTTGAAAAAAGTGTATTTTGTTCACAGCATCGAGCAAAAACTTTTCTTGACATACAGTTTCAGTAAGCGTACATTTATAATAGCAGTATAAATACAGCTTTGGGAGGTTTTTACTATGGCGATTCGTGTTGGTATCCTGACTTCCGGCGGCGACTGCCCCGGCCTGAACGCTACCCTGCGCGGCGTGGCCAAGGCGCTGTATCACCGGATGGGCAATAAAGTTGAGATCGTTGGCATTATGAACGGCTATGACGGCCTGATCAACGGCAACTACCGTGAGATGTCCCCTGATGAATTTTCCGGCATTCTGACCGTAGGCGGCACCATTCTGGGCACCAAGCGTACCCCCTTCAAAAAAATGCGCGTGGTTGAGGACGACAAGGTAGACAAGGTTGCCGCGATGAAGAAAAACTACCGCGCCGCCAAGCTGGACTGCCTGCTGTGTCTGGGCGGCAACGGCACCCACAAGACCGCAAACCTACTCAGTCAGGAGGGGCTGAACATCATCGGCCTGCCCAAGACCATCGACAATGACATCTACGGCACCGATGTGACCTTCGGCTTCCACACTGCCGTGGATATTGCCACCGAGGTCATCGACCGCATCCACACCACCGCCGGCAGCCACAGCCGCGTAATGTGCATTGAGATCATGGGTAACAAGGCCGGCTGGCTGACGCTGTACTCCGGCATCGCGGGCGGCGCAGACATCATCCTGCTGCCGGAGCTGCCCTACGACATCAAGAAGGTCGCCGCCGCCGTGGAGAACCGTGCCAAGGCAGGCAAGAACTTCTCGATTCTGGCGGTGGCCGAGGGTGCCTTCTCGGTGGAGGAAGCCAAGATGAAGCGCAAGGAGTGGACCGCCAAGCGCGCCGAGGCCGGTTACACCACCGCCACTGCCCGCATTGCCAAGGAGATCGAGGCCATGACCGGCGCCGAGACCCGCATCTGCGTGCCCGGCCACATGCAGCGCGGCGGCAGCCCCAGCGCCTACGACCGCGTGCTGGCCACCCAGTTCGGCTCCTACGCAGCCGGCCTTGTGGCAGACGAGCATTTCGGCGTGACCGTTGCGATGGTCAACCGCCATGTGACTGCCAACCCGCTTGCCGACATCGCCGGTAAGACCCGCGGTGTGCCCGGCGACTGCGACATGCTGAATGTCGCCCGCGCCATGGGGATCAGCCTGGGCTGATTCTCTACCCGCACAAACCCTTTTACCGCTCTGCTTTCTGCCCCTGCCCTTTGTGGCGGGGGCAACTTTTGTATATGGCATCCCTGCGCAAAAAAGGCCGCTCCCATTTGAGAGCGGCCTTTGCCATATACAAGTTTATTCTGCGGTGTAGTCCTTTTTGAGCAGGCTTAAAATCACAGCGCCGACAGCGGAACCGGCGGCGAGAGCCACCACATAGAGCAGTGCGTGGTCAACGACCGGGAATACAAAGATACCGCCGTGCGGGGCGCGCAGCGCGCAGCCGAACACCATGGACAGCGCACCGGACAAAGCCGAGCCGATAATGCAGCTGGGCAAAACACGCAGCGGGTCCGTGGCCGCATACGGGATTGCCCCCTCGGAGACGAAGCAGAGGCCCATGACATAGTTGACGATGCCGTTGCGGCGCTCATCGGGGCTCCACTTTTTGGGGCAGAAGGTGGTAGACAGCGCGATTGCAATGGGCGGGACCATGCCGCCGACCATGACCGCCGCCATGACCTCATAGTTGCCGGAGGCCAGCGCCGCCGTGCCGAACACATAGGCTGCCTTGTTGAAGGGGCCGCCCATATCCACACTCATCATACCGGCCACGATCGCACCCAGCAGAATCTTGGAGCTGCCGCCCAGCGCGTTCAGCCAGTCACTCATGGCAGTGTTGATGATGCCCATCAGCGGGTTGATGCCGCACATAACCAGACCGATGACCAGAATGCCGCCCAGCGGGTAGATCAGCATCGGGCGGATGCCGTTCAGGCTGGCAGGCAGCTTCTCGGTGATGTTCTTGAGGAACTGCACGATGTAGCCAGCCGCAAAGCCGGCCAGCAGCGCCGCGAGAAAGCCGCCGGAGACGCCGGTCGTGTCACCGGAAGCAAGCCCCGCAAAGCTTGTGCCGTTCATTGCCAGTACACCGCCCGCAAAGCCGACCGCCAAACCCGGACGGTCGGCGATGGACATTGCGATAAATCCCGCAAGGATCGGCAGCATATAGCCGAACGCCGCGCCGCCCACCGTCTTGAAGAAGGCGGCCACCGGGGTGTTCATGCCGAAGTTGGACGGGTTGATGCTGTAATCATCCAGCAGGAAGGCCAGCGCGATCATGATGCCGCCGCCCACCAC
>ENA-OWPB01002636-OWPB01002636.1-human-gut-metagenome-genome-assembly--contig:-NODE-2636-length-11903-cov-3.431550_pt1 | contig 11903 bp, 10 predicted proteins | sample MGYA00248260_ERZ651838 | MGnify/ENA primary metagenome ERZ651838 (study PRJEB26924, sample SAMEA4378304) | human gut metagenome | biome: human gut; feature: human-associated habitat; material: faeces...
GATATCAATGAAGATACAAAAGGCGGAACATTTGGAATCCGCCTTTTTTTATGTGCATTGATGTTTGCTGCATTTTTAACAGTGGATAAACAAAAACAGGAAGTATTTCATATGAGCAGCAGTGATATAGCCAATGAAATTACAAAAGATATGGATATTCAGGAAATTTGGAAATCAATGTAACAGTTGTAATAAGTTGTAACAAAACCTTAAGAAATTCCTAATAACTATCCCGTTGAGAAAAATGTCGAACTGAGCTATACTTAACTGAGAATAAGAAAAGGAAAAGTGGAGAAAGAATACCTATGAGTAAATTTCGAGATGAAGATGAATTTAATATAGATGAAAATCAGAGATATGCCTTTGATGAAGACTATGATCTGGACGATGAAGACAGCGGGTTAGATGAAGATGAAGACTATGATCTGGATGAAGACTATGATCTGGACGATGATTATATAGATTACGGAACAGAAATAGAAGATTCAGAGAGGTATTCTGACTATGACGATGATTGGATTTCTCATGAGAATAGAAGAATCCATGGAAACCATTCGAAGAATAAATCGGATGATCTGAAAGGGCATGATAGCAGAAGTGAAAGACATGAAAGCCTTAAAAATCGCCGAAAGAGAAAGAAGAGGAATCAAATCCTGATTTTTGCGGCCTGTTTAGTACTTGCATGTCTGGTCTTGACCGGAATATTAAAGTTTGCCGGAGTGATCGGTGTTAAGACTGAAGTTACGCTCAAAGCAGACAAGATTGAAATGCAACAGAACAGTCAGGATCCGGTAAATCTTACAGCTACTGCAACATCAGAGGACGAGAAAAAAGCTGCCAAAGTATGGCTGGATAAGAAAAAGGGTTACAGTGTTGCAGATTTCATCAATGAACTGAGAGCTGGAAAGAATTATGAGATTTCCACAGATGCCAAGACTGATACAGAAGGGAAATACAAGATTACGATTAAGATGAATTCCGATATCCAGAAAAAGCTGGAAAATGAATGGAAACATAAAGTCAGACTGACAGTTGTAGGCGGTACATTTGTTGTGACAAATCCAACGGGAACATGGGATGGAGACAAGTTTAAGAAGTACGATGGTACATATGTAATGAATGATTTTGTAGTTTCCAAAGGTAAGACTTATTATTTTGATGCAGATGGTAATAAAGTAACCGGAAAGCAGACCATCAATAATGCAACATATTTCTTCAATAAAGACGGTGTTATGCAGACCGGATGGAAGAAAACGGATGACGGAACATATTATCTAGGTGATAATGGCGCGGCAGCCATTGGCTGGCAGACCATTGAAGATGAAGATTATTATTTCGACAATAGTGGAATTATGGCGACCGGAGAAGTTCAGGTAGGTCTTGTAAAATGTACATTTTCCAAAAAAGGTAAACTGAAATCAAAAGGAGATGTCAATATTGATGCGAGTAAACCGATGGTGGCGCTTACATTTGATGACGGACCGGGAGAACGAACCGGAGAGCTTCTGGCTCAGTTAGAGAAGTATAATGCACATGCAACATTTTTTATGCAGGGAAAGAATATTCCAGGAAAAGAAGATTTTGTAAAAAAGATGAAAGAAATTGGTTGTGAATTAGGAAACCATTCTTATGACCATCCGCAGCTTACAAAGCTCAGTGCAGATAAGATCGCAAATCAGATGGGTACAACGAACGATCTGATTCAACAGGCAGCAGGATCCACGGCAACCGTCATGAGACCACCTTATGGTGCGATTAATGATACGGTAAGATCTTCTGTAGGACTGCCAATGATTTTATGGAGTATTGATACTCTGGATTGGAAGACAAGAAATGCACAGTCAAGCATCGATACGGTTATGAATGATGTACAGGATGGAGATGTTATTCTGATGCATGATATCCATACAGAATCTATTGATGCGGCACTTGTCTTGATTCCAAAACTTGAAGAAGCAGGCTATCAGCTCGTGACAGTTTCAGAGATGGCAAAGGCAAAAGGCGTTGCATTACAGAACGGTGAGAAGTATGTTGATTTCTGGGAAAAAGATGTAGAAAAGTATAAGAGCAGCGGCTCAGCCCTGACAGATACAAGCAGCAGTTCATCATCTGATGCGAAGAGTGAAGCAACCTCTGATGCAGACAGCTCAAAGAAAAGTGACAGCAGTTCTTCAAAAGACAGCAGTTCTAAAAGGAGTAGCAAGAAGAGTAATTGAAATCATAAGGCGTTAAAGAAAGAATCTGTATAATATATCAGCTGGGAGATGACTCCCACCTCGCAGCAAGAATGCCGAGGCATTCTTGAATATTATTCAATAGTTAAGAAGGGACAACTTGTGAAAGCTAAAAGGACAAACATTATAAAAAAGCAAGGAACAAAGACATTGGCAGGGATTCTGGCAGTTGGCATGACATTTGGCACACCGATTTCAGTACTTGCAGATGATAATACATCGGACAGTACGATGGAACAACAGGCAGAGGTACAAAATGTATTGGCAAAAAAAGTTGATGGTTCAGAAACTTTGGTGAAAGTATCTGAAGTAGTACTTGGAATGATTAAGCGCAGTGAGGTGAAGCTGGACACCGATAAGTATCTGAAAGATGTGACGACTGGACAGAAGGTAGATCCGACAACCGGAGAACGAGTAGATGAACCGGAAACACCAGTAGAACCGAGCGAACCGGAAATACCGACAACACCGACAGAACCGAGCGAACCGGAAGCACCGACAACACCGACAGAACCGAGCAAACCGGAAATACCGGAAGCACCGACAACGCCGAGTGAGCCGGAAACTCCTGCTGACAATATAGAAAATACAGAGACAGATCAGAATGGACAAGCTGATCAGGAGGAAGCGGTTCAAACTGAGAATACAGAAGCAAGTAATGAGAATTTAATTTCCAGGCAGCAGATTGTAAAACTTCCACAGATTATTGATGATTTCAGATTTTGGACAGTTGCAAGAATTTATGCATTTGCAAAGGAGGATCTGTATATCAGAGAATCCATTCCGGAAGGAATAGATGGAACAGCTGACACATCAGACGAATCTTTGAAAGTAGATAAAAAGGCTGCGAAAAAAGAAGCAAAAAAGTTAAATGCTATTTACGAAAAGGCAGAGCTGAATAAAAAAGCAGCAATTCACGCAGAGTCTATTACCGAACAGGAACAGACAGAAGACGATGTGACGCTAAACGAGAATGTAACAGATCAGAATGCTGAGAAGGTCCGTTACATTGGTAAACTTGACAAGAATGGTCTTCTGTACATTTTAAAAGAAGAAAATGGCTGGCTTTACGTAGAGTCCGGTAATGTCAGAGGATTTGTGAAAGCATCGGAAGTTTATACCAGCAATGCGGCGCAGAAACTTTTGGAAGTTTATCAAAAAGAAGCAAAGAAAACTGCAGCAGAGAATGGGGCAGAATATACTGGAATTGAAGGAACGGCAGCAATTGCCCAGGCATTAGTTTCACCACTGGAAAATCAGGCATATACGTATCTTCGCGCAACGGTAAATCAAACTGTTGCAGACAAGAATTATGCGACGGTAAATGCGACGATGCTGAATGTGCGTGAGGGCAAAGGTACAGAATCCAGAATCGTGGGAACGATGAATCGGGGCGCGCTTTGTTATGTGCTTGCAGATGTGGATTCTGACTGGGTATATGTGGAGTCCTCAGATGTGCGTGGATTTGTGGCAAGACAATATCTGAATACCGGAGATGAAGTTACCAAGCAGGTGGAGATTACAGGCGAGGATCACTATCAGACCGCAGAAGAAATTATATCGCCAGAAGAAAATCAGGCACTTTACTATACACTGACGTCTACAAAAGAAGGAACTCCGAATGGAGCAGTTCGAGAATCTATTTTGGAATATGCTTCTCAGTTTATAGGTAATCCATATGTCTGGGGAGGAACCAGTCTAACAGAAGGGGCAGACTGTTCTGGATTTGTGCAGCAGATTTATAAGGCATACGGGTATGACATCCCAAGAGTTGCACAAGATCAGAGTCAGTATGGGACACAGATTCCTGTGGAAGATGCCCAGCCGGGAGATCTGATTTTCTACGCAAAAGCAGGACATGTTTACCATGTAGTCATGTATGCAGGCGATGGAAAAACGATTGAGGCAGCCAACACGAAAGCCGGAATTATCAGTGGCACTGTCAATACGGAAAATGCAGTGTGGGCAACTCGTATATTAGAGGATAATGAGGTAGTTGTTGATGGAGGCATTGGAGAAGTCAATGCAACGACAGATATGTATGGTACATGTCTTGGAAATTTTAAGATTACATACTATTGTGCATGCGAAAAGTGTTGTAATAAAGCAGATGGAATTACAGCAACAGGAAGCCGTGTGGCAGAAGGAAGAACCATTGCAGTTGATCCAAGTGTAATTCCATACGGAACAAAAGTTATCATCGGAGGACATATATTTACAGCAGAAGACTGTGGTGGAGCGATTAAGCAGAATCACATTGATATCTATGTGAACAGCCATGAAGAGGCAAAGGCGCTTGGTGTGGCAAATGCCCCTGTATATCTGGTAAAGTAAAGACATTGTTTTTTTGCAGATTTATTACAAGATCACAATAATTATTATAAATTGCAAAATGAGAGACAGTAAAGCAATGAAGTCATGCTTTGCTGTCTTTTCTGAGCTAAAAACACAGGCACATTTTTTTGTATAAAGGATAATAAAAAAGGAAGAAAATTATGAGCAGGGAAAAGAAATACGAGATTGATATGTGTAATGGATCAATCATGGACAAGTTAATATCATTTGCATTACCGTTGATGTTATCCGGTATGCTTCAGTTAATGTTCAATGCGGTGGATATTGTAGTCGTAGGAAGATTCAGTGGAAGCCAGTCTCTTGCGGCAGTAGGGGCAACGACAGCGCTTATTTATCTTTTTACAAACTTATTTATTGGTATTTCTCTTGGTGCAAATGTATTAGCTGCCCGCTACTATGCGGCGGGAAAGCATGAAGAAATGTCCGAGACCGTTCATACAGCAATGATGTTTGCTTTAATCAGTGGAATTATTATGATTTTTGTGGGATTATTTTTTTCAAGACTTGCGCTTGAGATTATGGGTACCCCTTCGGATGTTATTGATCAGGCAACGTTGTATATGAGAATTTATTTCCTGGGCATGCCTTTTTTTATGCTTTATAATTACGGCGCAGCCATATTAAGAGCTGTCGGAGATACGAAACGGCCACTTATATTCCTAATTATTTCCGGAGTGGTCAATGCATGCTTAAATATGTTGCTTGTTATTGTATTCCATCTGGACGTGGCAGGAGTTGCGATTGCAACGGTGACTTCACAATTTATTTCCTGTGTACTGGTAATTGGTTGTTTATACAGAACTAAGAGCAGCTACCAGTTACGATTTTCCCGCTTGAAGATCCAAAAGGAATATCTGAAACCAATCTGCCAGGTTGGAATCCCGGCTGGAATTCAAAGTACTGTAATTAATTTTTCAAATGCATTGCTTCAATCTTCGGTGAATTCATTTGGCTCAACGACTATGGCCGGATATACAGCAGCAAATAATATTTTTGGATTTCTCTATGTCTCTGTCAATGCAATCACACAGGCATGTATGAGCTTTACCAGTCAGAACTATGGACTGCGAAAACTGAAACGTATGGATAAAATATTGATTGATTGTCTGATTCTGACAGTTATCGTATCGCTTGTATTAGGAGGCGGAGTTTATTTATTTGGAGCAGAGATTCTGAGATTATATACGGAAGAGGCAGAAGTGATTAGTTGTGGTATAGAAATTTTTGCATATACCACCGTGACATATTTCCTGTGCGGAATTATGGATCTTTTTCCAGGGGCACTCCGTGGTATGGATCGTTCAACAGTACCGATGATCTTATCAGTTATTGGTACAGTGGGAACAAGAATTGTATGGGTGTTCTGGTTGTTTCCGGCTCACCGTTCGCTGGCATTTTTGTTTATCTCATATCCGGCGTCATGGCTCATTACAATTGTGATGCAAGTTATTTGCTTTTATTTTGTGAGGAGAAAAGTGCATGGGTAACAGTAGGTTACGCTAAGATTTAACGGAAGATTCCAGATGTAACCGATAGTGAATAATATGCGGAAAAATATGCAATCGAATTTAATTGACTATTATCTGATTACAATATATTATGATATAGAATTCAAAGTAAACCTCAATAGTTTTACTTTTTGGGTATTACAATATAGCGGATGTGTAGAAGTTCTTGACAGAGGAAAGAAAGGCGAGAAATCTTATAGAAACAAGATTAAAGAAACACTGAAAAAGCATTGGAAAAGTATGGGGATTAAAGATGAAGATAATAACTTGGAATGTAAATAGATTCAATGGTACTAGCAAATATGATATATGGATTGAGGCAAGAAAACGTTATTTAAAAGAAGTGTATACGTATATTGAACAACAACAAATTGGAGAGGATGATATTATATTACTTCAGGAAGTTCCTAGAGATATGGAATGGCAAGATGTGATAAAAGAAAACTACAAAATTTTATCATGGTATGATGATAATGAAAAGTTTATCGATGAAAAATCTGATATAACTATAGAGAATAGAAATAGTAGGTTTAGATCTCAAACAATTGCAATAGTTACTAAGGAGAGTAATTGGGATTTAAAAAAATTTTGTGATGCAATAAATTTTGGAAAATGCGATGAAAAAAACGGAGGTAAGTTCAATTATGTTAATAGATATGTTCAACTTAAAAACAAAAAAAGTAAGATTGAATTATTAGGCATTCATATGCCAGTTGGAGATAAGGGAGAGGGTGGAATAGTTGAATTGGATAAAGCTGCTAAAGAATTATACGATAAAGAGTATATACTACCACATATAATAATGGGCGATTTAAATGCTGGAGATTATGAAAAGGAAGGTGGGTGTCAAGACTTTCAAGAAAACAGAAATAATTATAATGATTTTGTAAAAAAATACGGTTATGAAGATGCAATAAAAAATGTAAAAACTACAAATTATCAAACACCAACAGAAATAGATCATGTTTTGATAAAAAAAGATTCTATATATAAAGATTCTTCATATGTACCTGAAATGCAAAAAGTTGACTATAAGGAATTATCAGATCATTATCCGATAATAGTAAATATGAAGAAATATTAAGGAGAGAGCCAAATGGCTCTCTTTTTTTGAAAGTAGGAAGTTGTAAAGGTTTATGCTCAATCCAATTATGTATAAATATAACATAGCGGACGGAAATTACCTAATTCAAGAGGTTGATATCAAAGAGGAGAATTCGTCCTCCGTTTGCTCCTCTGCCGAAACCTTGCAAGTACACTATAATAAAATCAGAATCAAGAAAGAGAGGATAACGAAATGGTAGTTTTTGACAATTGGAAATTCAGAGAAATATTGAAAAGCATAGTAGAGAAAAAGGAACTTAATGGAGACAGGATATCTTCTAAACAACAGTTATATGTGCGGATAGGTGAAGAACTGCATGTATCACCGGAAACGGTTAAATATTGGCAGAGAGATAAATCCAGTGGACCGGATTCTAGAACACCAGAACTTTTGGATGAATTGGAGAGTTATTTGGGATATCCGAAAGGTGCTTTGCAAAAGGAGATAAAGATAGAGGAAGAAAAAACGGAGGATAAGAGAATGGATAAAGTAAGTGAATTTCAGAAAAATCAGATCATGGAGATTTACGAGGCTTTAAAAAGTTTTGTAAGCGAGATGGCTATAGAGAATGAAGATGAATACTACAGGATCCGAACTGTCATAGAAAGAAAGCAACTGGTTCTTCCGGATACAATATTTAATACGATACTGCAGTTTATGGATAATGTCGTTGAAGAATATGTTTTTGATGCGGAGAGACCAGCTTTTACCGAAGAAGAAGCAGAATATGAGAATAGTGTGATGAACATAAAAACAGATGCAGCGTTTAATAAGCTGATGAGTCATTTTTTAGAAAGACTCCAGGAGTTGGATGAAAAAATAGACCAATTCGCGGAACAAGAACTGCGAGCGTATCTTTTAGGATAATATTTTCGAAAGGATCGATTTATGCGGATTAAAAGCAGAGCCATATTATACAATCTCACCATAAAAGGCAGAAAGAGTCATTGGTGATGTATTTCAGACATCGGATAATGGGCTTTAATCCGCAAGGGATAGGAGAGTAGTAAATCAGAATCAATAAGGAGACAACATGGGATTTAAACATTATAAATTTCAACCAAATGAGTATGTGCTTGTGATGAAGAACGGGAAAGTTATAAAGCAGGGAATTGGATTATCATTTTTTGTAACACACTTAACACAGGAATGTCAGTGGTTCCTACAGTGTCATTTGACACATTCTTTGCTTTCGATGATGTGTTGACATCGGATTTTCAGAGAATCAATATACAGGGTGATATTTCTTACATTATTCGTGATTACGAAAAGGTAGCTGGAATGATTGATTTTTCGTACACAAGTGAATCAGGGTATGAAGGGAAAAAAGTTGAAGCAAAGCAGGTGATGGGAAAGCGAATAACAAACTTAGCAAAGACATCTGTTTCTAAGTTTGTTAATGCAAGAGATGTAAAGGCGGTAATTCATGCACAGGAGAAATTAGCAGCATTTTTGTCTGAAGAAATGACCTCCAACGAAGCCATTAAAGAGTTAGGATTGGAAGTTGTAACCGTATCCATTTTGGCTGTATCTCCTTCATTGGAAACTCAAAAAGCTCTGGAGTCAGCTACAAGAGAACAAATCCTTCAACAACAGGATAATGCGATTTATAAGAGAAGAAATGCGGCGATAGAACAGGAACGAATTGTTAAGGAAAATGAGTTGAATACAGAAATAAAAGTTGCGGAGAAAGAGCATGAAAATCAAATGCTAAGGCAAAAAAATGCTTTGGAAGAGGTTGAGCTTAAAAGTAAGTTAAGAAAAGAGCAAGCGGACACTAAAGCATACGCCAATGAAGTTGTACTTAAAGCATTGGAATCAGTGGATAAGGAAGTTCTTCTTGCCATTCTTTTATCCGGTATGGACAGTAAAACACTGATTGCAAAGGCATTTAACAGTCTTGTGGAAAACACGGATAAAATCGGAAATTTGAATATTTCGCCTGATCTTCTGGAGACATTGACATCTTCGGGTGTTACTACAAGTAATTAAGTATATAATCTGGGTGATTCTAATCAGGAAATTGCCCGGTAATGGAGAGCAAATGGATAGAAATGCAAATAAAATTGTGATTGTGACGCAGAAGAGTCGCCTTCAAGAGCTTTTGTACAAGTATAATACGAAGGCTCAGGCAAAGTTTTATATAGAGCATATGGGAGCAGACTTTTCCGATTATATATTGGAAGATGAAACGTATCAAAAGGCACTCGCTAATGTGAAACAGATTGCTGATAAGTATGCAAAAATTACAGTGGTTGACAGGGAATTTATTCCCAATATGCTGTTTGGAAAAGATGATATCGTTATTACTGTCGGAAGAGATGGTCTGGTATGTAATACGGTGAAGTATTTGAGCGGACAAAAGTTAATCGGAGTCAATCCTGATCCTGCAAGGTGGGGTGGGATGCTACTTCCGTTTGAGGCGGGAGAATTGGAGAAGATTATCCCCCAAACGATAACTGGTGACTGTGATGTAAAAAATGTTACCATGGCAAAGGCTGTAACCAATGATGGTCAGAAAATGCTTGCTGTGAATGATTTTTTTATCGGTCCCAAATCTCATACATCAGCACGATATGACTTAACCACACGCCATACTTTGGGGCGTGTCATAACAGAAACACAGTCTTCATCCGGTATAATAGTTTCTACAGGAATTGGGCAGACTGGATGGTATAAGTCAGTAATGGCACAGGCAAAGGCCGCATGTGGATTGTTTGGTTATGATGGTAGTGGTGATTATGAAAAGATTGGATGGGATGAGAAAAAGTTAAGTTTTGTTGTTAGAGAGCCATTTCCTTCAAATACAACAGATGCTACTGTTGTATTTGGAACGATTGGTGAAGGAGATCTGTTCCGGGTATTATCTAAAATGCCTGAAAATGGAGTAATCTTCTCTGACGGAATGGAGAAAGACGCAATTGAGTTTAATTCTGGAGTAGAAGTAAATATTGGAATGTCGGAATGGAAAGGGTGTCTGGTGAGATAGATGGCAGAAGTATATGATGTGACGAGGGATGTTTTAGTTGAAGATTTAGTTTTTATAGCCATAAATAAGGAAAACGGGATAACAATAGAAGTTCCTTTTTGCTATTTATATCCCTATGAAAGGGAAGTCGTGGATATTTGTCTTGATTGTTTTGCATATCGTCGAGATGACAGGAACAATTTGCCTGTGGGAATTTATGATAATGATTTTATTTGGAGATTAAAAAGAATAGACGAAGAACCCTCGGACATAAAACCGATCAAGTTCATTTCGGCTTATCATACGAAGGAATACTGTTTGGTAATAGAAACGACAGCAGACACGAGAGAATATGATTTTCATAGATTACATAAGTATTACTCAGAGTGCAGTTTTGAAAGTTTTACGATTAAAGAATATTTTATTATATTCGAACATGGACCATAGATCAGATATTCGGATTTGCATAGGTATACCTAGTTATATGGATGAAGATGTGTAATTGAACCGTTTATTAACTATTCAGGAAACCGGAGATTCTTAACATTGTCAGTGTAAAATTAAAAATAGGGTAGTGATTTTTGCGTAAAATGCAGATGGCCATGGATTCTAAAGGTTATCTGCATTTTTTATGCCATAGCTTATTGCGATAAAGATGTCTTATCCGTATATTAAAAATTTAATTAAGATGCTTTGTCTAATAAATTTTTGCAGTAAATTTACGGTTCTGGGATTAAAGAATGGATTACGCCTGGAAAATATAGTATAATTTGTATTAGAAATTTTGGGATATATACTGAGCTAGACAGAAAATGCAATATCATTATAGTATAGCACCATAATCTGAGAAATGTGAAATATATAAGAATATGAAAAAGAGAGAGGCTGATAAAATGACATTAGAACAATATATGAGAGAACTATGGTTAATGGATAAACAGTATGGACAAGAGGAAGAATTATATCCACTAATTAATATGCTTTTGAGAGATGGTCCGAACATGGAAAACCTTTCGATACGTGATGTTCATAAGGGGGAAAGAGCTAATAATGTTAAGTCAAGAAAATATATAGATGGATTTGGAAGCTTTCCAGACCTTGCGATTTTTGATGAAAGTTTTCCAGATCTTTCGGATGAAAATATAGTCAGTAATTTACAAAAAATATATGGTTGTGTGGAAGCAAAATGTAATAAAAAAAATCCGGAACAAATTGAAGTAAAAATTGTAGCAGAAAATAAATCAGAACAGCCAAAACAAGAAAATTATTTTATAAAAACAAATAATACGAAGACTTACCTTCACGATACTGAGGGGAGCGCAACAGTTGAAGGTCAATTTTTAGGAGAATTATTGTGGTATGGAAAAGTTCTATATACAGATGGATTAATATGGAAATATTATAAACTTTCTGAAGACTCAAGAAAAATTAGTAATAAACGAAAAGGATATATTGAGTTGATAGATAAAAATGAACTTCCCCAAGAGCCATTTGAGTATAAAACATGGATTTTTGAACAGTGTAAAGCGGATGATTTGAAGATTACAATTACATCAGAGGAAATCGGAAATTTAACAGATATATATCATATATATCAGGAAATAAAAAAAGAAAATAAAGAAAAAGAAAAGTTTGAGCAAAAGTGGGAAGCTCTTAAAGATAAAAAAGGGTTTGAGCAAAGGTGGAATGACTTCAAAGAAAAACTCGCAGAAATTAAGTGGAATGAGGATGTA
>ENA-OWPB01002642-OWPB01002642.1-human-gut-metagenome-genome-assembly--contig:-NODE-2642-length-11855-cov-8.534407_pt1 | contig 11855 bp, 10 predicted proteins | sample MGYA00248260_ERZ651838 | MGnify/ENA primary metagenome ERZ651838 (study PRJEB26924, sample SAMEA4378304) | human gut metagenome | biome: human gut; feature: human-associated habitat; material: faeces...
TTTAATCTGTCTATTGCTTTCTAAGGCTAAGGTGTTTACAATACTCATAAAGGGCCCCTTTGGGTTATTTTTTAAGATTCGACACCTTAATTTTACCACAAATGGATGCTCTTTTTTCATTCGCCTGATAGGCGAAAAGCAATATTCAGTTAAAATATAGAAACTATATGGTTTTCAGCCACTTTTACGGCTGTGCCGTGAATAATCTAGGCTACTTATAATATCCCTACATTTTCATTCACGTTTTAGGAAGAAAGGATTACATATGCCTTCATATCACATTTTTTCAGCTACAACCACACAGGTACCATATTTATACCAGAATTTTATCATCCCCTATTTTCCTGCAAAGGAAGTAAAACCATTAAAAAATATCCTTCGCATGATGGATACGAAACTTTATAGAGTCCTCTGCATCACTTCCGATCAGCGTAGTTTTCCCTTAAAAAATAACGAATCTAATGTTGAAGGGGTTGCATTTCTTACTACCTGCCCGGATGCTGATTTTTATCTATTAGATTATCTGGCAGTGCATTCTACCGCCCGTTCCAAGGGTTGGGGAAGCCTTCTTTTAAATGAATGTGGGCGTTTTACAGATGGTCTACCTGTTATTATAGAGACGGAATCCATTGAAACAGCCAAAAATGACTTACAGCGCTGTCAACGGATAAATCGTAATCGTTTTTATACCAAAAACGGAGCGCAGCCGACCGGCATACGCTCCTGCATTTTTGATACAATATATGATAACTGGATTCTTTCTCAGACTCCTTCTGAACTGACGCAGGAAGAACTTCATGACCGCCTGCGCAAACTGTACCATTTTATGGTTCCGGATATTAACTTATACGAAAAATCTATAAAGATTCCTTATTAATACCAACATTTTTATTCCTATATGAGAATATATTAGCATATACGTTTACATACATTCGTGTATATTTTTATATAGCGTAAAACCTTTATCCAATACCGATTCATCAAAATCAAACACCGATTCATGATGCAATCCTCTGATTCTGGTTCCCAAAAGCATATAAACTGCTTTTCCGCTCTGCTGTTCTACCATATCCATAAACACAGCTCCATCGTCGCTGGCCCCAAAATCCTTCGTCAACATATAATCCAAAAAACAGCCAGTCGATTTCGCCACCGCCAGTACTTTCTGACTAAGCGCTTCATCACTAGCAGCACTGACGCTCTCTCCCTGAAACTGCACTTCATATGTAACACCATACTCTTTTGCTGCCCGCTCAATACAGGAAAGTGCCTGTTCCTTCATATAAGTATTCAGTTCTCCCGTTTCGCCTCTTGTCTCCACGATCATTTTTGCGTGAGCAGGAATCGTATTACGGGCTTCTCCGGCTTCCATTTTTCCCACATTCAATCGTGTGATTCCTGTTTTCGGTCGTGGAAATACCTGCATATCCATGGTGGCCTTCGCTGCTGCCAATAAAGCATTACGTCCCCGCTCTGGTGCCAATCCCGCATGAGCACTTTTTCCAGTAAAAGTCACATCAAACTTGCTGGTAGCAAGAAAACCCTTCGCTCCTGCCACAAAAGTATCTTCCGGTGCAAATCCGATATGACAGCAATACAATTCATCTATTTTGCCAAAATTCCACTGATGTCGGAAAGCAAAGGCACCGCGCACGCCTTCTTCCGCCGGTTGAAAAATAAACATATATCGACCGCAGATTCTTCCTGCAACTGAACCTGATAAATCTGCTATCGTTTCATTAAATTTAGATACATTTCCATTTGATATTGCCTCACCAGCCGACGTTCTGTCCACACAATCTATTGATCTTCCATGTTGTTTTACTTGATTTTCCACACAATGTTCTAAATTTCCATGTTGCTTCTGCTTCACCTGTTCTGCCAGATACTCTGCAAAAGTCAGCCCCAATGCCATATGTCCATCATGCCCGCAAGCATGACAAACACCCTGATATTGCGAAACAAACTGCTCCTTCACCGGCACTCTGTCGACATCCATACTTTCTGCCACAGTCAACGCATCCATATCAAACCGAAAAGCCTTCGTCTTTCCTTCCCGCTTTGTATCCAAAATTGCCACAATTCCGGTACGATGATCCATCCGCGTTATCCATGTTGCCACTTTATCTTTCGCTATTCCCTGTTCTATTGCCAGCTTCACCGCCCGCTGCTCCCAGAGAGCTGTTTCCTCCTCCGTTGGTGGATCCATACGTTTCTCATCCTTCAAAATCTCCCTGCCAACAAGAACCTTAAAACCAGCCTTCTCCAGATGCTCCGCAATAAAAATCGTTGCAAAAAAAGTCAGCCAGCCCGGTTCCGGATATTTATGAAATAATCTACGATATACAACCGTCCTTCTCTCCCACGCATCCATTTTCTCCATTGATTTTCTCACTTTCTACTAAAAGTTCATCTTGCTTGAACAAACATGTCATAACTGAGAAGCGAATTTTCAGAATCGCAATAACACACGATCAATAACTGCAATGCAAAATTTCAGAATCACAATGGTACACAATCAATAACTGGGATTCAAAATTTCAGTATTTTTTCTCAAGGAGCGATTGCTGGCGACTGAGACAAAATCCTGAAATTTTGTTCACAACTTTACGTTCAAAATCCCCCATTCTGAAATTTTGTTCACTACCTTCCGTTCAAAACATTACAAATTCTGAAATTTCGTTCACTACCTCCCGTTAAGCCACAACTATTTCAACTTCTTCAACACCGCCAGCGTCAACGCCCAATTCCGTTTCACCGAAGAAACACTAATACTCTCTCTGGTCGTATGAATATCATTGATCTGCGGTCCATAAGAAATACAATCCAGTCCCGGCAGTTTTTCACTGAAAATACCGCACTCCACTCCGGCATGAATCGCCTCCGTCTCTGGCTTTTTACCTGTAATCTCCTCGTAAGTCTCGATCATCAACGGACGAATCGCGGAATCTTCCTGATACTCCCATGCCGGATACACACCGGAAATTCTACAATATCCACCAAACGCTTTTGTCAAATGCTCCATCTGGCTCATGAGCCACTCTTTCTCACTGGTCACACTGCTTCGAACAGAAAATGTCATGGAAATCTCATCCTCTGCCTGCTCTAAAGTTCCCATATTCAGTGAAGTCTGTACACTGTCCGGGAACTCCGGAATCCGTTTCTGCACACCGTTTGGCAGATGGATCAGCAGCGCCATCAGTTTCTGCGCTGTCTCTTTATCCAACGCTTCGTACTCCCCATACTCTTTTTTCTCTACATAAATGTGCAAATCTGGATCTGTAAAGTGATGTTCCTTTTTCAAAATTGTCTCAAACGCAGAAACTGCATCTTCAAATGCCGCAATATCTTCTTCTGGAACCACCAGAACCGCATCACACTGTTTTGCAATAGCATTTTCCTTCTCTCCACCATTTGCAGAAACGATAGACAAACCTGTTTTTTCCATACAATAAGCTAAGAAACGACCAAATGCCTTATTTGCATTGGCACGCTCTTTATCAATCTCCATACCGGAATGACCGCCCATCAGTCCGTCTATATGCCAATCATACATCTGACCAGACACAGTCTCTTTTTTAACCGGTAAACAGCAAGCCACCGTAGCCGCACCAGCGCATCCGATCAGGAAAATACCGTCATTTTCAGAATCCATATTCATCAGGATTTTTCCCGTCAGGTCAGAGGCATCCAGTGCCGTTGCCCCTATCAGTCCGACTTCCTCTCCTACCGTAAATACAGCTTCCAGAGCCGGATGCGGAATGTCGTCTGCTGCCAGAATAGCCAGTGCGTAAGCCACTGCGATTCCATCATCCGCACCAAGAGATGTCCCCTTTGCCTGCACCCAGTCACCATCGATTTCCAGAAGCAGGCCGTCTTTTTCCAGATCCAGCGTACAGTCGGCATCTTTGACCGCTACCATATCCATGTGGCCCTGCAAGATTACTGTCGGTGCCTGCTCATACCCCGATGTGGCATCTTTCCAAATAATCACGTTACCACATGCTTCCTGACGGCATTTCAGACCATGTTCTTTTGCAAAATTTACACAGTAATCACTGATCTGCTGCGTATTTCCGGATCCATGTGGAATACTGCAAATATCTTCAAAATACGAAAAAACTTCTTTCGGCTCCAAATTTTCTAACACTCTCATTCTACTTCTCTCTTTCCAATTTATTCAACTCTATATATCTATTTCACTTCAAAAATGCATTACCTTTTTCTACATAATATATTTCACTCCGTATATTCCATAAGCACTCTTATCTGGCAAAAGGTACTCTTATTCATCTCAGTCTGAGTTGAGACTCCCACTTCTGCAAGTGGTGAGTAGTAACAAGTATTTCTCAGTGGGAGTTCAATCTCCGACTGAGATAAATGCTCCGCGAGGGCGCACATTGTCTGGGAGACAATGGTTTTGCGCCGACCGGAACGGAGTGTAGAGTGCAGTGATTCTGAAAAGAAGATGTCAGCTTGCGCTGACCAGAATCACGCACCAAGTCTCACGTGCGTTCGACTTGAAACACATTCTGTTTTTAAACTAACACTAGTAGTCTTTTTTCACAATAAGTCAGAGCCATGCAACAATGACATGGCTCCGAAACTTCACTATTTTTCTTTTTTCTTTAAAGAAGACAGGGTAAAAATTGTGATCAACAGTGCTGCCGCAAATGCCATCCAGCCTGCCAAAACCTTCGGTCCCATCTTCGCAAATGTGTCATAGTATCCCTTCAGATATACCACAACAATGATTGCCGGAAGGATATAGGTCATATAAAACTGAAGTTTGTTGGAAATCTTCATACCTTTTCCCTCGTTTGCTTCCTTGCGGAAATTGTCCCAGCCCCATCCATTTTTCTTTACACAGAACAGGACAAAAATCATACTTCCAAGTGGAAGTAGGTTATAGGATACCAGAAAATCTTCCAGATCCATCACGGAAGTTCCTGCCCCCATCGGCTGGAAACCGGATAACAGGTTAAATCCAAGTACCGCCGGCAGAGACAGTGCGATAATAAGCACAATATTGAACACAACTGCTTTTTTTCTGCTCCAGCCGCCCATATCCATATAAAAGGATATGATATTTTCAAATACGGCAATGATGGTAGACAGCGCCGCAAAGGACATAAAGATGAAGAAACAGGTTCCCCATACTCTGCCGCCTGCCATGTTGTTAAATACGTTTGGTAAGGTGATAAACAGCAGGGACGGACCTGCATCCGGCTGTACACCATATGCAAAACATGCCGGAATAATGATAAATCCTGCCATTAATGCAACAAACGTATCCAGAATAACAATATTTTTTGCCTCGCCCGGAATGGAATGCTCCCGCTTCTGGTAGCTTCCGAAAATTTCCATGGCACCGATACCAACACTCAATGTAAAGAATGAATGCGTCATGGCGTCAAATACTACGGCTCCAAGACCACGACTCTTGATGGCATCCAGATTCGGCACCAGATAGAATTTTACACCTTCCATGGCGTTTGGCAACACCAGAGAATGAATCGCCAGAATGACAATCAACACGATCAGAATACTCATCATGACTTTCATGATTTTTTCCATACCGCCCTGCAAGCCAAGTGCACAGATTCCAAAAGCAATCAAAACCGCCAGAATCATCCAGCCAACCATCGTTCCCGGAGAAGCCAGCATATCGGAAAATGCTGCTCCAACTTCATCTGCAGACATGGTTGTCAGTTTTCCGCTGGCGCTGCGGTAAATGTAAAACAGCATCCATCCGCCGACCATGGTGTAAAACATCATCAGCAGATAGTTTCCGAAAATAGAAAACCATTTAAAATGATGCCATTTGGTTCCTGCCGGTTCTAATTTTTCATATGCCTTAGATGCTCCTAAGCGGCTTCCTCGTCCAACCGCAAACTCACTGATCAGGATCGGCAAACCAAGAATTGCCAAAAATACCAGATAGATCAGAATGAAAGCCGCGCCGCCGTTCTGACCACAGATATAGGGAAATTTCCACACATTTCCCAGTCCGACCGCGCACCCGGCAGACACAAGTATGAATCCCAATCGGGACCCGAATTTATCTCTTTCCTTCATAGTAAAAAGCCCTCTCTTTTTTATTCATCATTTCTTCCCACTCTCTGGGCAATGGATATTTCAGAACATAGGCACAGGAAACCTCCCCCTGTACGGTCGTCTGTTCTTCCTGCGCGATCACATAAAAACCATAACGCTTGTATCGCTCGATATCCATCAAATTTCTGGCGCTGAGTCTGACATACATGGACCGACAGCCACTGCACCAGCATTTATACTGGATAAACTGCAGTATCGCATCCAGATAACGGTAGTCCAGACACTTCTGCTCCAGATGAATCCGCCTGATCCAGAACTGTTCACAGACCTGTCCCGTCTCATCGAATTTCTGTTGATAGGAAAATTCTGCTGCTTTTGTACTGTTGTCCAGCACTTCATAAAAAACTTCCGAATTTTCCTCCTTTTTGCGCTCATATCTCATTCCTGCGTTTTGCCTCCATTATCTCAGTTGGAATTGAGACTCCCACTTTTACAAGCGGTGAGTATTTTACAAATTATAGCATGTACTATAACTGCATAATGATCTCTCTTGCTTTTTCCTCAGAGATTGGAGATGCATGAACATTCTCACCGAAGGTTGCGATGGCACCGATGCCATCCTGAATGACAAAACGCAATTTCCCGTCACGTACTTTTTTGTCTGTATACAGTTTCTTCACCAGTGCTTCCCGGTCGATATATTCCGGAATCTCTGTTGGCAATTTTGCGCGTTTCAGCAATGCGATCACACGCTCAGCATCTGCTTCTGACAAATATCCCATGTTCTGTGCCAGACGCGCCTCAGCCACCAGACCGATAGAAACTGCCTCACCATGCAGCAGGCGATAATCGCTGACGGTCTCCACCGCACGTCCCACGGTATGTCCAAGATTTAACACTTCGCGCAATCCAAGCTCGCGTTCATCCTGCATAACTACATGATATTTGATGCTACAGTTTTTCTCTGCGATATGCTCACATGCTTCCTGATCAAGCTCCAGGATTTCATCCATATGCGCTTCCAGATAATCGAAAAATGCTGCATCAGCCAGACACGCATGCTTGATGGTCTCTGCCAGTCCGCTGTAAATCTCGCGCTGTGGCAATGTTTTCCAGGTATCCAGATCCAGATATACTTTTTTCGGCTGATTGATCAGTCCGATCAGATTTGTTGCCAGCGGGGTATCTACTGCAGTCTTGCCACCCACGGAAGCATCTGCTGCTGCCAACAGACTGGTTGCATAATTAATAAACGGTACTCCTCTGCCATAAGTACCTGCGATAAATCCTGCCAGATCGGTAACAACACCACCACCTACTGCCAGAATACAGCAGTCGCGGCGATAGCCTTTTTCCAGCATCGCATCCTCGATCATCGCCTTTGTCTGGCGTGTCTTACTTTTTTCTCCTGCCGGGAACACGAAAACATCGGTCTGATATCCGGCATCCAGCAATTTCTGTTCCAATGGACGTGCATACAACGGTTCCACATTGCTGTCTGTGATAATCGCAAATTTATGAAGTTTTCCAACCAGACCGTTTGCCAGATCCGCTACGACGAGATCCAGAAGTCCATGTCCGATCTCAATCTCATAGGAATCATCCACTACTTTTTTTAATTCCACCTCAAATTTAGGCATTCTTTTTCCTCTCCCAATCTTTTTTATACGCTCAGAATTACTATACTCTACACTTTGTTTCAGTCGGCATAAAACCATCATCTCTCAGACAATGTGCACCCACACAGAGCATTTCTGATAGGAATCATTCTGAACACACATTTTTATGTATTTTCACTGTGTCGCTATAAAAAGTCATCTTTTCATACATAATTACTTTTTATTGTACCTAATTTCCATCCGTTTGCCAACCTTAAAGTGAGAACTTTTCATTTCAACGCGCTTTTGGGCAAAAGTTTTTTCACTTAAGATGGTCCTTCTTTTTCTACTTACCGCTAGGCAAATTTTATTTTTTGTACTATACTAAATACATATACGAAAATATATATCTTATATAATCGTTTTAACTGGAAACAACTATGAATAAGGGGAAATGCCGTGTTTTTTACAAGCGCGGCAGACAGGAAATATGTTGAAAATAGGTTCTCATGTGAGCATGTCCGGAAAAGACATGTTCTTAAATTCTGTCAGGGAAGCTGCCGGGTATGGAGCCCATACGTTCATGCTGTATACCGGGGCTCCACAGAATACCAGACGCAAACCGGTGGAAGAATTAAATATCGATGCCGGATGGGAAGCCATGCATCAGTACGGCATGGAAGAATTCGTCGTACATGCGCCCTACATCATCAATCTGGCAAATACGGTAAAACCGGAAACGTTTCAGCTTGCCGTTGATTTTCTGACACTGGAAGTTCAGCGCACCGTTGCCATGAAAAGTCAGATTCTGATCCTGCATCCGGGAGCACATGTCGGTGCCGGTGTGGAAGCCGGAACAGCTCAGATCATCAAAGGATTAAATGAAGTGCTGGCAGAATCCGAAGGATGCTATATCGCACTGGAAACGATGGCAGGAAAAGGTTCCGAAATCGGAAAAACCTTTGAAGAACTCGCTGCGATTTATGACGGAGTCTGTCATCCGGAACGTCTGCGTGTCTGTTTTGATACCTGCCATACACACGATGCAGGTTACGACATTATAAATGATTTTGACGGTGTAATCGAACAGTTTGACCGGATACTCGGAAAAGATCAGATTGCGGTATTTCATATCAATGACAGTAAAAATCCTTGTGGCTCACACAAAGACCGCCATGCAAATATCGGACAGGGTGAGATTGGTTTTGATGCACTGCACACCATTGTTCATCATCCGGATTTTGAAAACATTCCGAAGATTCTGGAGACTCCATACTTAGTCGATCCGGAAAATCCGAAAAAAACGTATCCACCGTACAAGGAAGAAATTGTGCTGCTGCGCAGACCTTAAATTTTCATGCAAATAATTGCACCTATTTACTAACATACTCTATATGCCGGTAACCAGACTTTTATTTGCGCTTAACTTTTTGCTTAAACTTTTTTATTTTTTGCTTAACAAACTTATCTTTTTATTTATATTCAATAATTCATGGAGAAATACGATGACAATTTTTCAGATTAAATGTTTTTTGAATGTAGCTGAATACTTAAACTTCACAGAAGCCGCAAATCATCTGTTTGTGGCACAGTCTTCCTTAAGCCGAAACATTTCCAATCTTGAGGAAGAACTTGGAATGCAGCTTTTTGTCCGTACAAAAAAATACGTACGCCTCACCCCCTGTGGTGCGGTATTATACGAAGAATTTTCAAAATTATTAAAATTAGGGGAAGCTGCCGTGCAAAAAGCACGCAACGCCGAACTTGGAGAAAATGGATCCATCGTACTCGGTGTCATCGAAACACAGCGTTCCGAAAACTTTCTGCCGCATACCTTGCATGCACTTCGCGAAAAACATCCGAACATCAAGATCGATATCATCAGTGGAAACTTTCAGGAACTGAGGGAATCCCTTATGAATGGTAAAATTGATATTGCGCTGACACTTGATTTTGACCTAATCGATTATCCGACCGATGATATCATCTATCAGGTTTTCTTCGAATCAGCACCAAAATGTGTCATTTCAAAGGCACACCCACTGGCCAAATCAGACGAAATTCATTTCGACTCTCTGAGTACAGAAACCATGATCGCCATCGATCCTGCCATTTCAAAAGGTGCCTACAACAACATCGTGCAGTTTTGCGAACGACATGGATTTACACCGTCCAATACCATTTACGCATCCTCCATCCAGAATATTCTGTTGAAAGTAGAAGCCGGACTGGGATTCTCCGTACTGGACGAAAACTGTATCTCCAACTCCAATACTGCGGTGCTGTCATTGCCATTTTACAAGACAGATCCACTGCATCTCGTCGCTGTCTGGAGAAAAAACAACCTAAATCCGGTCATTCCGCTGTTCAATAAATATCTGCTACCGGAAGAACGGTAAAATTTCGCTTTTTATACTTTAATTTATAGAAGGGCGCGGAAGAAAGAAAAAACGAATCTTTCAGTAATTTGTATGAAAAACGACTCAATATTGAATCTAAGGGGACGTCTTAGTCCCCGTGATTCAATATTGAGTCGTTTTTCTTCACTACTTTTACTCCGTTTTTTCCTTCTGGAGCGCCAGTATATCCTGTATTTCTTCCGGCGAAATATGTGTGTACTCACTAAGCTGTCTAATCGATGGATCCTGTGAATTCTCCTTTGCCAGATACTTACGTGCCTCATGCAGCAGCGCTGCCTTTCCAAGCACCGCCTGCACCTGATCGGTATCGCCAGTCACCTCGCGGATATGATTTTCAAATGCTGCCACTACCTGTTTTTCCAGATAAGAATCCAGCTCTGCGGCTCCTTCTACCTCCGGCAATGCACTCAGCGCCATCCAGAGCGCCATATTTCCTTCCTGAATCAGATCCTCCATATTGACCGGCACATCATCATACATACCCGCCATGTGAATGATCCGCATCAACCATCCGTCTACGATTCCGTTGACAGCATCCTGATCTCCCAGCAAAATCTGCTGATACAGCTCTCGCATTTTTGCTTCGTCTGCCTCTCCGCGTCCTCTGACTTCATCCAGATACATCCGATAGTAAACGGAATCAGACAATTTTTCCACATCTTTTGCCTGTGGCACATCATCTTCTTCGTCTTCTGCGGCATGGTCAGCACCGATCTGAATGTCTTTGGAAGAATCTGTCGTGGAATATACTTCCACGGTCTCTATATCCTCAGCGTCTTCGGTAACTTCTTCTTCCTCTGTTACCGGTGCCTGTTTTGCTTCCGGTGGAAGATTCAGATACTCATATACCATTTTTTCCTGCTCCGGGGAAAGCTCCATTCCTTCGAAATATTTATGAACTTCCTCCGGTTTGATTTTTTCTCCGGAAGTAGCTGCGATCTCAGCAACTTCATGTAATGTTTCCAGAAAAAGATTTTTATCGATCATGCGTCTGCGTTACTCCTTTTTTGATATTCTCCTGCAATAACCGGAAAAATTTCTCCGCATGATAACCGTCATTGACTGCATGATGGAAACTGCCCGTTACCGGCAGCATCACGCGTCCGTCTTTCTGATAAAAACGTCCAACCGTTGTAAACGGTGTATAACGCATATTATCTCCGCCACGCTGATAAAACGTATCCGGAATGGAATAAGAGATTGCCGTAAATGACGTATCCGGTGTCGTCGACACATCAACGCTGTCCGGTCTGGCATCTTCATAATAATACAGGCGGTCAGCAGCTTCTGCTTTCTGCTTATCCTTCAAGAACTGCTCATAATATGTCTCAAAGTCTTCGTTATATTCGGTCACCATGTGAGTGAACAGATGCGGTTTTGCACTTCTTCTCAGCGTATAGCTGGTATTCATCTGATCATAATATCCTATTATACCATGGACTTTTCCGAAACGGTAGTCCACATCTGAATTTACTGTCTTTGTGATCAGCCAACAGATCGTCGGATAAAATTTGTATCCATGCTCTTTCATCTGTGCATACAGTTCTGTCATATCCAGCTGTACCGTCATTGCATAGGTATAATCATAAAATACATCGTATATCTCTTTCCGATCCCATGTATTTTCATCAATCTCATGAAACATATTTTTCAAGTCCCCCAATTTATTTCAACTTTTATCAAACACTTTTGCAGTCTGTCTCTCAATAACCGTTCACACATCCCATAGATTCATCTCAGTCTGAGTTGAGACTCCCACTTCTGCAAGTGGTGAGTAGTA
>ENA-OWPB01002654-OWPB01002654.1-human-gut-metagenome-genome-assembly--contig:-NODE-2654-length-11822-cov-11.440299_pt1 | contig 11822 bp, 9 predicted proteins | sample MGYA00248260_ERZ651838 | MGnify/ENA primary metagenome ERZ651838 (study PRJEB26924, sample SAMEA4378304) | human gut metagenome | biome: human gut; feature: human-associated habitat; material: faeces...
CAAAACCCTCATCCACCAGTTCAAATCTGGTCGTCACCTCCAAAAGATTCCCGGGTGCTGAGGCATCCGGGATTTTTTGTCGTTTCATTCGTTAAATAATCTACTTATTGGGAAAAACTTGTCTCCCCTCTTCGCTCTGTGCTATGCTAAAAAAGTCAGTAAAGAACCGGCTAAGAGTCCAGAGGAAGATACAGACCCATGCCAGAGTTCCCGCGCAAAGATTTCCGGCTCCATGTGGGCTGGCGCACCATCAAGACCGCCGTCAGCGCTCTGCTGGTCAACTACTTTCTGCCCCGGCCCCGGGTCGTTTCCCTCTGGGAAGGATTCAAAGGGCTGTTCAAGGAAGATAGTAAGGTTTGAATGCTTGACAATCCTCGATAAAACGTATATAATGAAAGCAAGAAAGGTGCTGTCCTGCAAAATGGTCAGCTCCCTCCTAGCAAATCAAAGAAATGACCGCTCAGGTTGGGAAGTCTGGGGCGGTCATTTTCTTTGTCAGTCATCGGAATTATGTTTTGTGCTCGGCTTGTCCCGAAAGACATCCCTCGCGATCATCCATGTCACCTGAATGACACCAATGATCACTGTAGCCAGAAGGCCCAGAAGTACAAGTACAAGATTCAGATCCGTCATAAAGACTCCTCCTTAAACATTCATCATGAACTATCACTCAAAATGTCCGGAGGATGACAAAGTTGGCCTCCTCCGGACGATGTCAGGAGGAAGTCTGACCACCTGCATTTGCAGACAGCACCTTTCAGGACAGAATAACCCATCCATGAATATAGAATAACACACTTTTCGACGATTTGCAATCTGATTCATGCGCTCCGCTCCGGCGGGGCGCTTTTCTTTTGCCCTCTGCCGTGATACAATGGGCATACTATCATTTTCCCTGAAAGGAGGCCGCGCCATGCCTGCCGAACTTCACACCACCCTCACGCCGGACACCCCGGTACGCTATCTCAAGGGCGTCGGCCCCAAGACTGCCGAGCGGTTCGAGAAGCTGGGCATCCTGACCCTCAGCGACCTGCTCTGCCACTATCCCCGCCGGTATCTGGATTTTTCAAAGCCCTACTCCATCGCCGAGGCCCCCTCCGACACCGAGTGCGTCGTGAAGGCCGAAGTGTTTGCAAAGCCCGGCGGGCGCATCCTGCCGGGCGGGCGGCGGATGGAGCGCATCACCGCCGGAGACGATGTATCCAGCCTCGAGATCACGTGGTTCAATAATCCATACGCCGCCCAGAAGCTGGAGCTGGGGCAGGAATACTATTTTCAGGGCATCGTGACGGGCGGGATGCTCCGCCGTCAGATGGTCAACCCGCAGGTGCGCACCGACGCGCAGGTGAAGTCGTCGCCTTTCGAGGCCGTCTACCCCCAGACCGAGGGGCTGACCAGCAGCGCCATCGCCAAGTGCGTCCGCCAGCTCCTCCCCCACGCGGAGCTTCTGCCCGACCCGCTGCCCTCTGAGATGCTGAAAAAATACCGCCTGCTCTCCAAGGCCGACGCCGTCCGAGCCATCCACTGCCCCGCCACGGAGGAGGAAGCCTTTGCGGCGCGGCGGCGGCTCATCTACGAAGAACTGCTGGTCTTACAGCTGGGTATCGGCCGGATGAAGAACCACGGCGCGGCCTCCACCGGCGCGCCGATGAAGAAAGCCGACGCCTCCCCTTTCTGGGAGTCCCTGTCCTTCTCCCCCACCGGCGCACAGCGGCGGGCCGTGGAAGAGATCCTGACCGACATGTCGGGCGAAACGTCCATGAACCGCCTTTTGCAGGGCGACGTGGGCAGCGGCAAAACGCTGGTGGCTGCTGCGGCCATCTGGGCCTGCATCCGGGCCGGGTATCAGGCCGCACTGCTGGCCCCCACCGAGATCCTGGCCAGCCAGCACGCCGAGAACCTGAACCGCCTGCTCTCCCCCTTTGGGATGCGGGTGGCCCTGCTCACCGGCGGCATGAAAGCCGCCGCACGGCGCACCACCCTCGCCGCCATCCGGGACGACGAGGCCGATCTCATCGTGGGCACACACGCCATCCTCAGCGAGGGCGTGGAGTTCGCCCGGCTGGGTCTGGCCGTTGTGGACGAACAGCACCGCTTCGGTGTGCGCCAGCGTGGCCTGCTGGCTGAAAAGGCCGCGAATCCCCACCTGCTGGTCATGAGCGCCACCCCCATCCCCCGGACGCTGGGGCTGCTGATGTATGGCGACCTCGACATCTCCATCCTCGACGAGCTGCCGCCGGGCCGCAAGCCCGTCAAGACTCGCTGCATCACCGGCAAAAAGCGGGCCGACCTCTACGGCTTCCTTGATAGAGAAATCGATTCCGGACGACAGGTGTATATCGTCTGCCCTGCCATCGAGGACGCGGGCGGCAGCGGCCTGAACGCCGTCAAAAGCTACTATGGGGACATCGCAAAAGCCTATCTGCCGGACCGCCGGGTGGGCCTGATGCACGGCAAGCTCAAGCCGAAGGAAAAGGCCGAGGTGATGGATGACTTCAAATCCGGACGTCTGGACGCCCTCGTGTCCACCACCGTCATCGAAGTCGGTGTGGACGTGCCGAATGCGACGGTCATGGTCATCGAAAACGCCGAGCGGTACGGCCTGAGCGCACTGCACCAGCTGCGCGGGCGTGTGGGACGCGGCGCGGCGGAAAGCTGGTGCTTCCTCGTCAGCGACAATGCATCGGAGTCGGTGCAGAAGCGGCTCAAGTTCCTCTGCTCCACCTCAGACGGCTTCGCCGTGGCGCAGTACGACCTCGAGACCCGCGGCCCCGGCGACTTCTTCGGAAGCCGCCAGCACGGTCTGCCGACCTTGCAGATCGCCGATTTGATGAACGATACCCGCACCCTCCACGCGGCCCAGAGCGAGGCTGTGGCCCTTCTGGCCGAAGACCCGCTTCTCGAGCGGCCCGAACACGCCCTGCTGGCCCGTCAGGTGGAGCAGATGTTCGACAAAGCCGGAACAATGAATTGAGTAACGAAAAAGGACTGCCCGCGGCAGTCCTTTTTCGTTATCTTCTCTTCCACCACGGCTTCTTCTCGCCGATGCTCACTACATCGCAGAAGAGGCAGCGGCTCTTGGTAGAGAGCTGTACATCCTTGTGATGGCAGCCGAAGAACCATTTCTCGTAAGTCGTTTTCATGACGACCTTGTCGAGGAAGAGGTGCAGCCGGTTATTCTCGCCCTCAGCCAGCACGCTGAAATCCAGAAATTTGCTTGGCGCGTCGTGGGTCAGCACATAATCTACCTGCCAGCCGTTCGCTTCCAGCGCGGCCTCGCAGCGGGCGTATTCCTCGTCCGAGGGCATCTCCTGCGGCCACCAGTTGACGTGGACTTCCCGCTCTTCCTTGTCCGGGCTTTCCGCTCCGCCGAAGCAGAGGTACTTCTTCCCCTCCAGTTCCAGTACGCTGCCCCGGCAGACGTGGTACACATTGCCGCCCAGCGGCTGCACCAGCCCGCCGAACCGCTCTTCGGTGGGGTACTGTTCCAGCAGGTCATAGTTCTCGTGGCTGCCATCGAGGAAAAGGATGGTGTAAGGCCGCTTGCGCAGCCAGTCCAGATTCTTCTGCTCGGCCTTGCTGCCGTCCCACACAAAGCCAAAATCGCCCAGCACAACGACGAGATCGCCCTTGCCGGCCCGGCGCAGCTCCCCGTCCTTGAAGCGATCCAGCTCGCCGTGGGTGTCGCCCGTAAGATATACCATCCTCTGCCTCCTTTTGCGGAGTGTGAAATCGACCCAAAAGCCTTGTCACGCCCCGCCAAACCTGTTATTATAGAGTATAAGGCCCTTCGCTGAGCCTGTTTTTGTCCCGTAAGAACGGACAGCACATTTTGTCCGATACTCTAATATATTATCGCTTTTTGAGGAAAATGTCCACATGAAACGTATCGTCACCCTATTTCTGAGCCTTGTCCTGCTGCTGAGCTGCCTGTGCGCGCCGGCTTCGGCCATGTTCGACCCCAGCCTCTTTTACGAGGTGCAGGCCAGGAGCGCCTACATCGTCAACACCGACACCAACATCATCGTCTACGACAAGGACAGCTCCCGTCAGGTGCCTGCCGGGGGCCTGACCAAATATATGACCATCGCGCTGCTGCTGACGAATTACGCCGACCAGCTCGACAACACCTTCCAGATGCCTTTCGCCATCTCGGATTACGTCCACAACAGTGACAATGCCGATATGCGCTCCAATGAGACCTTCACCTACCGGGAAGCTGTCTACGCCATGCTTCTGCGCAACGCCAACGAGGCCGCGATGGGCCTCGCCTATAGTCTTTCGGGCGGCGACCTTGCAGGCTGGGTGAGCCAGATGAACACCCTTTCCCAGCGCATCGGCACCACCGGAAGCACCTGGACGGACGCCTGCGGCCTCGACAGCGGCAATGTGACTACTGCCGTGGATATGTACCTCATCCTACGGTATCTGATGAGCTTTGACGCCTTCGTGGACATCTCGTCGGCCCCCACCTTCACCATGCCCGCCAAGGAAAAGCACACCAAGAGTTTCGTGCTGCTGAACCAGAACGTCGCCCTCAACAAGACCAGCGGCGGCAGCTTCTACCGCAAGTCTATGCAGGGTGGTATGTGCAATGTGATGGCCTACAAAAACGACCACGGCGACCAGAGCTATGTTTCGTGGGCCAATCAGGACGGCTCCACCTATATCTTCTGCATCATGCAGAGCCCCGACACCTGCGACACTTACGGCTACGCCAACCGCCGCCCGGCCCTCTACGAAACGACCCGCCTCATCGACTGGGTATTCCAGAGCTTTTCCATCCAGTCTGCGCTGGACACCGACCTTGCTCTGGCAGAGATCCCCGTGAAGTATTCCTCCGACACCGACACCCTCAAGCTCTACCCTGACAACAGCATGATGACCCTGCTGCCCTCTTCGGGCGACGGCACCGTGACTCAAAAATACTTCCATCTGCCCGACTATGTCTGCGCCCCCGTCCAGCAGGGCGATGTTGTCGGCACCGTGGAGCTGAAGCTGGCCGGCGAGACCATCGGCATGGTCAACCTCATCGCCGGGCAGGACGTGAGCCGGAGCAGCCTGCTCTACTCTTTCTCGAAGCTGCAGGAGTTCTTCGGCAGCCTCTACCTCAAGGTAGTGCTCGTCGTCAGCGCCATCTGCGCCATCATCTATGTGGCGTGGGTCCTGCTCAACTCCCCCCGCACCCGCCATTCCTCCAAAAAAGTCCACCGCTATGGCCGTCCCCGCGACTGAGCCGTGCGGTCAGCTTCTTTTCTGAAAAAGCTGTAAAAAGCAGTTGACAAATACGCCCCCAAGTGGTAATATATACAGGCAGTCCGCGACTGCGAAAAGCCGTATATGGGCGTGTTCCCGAGTGGCCAATGGGGACAGACTGTAAATCTGCTGCTTTTCAGCTTCGGTGGTTCGAATCCACCCGCGCCCACCAAACAAGAAAAATCCGAACCTGTTTCCGATTGGAGAAGGGTTCGGATTTTTCGTTTTCTTCGGGTTTGAGAATGAAGGCTCCCGTGGACGGCGTAAAACTCCGATACCTTGTCATAGACCGTAAGCCAATAACAAGATTTGGAGGGTATGATTATGAAGTACGATGAAAGAGCCTGTTCGTTCAATATGGATACCGGGTGCGTGGAGTTGCTGCTCCGGGATGGGAGAAAGATTACCATTGACTGCACCGGGGTTGAAGATACGTTGGATGTGACCATGGCGCAGAGGTCGGAGCTGGATTACCTTATTTACAATGACCCACTGGGATATGCGGATTTGATTCTGAACGGCAATCTAGAAGAATACTTGAAAAACGTAACCGGGAGCCATGGGCTAGAAGATTAAGAGAAAAGCGCAGAGCACCTTATTCAGAGTGCTCTGCGCTTTTCTGCATCTTGCGCCATTGTTGCGGGGTCATGCCGTACTTTTGCCGGAACAGTTCGTAGAAGTGGGTGCGGTTGGTAAATTTGAGTTGTAGGGCGATTTCACTGACGGAAAGTGTTGTTTCCCGCAGCAGCCGTTCAGCCTTCTGGAAACAGAAAGTCATGCCATAATCAAAAAGGCACAGACCGGTGCGCCGCTGGACGATGGAATTGAGGTAGCTGCCATTGTAATTCAAAAGCCGTGCCAGTTCGCTGCGAGGCAACCGACCATCGGTATCTTCCAGCAAACGGCTGATACGCAGAAAGAGCAGGCTTTCGGGGCTGCTGCTCAGGTGCACCGGGGTGACATAGAACCCGGACGACAGAAAATCGAATAGTTCGCAAAGTGCGCCCTTCAAATAATAGGTGGCGGCGGCACTGGGTTCGTGCAGGATCTGGGTCATGCGGGCGATGAGCGTTGTCAGGGTTTGAACGCTATCGGTGTTTTCCGGTGTGGGGAAAAGGTCCTGATACTCCTTTCGGAGGTCTTGTCCCAGATTTGCCAGCATGAACTGCAAAATGGGATTTTCCGGCAGATGACGCTCGGCTTCAAATAATTGCAGGGCTGCAGATTCCGTCAGGCTGCGGACAAAATCTACAGACAGACCAATAAAACAGAGCTTGGCAGGGCCTGTGAACCGTTCGTTATGGAGGATGCTGCGGTTCACCAGACAGCAGGTCCCGGCACGGTAGGGATATTCTTTTTCCTCGATCTGTTGGATGACCTCTCCTTCCAGCACCAGCATCAGCTCAAAATAATCGTGGCGGTGCAGCGGACGGGAGCTGAGCGCACGGAACAAAGCATCCATAGAGTTTTCATGTAGCCAGCAGCCATTCGGTGAGAACATCTGAATGCTGTATTGGTCGATTTCCCCCAGACCGGTACAGGACTCCAGCGTGATCTGCACCGGGGACATGATCTTGTAGAAGGTAGAGAGCTGACTACCCTGATTTTCAACCTCCAAAATATTCTCGTAGCTGGTGGAATCCGGTTTCATAAAAGCGTCTCCTTTTCTGTAATGTGCGAATATGATACAATCTGATGGAAGCGGCACACGATGCTGTCATTGTGGAATGTGAACGGAATTGCTAAAATATAGGCACAATACAAAAACATTCTGTAAAAGCTGTGCGGCCGATGGCTTTATTATAGAGTGCTTTTGAAAAAATGTAAAGCGACAGACGCATTCTGTCGCAGAGAATGATACAGCACGTCTTGAAAGGAGAATCCCCATGTCTGCACCTGCAACGACAGAGAAAAAATATCTGAAATGGTATCAGAAGCTGGCCTACGGTTCCGGTGATCTGGCCTCTAACTGCTCCTATGGTCTGGTTTCCAGCTTTGTACTGCTTTATCTGACCGGAACACTGGGTCTGGACAGCGCCATCATCGGCTCTTTGATGCTGGCTTCCAAGGTTCTGGACGGCATCAGCGATGTGATCTTTGGCACCCTGATCGACCGCACCCACTCCAAGCTGGGCAAGGCACGTCCCTGGATGCTGTTTGGTCAGGTGGGCGTTTCCCTCTGCCTGTTTTTGCTGTTCGCCATCCCGGCTGGCAGCACCACCATGCAGTACATCTACTTCTTCATCGTGTACACGGCACTGAATGCAGTGTTCTATACTGCCAACGGCATTGCCTATTCCTCTCTGGTGGCGCTGATCACCAAGAACAACAATGAGCGTGTGCAGCTGGGCTCCTTCCGTTTTATGTTTGCAGTCGTCACCAACATCTTCATGGGCTTTGCCGTTACCGGTATGGTGGAGAAGTTCGGCAGCGGTGCCGCAGGCTGGCGTACCACGGCTCTGATCTTCGCGATCGTTGGTCTGGTGGTCAACACCATCAGCTGCCTGGCTGTCAAGGAGCTGCCGGAGGAAGAACTGAGCGGCAACACCAGCGAAGCCGCAGAGGAAGGCAAAGCAGTTGCCGAGGAGAAAAAGCATGGCTTTGCCGAGACCGCTAAGATCCTCGTCCACAACAAGTATTACCTGATGATCCTTGCCATCTACATCGTATACTACATCATGAGCAACCTGACCACCGGTGCCGGTGTGTTCTGCGCCACCTATTACTGGGGCGATGGCAGCCTGCTGGGGCAGTTCTCCATGATGAAGATGTTCCCCGTTATCATCGCACTGGCCATTGCACCTGTCCTCATCAAAAAGACCGGCAGTATGCAGAAGGTCAACTTCTGGGGCTACGCCATCAGCAGCGTGCTGGGCATTCCCATGATCTACTTTGCCATGCAGAAGAACCTTTCTATGTTCCTGCTGTTCATGTTCATTAAGGGCATCTTTGCAGGTACCCTCAGCGGCTCTTTGAATGCCCTAATCGCTGAGGCCAGCGGCTACACCACACGCACCACCGGCATCCACATGGACGGTATGATGTACAGCTGCTCCTCTCTGGGCGTGAAGGTCGGCGGCGGCATCGGTACTGCGGCTGTGGGCTGGCTGCTGAAGCTGGGTGGCTTTGTGGGTACCGCAACGGTCCAGAGCGAAAGCGCCATTCGGATGATCTTCAACCTGTACATCACCTTCCCCTTCGTGATCGGCATCATTATCACGGTGCTGCTGGCTTTCCTTGATGTGGAAAAAGCCAATAAGAAGTGGGATGCTGAACACCAGAAAGAGGCACAGGCATGATTCGACAGAATTTCAACGCAGATTGGACAGTAGAAAAGGGCGATGGCAATTCCCGGATGAATTCCTTTCTGGGAAATACCCAGACCAAAACCGTACATCTGCCCTACGATGCCATGATCCACGAAGCCCGCACCCCGGACACGAAAAACGGTGCACAGACCGGTTTCTACCCCGGCGGCGAGTACATTTTTCAGAAGCATTTCACCGCACCCCAGGCGTGGCAAGGCAAGCCGGTATCGCTGGTGTTTGAGGGCGTATACCAGACGGCGCTGGTCTACCTGAACGGCTGGCTGCTGACCCGGAACGTGAACGGCTATGCGGAGTTTACCGTGGAGGTTGGCCCCTACCTGAAATATGGTGCCGACAACCTGCTGAAGGTCATTGCAGACAACAGTCTGGAACCCAACAGCCGCTGGTATACCGGCAGTGGCATCTACCGCCCGGTGCGGCTGCTGGTGGGAAACAAGGTCTATCTGCCGCAGGATACCGTGTGTATCACCACCCGGGAGGTGGGCGAGGGCTTTGCCCTGCTGGATGTGACGGCGCAGGTGCAGTCTGCCAGCACTGTTACAGAACGGGTGACCCTGCAGCAGACCATCTGCCGGGAGGGCACGGCAGTGCTCACCGACCGGCAGAACCTCCTGCTCCAGCCCGGCGAAAGCAGAACCGTCTCCTTCCGGTACTGCGCGGACAGCCCGGCTCTGTGGAGCCCTGAGGACCCCAACCTCTACACCAGCACCCTGCAGGTGCTGGAGGGCGAGGAAGAACTGGACCGGGAAGAGACCAGCTTCGGCATCCGTACCCTGAGCATCGATGCAGCGCATGGGGTACGCATCAACGGGCAGACCGTCAAGCTGCGGGGTGCCTGCATCCACCACGACAACGGCATTCTGGGTGCAGCTACCTTGCCCGATGCCGAGGAGCGCCGCATTCGTCAACTGAAGGAAGCGGGCTTCAATGCCATCCGCTCCTCCCATCACCCGGCAGGGCGGGCGCTGCTGGATGCTTGCGACCGGTACGGCGTGCTGGTGATGGACGAGCTGAGCGACGTATGGAACCTGCGGAAGAATCCCTACGACTATGCTCTGTACTTTGAGCAGGACTGGAAGCAGACCATCGAGAAGATGGTGGCAAAGGACTACAACCACCCCAGTGTTATTTTGTACTGTGTGGGCAACGAGATCTCCGAGGCGGGCTCGGAAAGCGGAGCAGAGACCAACCGTCGGCTCTGCAACACCTTCCGGGAGCTGGACCCCACCCGTTACACCACCAACGCCCTCAACGGTCTGATGGCAGCCGGTTACCGTCTGCGGGAGATCATGGGGGATGTGATGCGAAAGTTCCCGGCACAGCCCGGCCCAACCGGCGGCGATGGCGGCGGCAGCAATGCTCTGAACAGCTTTATGAGCCTGATGTCCGGGGAAAAGGGGGACTACTTTGCCACCCATCCCCTGCTCACCGAGGCGCTGTCCGGCTGCGAGGATTCTTGCGATGTGATCGGTCTGAACTACCTTACCGGACGCCACGTGCTGGAGCATGAGCTGCGCCCCCACAAGGCAGTGCTGGGTACCGAGACCTACCCGGCAGACATCGTGCGGCTGTGGCGCATTGTGGAGGAGAACCCCCACATGATCGGCGACTTCACATGGGCTGGCTACGATTATCTGGGGGAGGCCGGCTGCGGCATCTTCCATTACGATGGCGGTGCCAATTTCAGCAGCATCTACCCGGAACGCACCGCCTATATTGGAGATCTGGATCTGCTGGGCAACCGCCGCCCCATCAGCTATCTGCGGGAGATCGTTTACGGTCTGCGGAAGGCACCTTATCTGGCAGTGCTGCGAATGGAACACAACGGTCAGATCTCCAGCAAAACGCCTTGGATGTTCAAGGATAACCTTTCCAGTTGGACATGGCCCGGTTTTGAGGGACAAACGGCTTCGGTGGATGTGTACTCCGCCTCGGAGGAGGTGGAGCTGTTCCTGAACGGTGCTTCTCTGGGTCGCCGTACCGTGGTGGATTTTACCGCCACCTACAGCGTGCCCTACACTCCCGGCGAGCTGAAGGCTGTGGGCTATACCGGCGGTGTGTGTGACGGCGAGTTCACGCTGCGCACCGCACAGGATGCACAGATGACCCTTACAGCAGATCGTAAGACCCTGCAAGCTAACGGCGAGGATGCCGCCTTTGTGATGATCCAATTCGTGGATGCAAATGGCACTGCAGATCTGCACACCAAGCACACCCTGAAGGTGGAGTTGGAGGGTGCAGGCATTCTGGAAGCCGTAGGCAGCGCAAACCCCTGCTCCGAGGAACGTTACGACACCCCGGAAAGCGAGACCTTTGACGGCTGCTGCATGGCGGTGGTCCGTGCAGGAGAAGCTGCGGGCGAAATTCATCTGACCGTCACAGCAGATGACAGCGTTCAGAAGCAGCTGACGATCCTGATTCAGGAAGCAGAGTGCTGAAGCTCAAAAAGCCGGTGAAGGCTCAAAACAAAAACAGGGTGCGCCCCCGAATAGGACGCACCCTGAAAAATCCACATGCGATAGCAATATGTACAACAGGGCGTTCCCCGTAGCAGAGTTCCCATAAAACAGTATTTGCAAAAGCTCCCGAAATGGGGAAGATTTGGCGTGACTTCGGTCACGCCTTTTCTTTTGCTTCCAGTTCATCCAGAGGGATGTACCCCAGCCCATCGTACTTGATATGGATGTGCTGCACCCGCTTTCCGCTGGACTTATCCGGGGCATCCACATAGATGGCCGACACCAGTTCACGGAGAGCATAAGGGGTGAGTTCTTCAATATGAACGTACTTGTGCGCTTTCTGGACGAACTTTTCAATATTCTCGATCTGCTGTTCCTGTACTTCAATTTCCTGCTGGATGGAGAGAACTTCCTCTTCCAGCTGCTTCTGTTCGGCATCGTAGCTCTGACTCATCATGTCGAAGCGGTCATCGCTAAGCTTTCCGTTAACATTGTCCTCGTAAATCTTCATGAACAGCCGTTTGAGGTCTGCGATCCGCTTCTCATTCCGGGCAAGCTGCTTCTTCAGGACAGTCAGCTTTTCGGTGCTTTCCACCCGAAGCTGCTCCTCCATGACCTTGCGGAAGTAGTCCTCATGACAGAGGATGTAGTCCGTCACCCGCTGAACATGGCTTAGCACACGGCCCTCCAAAACCTTTACCCGGATGAAGTGTCCCTTGCACTTGCTCCCGTTCTTCTTGTGCAGAGAGCAATCAAAGAAGTCTTGACTGAAGTCCCT
>ENA-OWPB01002667-OWPB01002667.1-human-gut-metagenome-genome-assembly--contig:-NODE-2667-length-11753-cov-3.278509_pt1 | contig 11753 bp, 14 predicted proteins | sample MGYA00248260_ERZ651838 | MGnify/ENA primary metagenome ERZ651838 (study PRJEB26924, sample SAMEA4378304) | human gut metagenome | biome: human gut; feature: human-associated habitat; material: faeces...
GGTCTTCACGCTCTTGGTCAGGTCACGAGTAGCAATCGTCTTAATACGTTCCATAATAGAAAACCTCTCTAGCTCTCAAAATTTCATCGCGCCGGACAAAGCCCGGTACGCATTTATCTTTGCTTATGATAACACGCAAGGAGCTTTCTGTCAAGATTTTTATGCCGCTAACCTGTTTAAAGCTGCCCGGCAGGCTGATATTTCGTCAGGACAGTGTGCAGGCCAAGCTCCCGCGCCCTGGCCAGTAAGTACCGGTAGCGGCACAAAAGCGCCTGCCGCTCGTAAATGCGCTGCTCGATCAGGTCTGTATCTACCTCCAGATCAAACATCATCTCATTGCGCCGCAGGCAGAACAGACATTCCTTCAGCTCTTCTTCCAGTTCTGGGTGATAGCGTTCGTGCTCGGTATCCCGCGGGATGCGGCTCGAAAGCAAAGTTTGGGTGTTCTGGGCATGGGTTCGTTCCAGCATAGGCCGTCCTCCTCTTCTTTGTGTATCTTGAAGGTTTGTACATTTTAGTATATGAAGAGACCGGTGCAGAATATGCCAGTTTATGGTAAAGCAGAAACTTCTCCGCTGGTGCGCGCATTTTAAAAAAGTTTGCAATTTTTTCAAAATCACGCTTGACAAGTATCACTTTTCCGCGTATAATAGCACACGTTGAGCGGTTCACACTGCGAAACGCAATCGAATATTGGGGATTTGCATAGTGGTAGTGCGGTAGACTCTGACTCTACTTGTGGGAGTTCGATTCTCTCATCCCCAACCAAAAAGCCATCCGGTTTATGCCGGGTGGCTTTTTTCGTTCTATATTGTTATACAAAAACAGCGTACCGTCTTTGCGACGGTACGCCCATTTTTATGCAGTTATTACAGAATGCTGATGCGGCCTGCGCCGTAGGGATTCTCGTAATCCAGCAGATAGCCCGGGTAATCGGCCAGCGGGCTGTTTGCGGTGGTCAAATGCGGCAGACCCTCTGCATCTACACCGCCAAAGGTCATGGCATAGGTAGACATCACAAGGTAATCCTCAGACACATAGTCCTTGATCAGCTCTGCGCCATCAAACATGGCAAAGCCATCGCCCAGATTGCGCAGAGTGTAATTCATGCCCGCCAGAGCGTAGGTCTTGCTCTCGTCCAGCGGTTCATAAGTACCGGAAGCCTTGTTGTAGATCTTCACGTTCTGCACGCGCGGAGTGCCGGTGGCACTGCCAATCCAGACATTCTTCTCGTCGGTCTGCACCGTGTTGGGGATATCGGCGTGGATCTCGTAGGTAGCACCGGCCACCTGCAGGAAGCCGCCGTTCTCCTTGCCGCCCTCGCCTGCAAAGCGGGCTGCAAACTCCAGTGCATCCTGGATCTGCTTGCCGGTGACAGACATCAGACAGGCCACATTGCCAAACGGGCTGACCTGCTTGCAGGTCTTGAAGGTCCAGTAGCCGGCTTTCTCATCGGCGCGGATGCCGCCGCCGTTCATGATAGCGATGTCACAATGCAGCTGTTCCACCTCATTGAAGTAGGAGTAAATGCCGTCGGCCACGAAGTCGCCGAGATTCGTCTCTGCCATGCGGATGCGGCGCTTGCCAGTCTCGGGGTCGGAGATGTAGAAGTTCGTATCGGCAACAGCGATCTTCTCACCCAGCATGTCGTCCACAGAAGCGACCCATGCGTTCTGGATATCGGCAACGGCACTGTCAGAGCCTTCGTAAGAGGAGATCAGACGGGTGGCAATGGAGCCGTCAGCCTTGATGGTCATTTCGCCAACATTTGCAAAATAAGAGCCGGTCTGGGTCAGGGCGACAGCCTTGCCGGACAGATCCTTCACCCACTCACACTCCATCTTGGTGTGAGAATGGCCGTCGATGAATGCATCGAAGCCGGAGGTGTGCTCGATGACTTCCTTGCTGGTCCAGGGCGAAGAGGAAGGATCAACGCCCAGATGGCCCAGACCGATCACATAGTCAGCCAGAACCTTGGCCTTATCAATGGACTTCTGCACAGCCTTGTACAGCTTCTGGCCGTCGTCACCGCCCAGAATATCATAGATATAGCGGCTCTGGCTCTTATCCATGAAGTAAGCCGGAGTAGACTTGGTGAAGGTCTCGGGCGTGGTGATGCCCACAAATGCGATCACGCGGCCGCCGATGGTGAAGTATTTGATATCCGGCAGAACGCGGTTGCCCAGCGGCAGATTGACCCAGTTGCTGGAGAGGTACGGGAAATCCGCCTCAGCCATTACCTCTTTTGCACGGGCCATGCCGTAGTCGAATTCATGGTTGCCGGGAGTTGCAACATCGTAGCCAGCGGCATTCATCAGCTGGATGATAGAGGCACCTTCGTCCATGGAACCATATGCGGTACCCTGAATATGGTCGCCCGCATCTACCAGCAGGACATTTTTGCCTGCATCCTGATAGCTCTTTTTCAAAGCTGCGATGGCAGCATAGGTCAGTTCCGGCGATTTTTTGTCGATGTAAGTATGAACATCGTTGGTGTACAGGATCGTAATGTCCTTAAAGCTGCCGGGGTAACATGCAGACGCAGCGGGTGCGCCCAGACTTACGGCAGCAACGGCCGTGGTGACACCTGCGGCCTTCAGGAAGCTGCGGCGGGAGATAAGCTGTTTCATGGAAAAACGACCTCCTCTTAAAACTCTCTTTTGTTTTTATCGGGCGCACAGAACCAGCCCGACGCTTGTTATATTAAGCATAACACACAAAACACCCTAGAACAACCCGGAATCGCACAATTTGTTCATAATTCACGGTACTAAGTCGCACTTTTTGTGCAATATTATTCCTTTTCAGGGCAAAAACAGCCCGCATCTGCAGCCAGTCGTTGACTGCAAAAGCGGGCTGTTTTCAAAGGGGATTCAAAAATGGATCAGAGCAACGAGTTCAAATCGCATTGTATTCCTTGAGGAATTTCTCAAGGTCGGTACCCTCGATCTTTTTCAAAGCTTCCTTCATGGCAAGGCGCGGGATGAGCGGCAGATCCATGTCGGTGATCTTCTTGCCGTCGCGCAGCTTGACCGTTGCATCGATCAGGGCACGTACATCATAGGTGCTTCCCCAGACCTCGGGCACACCGCGGTCGATGTCCAGCAGGGTGTACACAGCTTCCATACCGGTGCGCATGGAGTATTCTGTGGTGAAGATGGTGTCACGGCCGGTCTCGGCGAACTGACCCAGGAAGGCAAAGTTGACAGCACCCTCCGGCACGATATCAGGACGGTCGCCCATCGCACGCGGCATAAAGAATGCATCGATATACGGCATCATGACCGGGATGGTGTTGGCACTGTGCTCGGCCAGCTCTTCGATCTGATCCTCGGGCACACCGATATGGTACAGCCACTCCATGCACAGTTCCTTGCCGGTGCAGTCACGCATGGCCTTTTTGACGTAGTTGCCGGGCTTATCACTGAACAGGCCGTAGACCCAGACGCACAGCTGGTTCTTGGGCTGGTCTCGGAACTGCTGCTGACGGTTCAGCGTCCAGCTGAGCAGCCAGTTGGAGTCCTTAACGGTGACGATGCCGCCGGTGACGGTGTGGCCACTGAACGGGTCACGCTTGCAGATCTTCTGGATATACTGCGGGATCTTGTCGTCAAGCGTAGTGATGGTGGCGCTTTCCCAGTTGGAATGTTCAGGGTCGGAGCAGAACTTTTCAGGATTGCCGAATGCGGGGTCCTGTGCAGCGATCTTCTTCCACAGGTCCCAGCCGTTGCCCGGCTTGATGGTGGGATCAAAGCCTGCTGCCTTGTCCTGTGCGCCCATCGTGCAGCTTTCCACGCAGCCGCCGTTGGTGATGAACAGCAGATCATTTTCGGTCAGGTCAATGGAGCTGATCTCACCTGCGTGCTCCACAACCACGCTGCTTGCCTGCTTGCGCTTGCCATTGATATCAAATTTCACGTCCACGACCTTGGTCTCATAGTGGAACTGCACGCCGTGGTCCTTCAGGTAAGTGACCATGGGCAGGATGATAGATTCATACTGGTTGTAGCGGGTAAAGCGCAGGGCGGTGAAATCCGGCAGACCGCCGATATGGTGGATATAGCGCTTGAGGTAGAGCTTCATTTCCAGAGCACTGTGCCAGTTTTCAAAGGCAAACATGGTGCGCCAGTACAACCAGAAGTTGGAGTTCAGCACTTCATCATCAAAGAAATCGGTGATTTTCTTATCCTGCAGCTGCTCGTTGGGGGTGAAGAAGAGCTTCATGATCTCCATAGCACCCTTATCAGACAGGCCGAACTTGCCATCGGTGTGGGCATCCTCGCCGCGGTTGACGGTAGCACGGCACAGTGAATAGTTGGGGTCTTCCTTGTTCAGCCAGTAGTACTCATCCAACACACTGGCACCCTCGGTCTCCAGAGACGGAATGGAGCGCAGCAGATCCCACATGACCTCGAAGTGGTTATCCATCTCGCGGCCACCGCGCATCACGTAACCGATATCGTATTTGTAACCATCGCAGGCACCGCCGGGGATGGGGTCTTTCTCAAACACATGCACATGCTCGCCCTTCATCTGGCCGTCACGCACCAGATAACATGCAGCCGTCAGTGCGGCCAGACCGGAACCAATGATATATGCAGATTTATGATCGACACCCTCCGGCTTTTTAGGAGTTGCAAATGCTTCATAGTTGCCACTGGAATAGTACATAGAAAAGCCTCCCTGCTTTTTATTGCTTTTTTCGGCATCCTTGCGCCGTCCTTATGGCAACAGTATACCCCGCGCCGCCGCAGCAAACAACAAACAAACTTTAGCGGGTGTATAAATTTTATACAATCATTCTGTTTTGCTGGAAATACGTACAAATTGTGACAAAAGCCGCCCTAATAGCGAATCGTTCTGTGATATGGAGTGCTTTATAAACCAGTTTCAGCAAAAAGAAAAGCACCCAGATTTCAACGAATCCAGGTGCTTTTTGTTGGTGGAGGCGATGGGAGTCGAACTAATTCCCGCCGTTTCATCGTGAAAAATTACGGATTTTCGGCTCAAAAATATGGCGTTGCTATGGCTTGAAATTCGGCCTATGGAAATGTGATTCAACCTCTAAAATCTGAAAGTGTGGTAAAAAGTGTGGTATTTTCAGCCTTGCAGCAGCTTCAAAAATACCGCGTTGACGGCCTGCGCTGTGGCGATGTCCTCGCCTGTCAGAGTGTGGCTGTAGATGCCGAAAGTGTCCATGTCCTCAGAGTGACCGACCAGCTCTTTCACCTCACCGGCAGGCAGAGTTTTCACCACGCTGACAAAGGTGTGCCGCAACTCGTACAGGCTGACCGGCTGCAAGTCGTTGGCAGCGCAGTACACTTTCCAGCGCTTATAATACCGGCGTTCCGTCTCTAGGCAGAATACGCTTTCACAATGGCCTGTGATAGCCCTCTGAGCCTCTAGGACGGCTCTAGCCACGTCGGACAGGACGAATGACCGCACTGCATTTTCGTTCTTTCCGCGCGTCTCTATGCCCTTCACGTTGATAGCCCGGGAGAGGTTGACTGTGCTGCCTTTTATGTCTGCCCAGCGCAGCCCCAGCAGCTCACCAGGACGAAGGCCGGTCAAGACTTCAAAGCGGTAAGCGTTGATATAGTCATCATGCACCCGCTTGCCTCTGTAAAGCGTTGTGTCGATGCTGAACAGCTTTACAAGGTCATCGGGCTGCAAGACCTTCTTGCCCTTCAGGCGCGCGCCTGCCGGTATCTGCACATCCTCCGGCAGATAGGTGGAGAGCTTTGCTTTGCGGCAGAATTTGCAAAAGGCCCGCAAGTCACCGGCCAGGAGCTGCAAGGTTTTGCGGCTCTTGCCTGCCGCATGGGCCTTGTTTACGATGGTCTGTAAGTCGGCATCGGTAAGGGCATTGACCCGCTTTTTCCCGATGATCGGCAGCACCCAGACCCGCCAGCGGCTTTCGACGGGCTCCCAGTTGCCCGCGCTGGTGGTCTGCTTCAGGCCCTCGAGCCAGAGCTTGTAAACATCCTCGACCCGGCCTGCCTTCACGCCTACGCCGTCCTCTAGCCAGGCATCAGCCTTGCGGTTCGCTTCCCGCTGGCCTGTGCGGCCGGGAAGGCTGCTGTAAAAATACCGGCGCTGGCCGTCTTTCTGCACCGCCACACGCCACCGGCTGTAAGCTTCCTGCCAAACGGCTGTGTTCGTCCGCTTGCTCATCTGCTGCACCCCCTTCCCGCTGAATATAGGGATTCTTTCTCGCGTTGGTAAAATCGTATTCTTCTAACATAACTGTTTGGCTCAATTTTGAGCTCTCCGAAGCGTCAATGATTGCCCGTCAGTGGGTAGGTCGTGAAACGCGACCCACCCCGCCGCCTACTGTGCTCTGCGCAGTGGGCTTTTATTTTTCGGCGGGGGCTTTGGGTGGGAGATTATAAACAAGCCCCTCTAACCGGTCTGCTAGTTCTTTTGTAAAGGCATCATTGTCTTGATAAAGCTGCATAAGGGCTTCAAAAACCGCATTGTTATAATTTTGTTTGAAACGATTTTTCAATATCTCTATCTGCCAGTTGATAGCAGTTTCTTTGCGCCAATCATTTGAAAGTTGCCGAAAAGCACTACGAGCCCTTTCCTTATCGGTTGATTCCGGCCATATTGCGTCCTTAGACCATTCATCAGATAATTCATCTTTACCGGAATAAGAGACCATGGCTCTTAAAAGTTCAGGCGATACATTATATTTTGCCGAAACTGAAGGAATCCACTTATCACGAAGTTGTGTTCTAATAAAATTCAAATCACTTGAATCTGAAAAATGATAGTTCCCATTTACTTCATCTTCTGCAACGAGTGAAATCAATTCGTTAAAGGCTTTAAGTTCACTGCGTTCGCAAGCATCCGGGTCAAGTTCCAGCACAGAAATCCCCAACGCAGCAGCAATCTTTCGTGCTGTTTCAATATCTATTTTGCTATCTCGTTTTACGGCATTGTACAGTGTCGTATATGGAATATCAGCTCTTCGGCTTAATTCTTTTAAGGGAATCCCCCTTTTTTTTGCAATTTCTCCTATTTTTGTTGCGACACCCATTTTAGAACCCCCTTTTTTACTAGAGTATACCACGCAAAGAAAAAATTCTCAAACAAGTATTGACATAATCCCCAAACTGGAATATAATTGCATTGTGGAATTCACAAAATAGAATTTCACGATACAATTTTATGAAAGGAGAATAGCCGATGCGCTTTAACATCGTAAAAGCAAAGACCGCACTTCTAGTCGCTGGTAAGAACCAATGCGAGATTGCAGAAAGCCTTGAACTGTCCCGCCGCTGGGTGGGTGCTGCATTCAATGGCCGGAACATCAGCGAAAAGACAGCACGGCATATTGCTGCCGCCCTAGGCGTGCCGCTGGACGAATTAAAAGAGGTGGACTAAATGTATCAACCATTTCATAAGCTCCGCGTGCGATTCGCGGAGATGGAAATGCGGCAGGGTGACGTAGCACAGGCCGCAGGCATGGCAAAAAGCACTATGACCGCCCGCATGAAGGGCTATTTGCCGTGGACGAGCGACGAGATCACCCGCGTGGCCGCTGTCTTGAACATTTCCCGGGAGCAGATCGGAGAGTTTTTCTTTGAACCGTCTCCCAAGAGCAGGAAGGGTGCATGATGGCAAATAAAAGAATGTTTTCGGTGGACGTGGTGGAAACCGATGCTTTTCTTGGCCTACCGCCCAAAACGCAGGCGCTCTACTTTCATTTGGGTATGCGTGCCGATGATGACGGGTTTGTTTCAAGCCCCCGCACCATCGTGCGCACCATCGGATGCACTACTGGTGATTTGAAGCAGTTGGAAGCCGCTGGTTATGTGATTTCGTTCAGTTCTGGTGTGCTTGTTGTGACTGACTGGAAGGTAAACAACACGCTCAAGAGTGACCGTTACCGCAAGACTATGTTTCAAAACGAGCTTGCACTGCTGAAAGAATCAGCATCAAAGCGTTACATCCTTTCTGACAATGGAACCATTTCGGAACCAATCAGGAACCAAAACGGAAACCAGCAGGAACCGCAGTATAGTATAGTGAAGGATAGTGTAGAGAAGTGTAGGTTAGAACAGGAGAGCAACGCCGCTGCCGCGGCTGGCGAGCCTGATACTCCCCCGGCGGATATTTTCACAACCTTTGCCGATGGTGACGGCGAGTTGCTGCAAGCCCTTCAGGATTACGACCGAATGCGCAAGGAAAAGCGCAAGAGCCTGACCGATACTATGCGCCGCAGTCTGTGCCAGCAGCTGGACGAAGAATTCCACCGGTGCGAATGGGTGCAGATCATCAAGCAGGCCACGCGGCAGGGCTGGCTGAAATTTTACCCGCTGGATAAGGACAAGCCAACCAGCACTGTGCCAGAGTTTGAGAGCGCTGGCGACCAGATCAGCCGAATTATCAACGACCTTAAAAGAAAAAATGGGGTGATCGAATGACAACCGAAAAATTACAGGAACTTATGCAGGCGCGAATGGCCTATTTTGGCGAGCATCTTTCCGATGAGCGAGTGACCGCCCAGCTGAAAGCATACGCGGCCAACCTGGGCACCGTCCCGGACGACATTGCCGAACAGGCGTTTCTTATTGCGCTGGCTAAGTGCAAGTGCCTGAACTATTTTCTCCGCGACTGGACAACTGCCGTCCGGGACATCCAGCTTGACGCGTTGCCGTCCCCGGAACGGATGTGGGAAAATGCGCTGGACACGGCACGTAGTATGCAAGAGGTCTGGGAAAAGGCCTGTGCCGGTTACACCGACAGCGAAGGAACTCACCGCGGCGGCGGTAAGGCGAAAATTCAGGCCATCTTTGACAGACAGCCGGAAGCCGTGCGCAACTATTACGGAACGCCTGCAACGCAGATCAAAGCACTTACCCAGAGTTCGCGCAGCGAGCTTGCAAGGAACCGTTATCGCGGTTTTGTGACTGCTATGGATAAAGCCCCGGTGAAAGCCTTGCAGGCACCGCCCCGGCTGACGCAGGGCACCCAGCCTGCCGCCCAGATCAGCGACAGCAGCAAGAGCGCATGAGGGGGTGACACCATGAACGAGAAAATAGACCGCACCGGCTACATTGAAGCTATTACCCAACTGTTGGCAAAGGCAGATTTGCGCAAACTGCGCCTGATTTGGGTCTATGTGGAGCGCATAACCCGCACCAACTAAGCCGACCCGGCCTAAATGGCCGTGTTTATAATTTTTTTGTTTCGCCCGTAGTGGCGAAGAAAGGACGAAACCATGAACGAAATGAAGCACTTTTTCACCACCGCCAGCGCTGACACCATCAGCGAGTGCCTGAACGGCGAGAAGCTGCTGAACGCATCCCGCGATGCAAAGGGCAACACCCTGCTGACCTTTGAGAGCGCCTATGAGGGCTACTCTGATCTGCTGACCATCATGCCGGACGGCTCTGTGATCGGCACATTCATCTGTGACGAGGAACAGCAGCCCCAGACCGTCAACGACACCCAGCACGCTGCCGAAGAACACGTTAAGGTTGATGATTCTATCAGCTATGGTGTCAGCGCAGAGTTTCACCGCGCATACGCTGACTTTTTGGCCGCAGCGGAACTGCTGGCCGTTGATGGGCAGGCGGTTGTTACTCTGGCAGAGCTGGCACGGAAGTGTGCAGACGCGGCGCAGCTGAATGCTTTCCGTATGGCTATGGGCCGGCCTGTGATGGTGCGCGATGCTCTGGGGCTGCCCACTATCAACTATACATATACGCCCGGCTTTGACCCGGATTCTGATCTTGATACTGACTCTATTTCTTCGATGCTGCCCGACTACTTCGGCCTGCTGAAGCCGCTGCATGAGGAAGATGGGTGTGACCCCAGCGAGGGCATTGTTCTGCTGTTCCAGGATGAGCAGCACGCCAAAGAACCCAGCATGGAGCTGGTTATCACTCCGAAAGTGACCACCGGCGGTGTGCCTGTTCTGTCCGTTGAGGTGAACGACCTGCCCAAGAAGTAAGCCCCCAAGACCGCCCGACAAACAACGAAGCCGCCTTTCCCTGCGCCAACAGGGAGGGGCGGCAAATGGCGGGACAACGCATTGCAGTAATGTTTCCCGCCCTCATTTTATCAGAAAGAAGAGGGATTTTCAATGTTTGGTTACACCGCTTATCAATTTTCTGTCGTGGGCCCGTTCGCCCTGGTCTGTTTCCTCGGTGCCGCTGTGATGTGGTTCAGCGGCAATCTGTGAGGGGATGTGACAGTATGAGCCTGAATGATGTAGATTATGGTCAGTTGGCCGGAGCTGTAGAGCACATTCAAAATCTGCTGACGATTTTTGAAGAATGGTTTGAAGAAAGTCACAAAGCGAATGACCTTGACCGAAGCCACACAAGAGACGAGATCGCGTTTCTGTGGGAAGCTTCTCCTCGGTATAATTCGCTCCTAGGTGCTGCTATGTGCGATATTACAGGTTTGAAAGACCAGCTCAACGAGCTGACGGACAAACAGATTGCAGCTATGGAAGCCGCAAACAGGTAATTGAAATGACATTGCAAGGTAAAATTCTTGCAGTTAAGTCCTCTTTATGGTACAATACGAGCGTAGTACAGACGCTCTTTCAGACCATTACAAAGAGTAAATTTTAACGGTGGTGCGTTGAGTACATGGCGCCACCCCACCCCCTGAGAGCGTGTTACAGCCCCGGAAAGGCTGCTGCACGCTCTTTTTATTTGCCGGAGGTCATTCTATACCATGAAGAAAAGGCTCAAGAAATGCCCTGTCTGTGGGGCTGTGATGTGGCATTTTGCCAATGAAAGCCGCTGCCTTGAATGTGCAGCACGGGAAGCCCAGGATGAACGGGAACGGAACCGCGTGAAAACTCTGGCATGGGCTGCATATCATCTGGAACACGGCGAACGGCTGTCACTGGGCGAAGCTGCCGCAATGGCTGATGCTATGGGCATGACCTACGGACAATACAGCCTGCTGCTGTCCAAGCAAAAACGCAATGTGGCAATAAATTGACATTTCATAGCATTATATTTGCATTTTACAACGCAATGTGGTATACTGAGCGTAGCAGGCGGATTATAGCGCCGTCCGGCTCCTGACTGCTCTTTGCTGCACGGTCTGGCTGTGGGCGTGCCATGACCCACGATCAGAGCGCCCAGCATTGCAGGAGCGGACATACCCCTTGCACCGGGCTTTTCCTTTCCCCGGTGCGCCATGCGCGGCATAAGGTTTGCCGCCTGCTGCTTTTTACGTTTACTCATGCGGAAAATGAGGTGCTATCAATGGAGAATCCCACCACTACCCCCAGCGCCGCCCAGCAGGCCGAAAATAACGGCTCTGAGCGGACTTTTACCCAAGACGAAGTAAACACCATCGTTGCAGATCGGCTTGCCCGTGAGCGCTCCAAGAGTGCCGAGCGCGTGGGCACGAGAAAAAGATCTGAAAGCCCGCGAGGAAGCGTTAGAAGCCAAAAGCCAGCGTTTCAACCAGTGGGAAGCCCGGGAAGCCTGCCGTCAGTATCTGGCTGATAACCATATCAGCGCGGCGCTGCTGGATAAGCTGGACACCAGCGACCCGGAAGCGTTCAAGACCGCTGTAAAGGCGGTGCAGAGCGTCACCGGCAACGGGTACACTGTCACCACGACCACCACCGGCGCAAGGGTGGACACCCCGCCCACCTGGCTTTCCCAGGGTAAAGACAAAGACGCTGAGTTGAAGCGGGCTTTCGGTCTGAACAACTGAAAGAGGATCTATAAATGGCTATTGAGTTAGCGACCCAGTTCCAAGCATATACC
>ENA-OWPB01002675-OWPB01002675.1-human-gut-metagenome-genome-assembly--contig:-NODE-2675-length-11721-cov-3.063775_pt1 | contig 11721 bp, 9 predicted proteins | sample MGYA00248260_ERZ651838 | MGnify/ENA primary metagenome ERZ651838 (study PRJEB26924, sample SAMEA4378304) | human gut metagenome | biome: human gut; feature: human-associated habitat; material: faeces...
ACAGCGTAAATACAGCATTTCAAGGAGTTTTAAGTAATGATAAGAGTGTTATTTGTCTGCCACGGCAATATCTGTCGTTCTCCAATGGCAGAATTTATATTTAAGGACATGGTCAATAACCGTGGACTAGGTGACCAGTTCTATATCGCCTCTGCGGCGACGAGTACAGAAGAAATCTGGAATGGAATCGGGAATCCGGTATATCCACCGGCGAAGCGTGAACTGGCGAAACATGGGATTACATGTGAATGGAAAAGGGCAGTACAGCTTAAAAAATCAGATTATAATAAATATGATTATCTGATTGGAATGGAAGAGCGAAACAGAAGAAATATGCTTCGAATTCTAGGCAAAGATCCGGAAAAGAAAGTGAGCCTTCTGCTGGATTATGCGGACGAACATGGGGATATCGCAGATCCATGGTACACAGGAAATTTTGACATTACATATCGCGACGTAGTCAGGGGATGCGAGGGCTTTCTGACATATCTGGAAGGCAAAGGGCAGATTATTATGAATTAAACTGACCTGATCTGAATTTTATTCTAAAGTATTTTATAATAAGAAATGTTATAAAAACAATTGTCGATATCCACGAATTTTGTCGAACGAATTTTCTTTACAGAAACAATATTATGCGGTATCCTCTAGATACAGCAACTCTTGAAGGGAGCATCTGCTTCCTTCTTTTTTTCAAATCTATTTAAGTCATGGGCAGATCGCCCGAATAATTCAGGAAAGATGAGGAATTGAATATGGAAAACGGTTACGAAAACTTCGTGGACACTTTGAGACAGAGTCTTCTTAAGGAAACTTCTTATGAAGAAGAAATGATCTGTTATAAGAAGGCTGAGGAATATCCTCCGACTTCGGGTGACAGACTGCTTTTGAAAAACAGACAGAAGGAAGGCGTTTATGAAGTCTGTGCACTTTATGTGCGAGATTTGTATGATGAATTTCAAAATGGATGGAGCATGGAGAATATCATACAGGAAATTATGAAAAGATTAGATACGCTTGCTCGTTCCGAGTGTTTTGAGAAAAGTAAAAATCTGGACAGTTACGAAAAGGTAAAGGGAGATTTGTTTATCCGCTTGATGAATGTGGTTAAATATCGAGATGAACTGAAGAATGCAATTTTTCGAACCGTTGGGGATATTGCACTGGTATTATATGCCCGGATGGGAGAACTGGATGGATGCAGTACCAGCATTAAAATAAAAAAACATATGTTACAGAAATGGGAGCAGGATGAACAGTCAGTGTTTAATGAGGCACTTTTGAATACGTATTTTATTTCGCCACCAAGAATTTATTGCTGGGAGAAACTTCTATATAATTTGGATTATGAAGGCGAGAATTTTATGAATCTGCTGTTTGATATGTCTTTGAAGAAAGATGCAATAGGAAATTGTCTGAGTACATCTGTCCGGACCAATGGAGCAGTGGCTGTTTTTTTACCCGGAGTTGCGCAACGATTGGGGAAACTTATTGGTGGCAGTTTTTATATGGTGTTTACAAGTATTCATGAAGTAATGATACACAGCGAAGATAGTGCAGATCCAAGAAAGCTAAAAGAGGTCCTGGCAGAGACTGTAGAGGAAACGACACCGGAAGAAGATTTTCTTACCTATTATGTGTACCATTACAATGCGGAAACTGGTCAGTTCAGCTATTATTGAAGCAATCTGATTATCCCGTATGCTTTTTATCAGTGTGTGCATATACTAATTAAAAAGCAGTCAGGAGATAAAAAATTGGCTTATAAAATTGTTTTGGATGCGGGACATGGCGGAACGGATCCCGGTGCTGTATATAATGGAAGAAATGAAAAAGATGATAATCTTGCACTTGCACAAGCGGTAGGAAAAATCCTTGAAGACAATGGTGTGGATGTGGTATATACTAGAACAGAAGATATTTACCAGACGCCATTTGAGAAGGCAAGAATCGCAAATCAGTCAGGTGCAGATTATTTTATCTCTTTTCATCGGAATAGCAGCCCTGAAGATAATCAATATCAGGGCGTAGAAGTTCTGGTATATGACAAAAGTGGAATTAAGTATCAGATGGCACAAAATATTGTTGGAGCACTGGGGGAACTTGGATTCAGAGAAATAGGAGTAAAAGAACGTCCGGGACTGGTCGTTCTGCGAAGAACCAGAATGCCTGCTCTTCTCATTGAAACCGGATTTATAAACTCAGATGCGGATAATGCATTATATGATGAGAAAAAAGATGAAATAGCACAGGCGATTGCAGGCGCAATTCTAGGAACGTTATCGGAAGAAACGATAGAAGCTCCTTTGTATTATCGGGTACAGACCGGCGCATTTCGGAACAGAGAGAATGCAGACCGTATGCTTTATCAATTGACAGATCAGGGATATCCGGCATTTCTGTTGAATGAAAATGATTTATATAAAGTACAGGTTGGTGCATTTCAGCAGATTGGAAATGCAATAAATATGGAACAACGCCTCAGAGATGCAGGATATAGTACGGTCATTGTAACAAAATAAACCAAAAGAGAAGGTATCGAATATGTACGAAGAGTTCATAAAAGAAACAAGTAAGTTCATTTTTGCAGAAAATAAGCCAGAGAAAGCGGATATTATTTTTGTACCCGGCAATGGTTATTCACAGATGGCAGAGAGAGCGGCACAGCTGTATGCGAAAAAATATGCTCCATTTGTACTGCCAAGTGGAAAATACAGTATTTCTACAGGCAGATTTGGCGGAGTACTAACTGGTCAGAAACGGTACAGTGGAGAGTATCAGACGGAATGGGAATTTTTAAAGGATGTACTGATGAAGAATGGTGTGCCGGCGGATGCTGTTCTGAAGGAAGATCAGGCGACATTTACCTGGGAAAATGCAAAGTTTTCCAGAAAAGTTACAGATCAGGCAGGTATTAATATAAGGAAGGCAATTATTTGTTGCAAAAATTATCATGCTAGAAGAGCCTTAATGTATTATCAGAGGGCATATCCGGACACTGAGTTTCGGGTATGCCCATGTTGTGTTGATGGCATTACCAGAGATAATTGGATAGAGTCTGAGAGAGGAATAAAAGAAGTTCTTGCAGAAGTAAACAGAATAGTCACTCAATTCTCACTAATGATGTAATTTTGATAAATATAAAAAAAATAATTTGGGGGTGTCGAAAAAAGTAGAACTGTGATATAATGCTTGTGTCGTAAAATAAAATATTGTGTTACAAATTAGTTACGAAAAGATAAAAGTTTCATATACGACAAAATAGATATTTTTATATTACAGTACTTAAATTCGAATTATATATGATATAGAAACAAGTTACATTTTTGGTTTAAAGATTACATAAATAATATGAAGCTGCCGGCATATAATGGCTTTGTCTGGCAGTAATGAATATAGATTGAGGTGTGAGGATTATGATGAAAAAGAGGAAGAACGTGCAGTTTATTGCTGCTGCAGCACTTACCGCAGCACTTGTAACAAGTCAGTTTTCATTTGCAACAGTAATGGGAGACGATACAGCGACAGTACAGGTCAGCAGTCTGATCCCGAATAATGTTACGATTGATCAGCCAGTTCCTCTTTCAGATATTTCACTTCCGAAGAGTGATTATGGAACACTTTCCTGGGCAGATGGGTCTTGTGTACCGTCAGCGAGAGTGCAGACTTATGATGTTGTATTTCGTCCGTATAATGCTGCTGATCTGGCGAAGATTTCTGGTTGGGATGGGCAGTCAGAGGCAATTTACAGCAGTGTGACAGTTGTTGTAAGCAGTATCAGTAAGGATTCAGATTATGAGGGGGCTCAGACAGAGCAGGAAGCTGCAGATACTGAGAATACGACACAAAACACAGAAGAAAACACAGAGGCCGGCACGACAGATAATACTGAAGAAAATACGGAAACTACTGTTCCGGAAGTAACTCCGGAAGTAACGGAAAACCCGGAAAATACAGAGAACACAGCAGACTCTGAGTCCACAGAGGATAAGAGTAACGCAGATACAGACAGCACAGAAGTGACGGAAACACCGGATAATGATAATACAGACAATATTATTACTGAGAATACGGAAGCACCGGCTGTAACAGTAACTCCGTCAGAAAATAGAGATACACCAGAGGCCGTTGAGACACCGGGACCTGCAGATATCGCAGAAGTTACTGAGGCACCGTCAGTGACAGATACACCGTCAGTGACAGATACACCGGAACCTACAGTGACTCCGGAGGCTGATAAAGACAATATTTTTGATGGAACAGAGAAAGATATCACAGCAGATGACCGAGCTCAGTCGGTTGAGGAGGACACAGAGCCGTCTGATGAAGAAAAAGCACAGATAGCAGAAAAAAATCACACATGCAATGGCATTTCTGTATCAGGGATCAATCTTCCATGGTACGTACAGTTCAGGGCTGCAAGTGGTGAGAATTATGAATTTACCAATGAAGCAGAAGCAAATGTATTCAAATCTTATGATTTTGAATTATGGGATCTGAAAAACAATACAGAGTATGAGATCCCAGATGGTGAATATCTGAGTGTGACAGTTCCTGTTAAGGCCGGATATGATTATACAATTGAGCATCTTCTGGACAGTGGTGCTATGGAAACAATCGTGCCAAGTGTTGAGGGCAGTACAATGGTATTCAGTACACACTCTTTCAGCCCGTTTGGAATTGCAGGAAGCAAGGCACTTGTAGGAGAAGAAATTGAAGATGGAAGCTATTCTTCCGGTACAACTTCTACCGCGACAACGACTCCGCAGGCGGCAGCAGCAGCTTCCACAAATACCGGCAGTACATCTGGCGGTACCGCAAATAATGCAAGTAATACAGTATCCGGTTCAGCGAATAATACATCTGTTCAGGCATCCACATCTGAAAATCAGAACAGTACTTCTGACTCTGCTGATCAGAGTGAAGCAGACAGTAAGGGGAATTCTGTAGGAGCAGTTGAGACTGGAGATAATACTCCGATCCTTCCGTTTGTGATCATTGGCATCGCAGCTGCGGTAATTGTAGCAGTACTCGTTTATCTTAAGAAGAAAAAATAATATTTTGCATAGCATTTTGCACATATGAAGCAAAGCTCTTCCATATATTTCAATATGGGAGGGCTTTTTTATGAAGGTAAAGGCTATTTTGAGATCATTGTTTCTGGCATATCTTCTGTCGGGTGTCTGCCTGCTCCTGCTGGCATTACTGGTATTCAAACTTGACATAGGGAAAGGGCCGGTTACGGTAGGAATTTTAGTGATTTATGTGCTGTCCTGCCTGGCAGGAGGATTTTTGGCAGGAAAGATACTTCGTCAGGATAAATATCGGTGGGGATTTCTGGTAGGCTTATGTTATTTTGTGTTACTTGCAGCTGTTTCTTTTGCAGTACAGAGAAAGTGGGATATGAGCTTCCAGCATCTGGTGACTACATTTTTTATGTGTCTTGGAGGAGGAACCCTTGGAGGGATGCTTTCCTGATAAAAAAATGCTTTTAATTAGGCTGATTTTATGCTATACTATGCCCAGATAATTATACATAAGGAGGGATATATAATGGAACATATCAAAACATTAAATACAAAGAACCTGCAGAACACAGTGAAAAAAGGTGGATGCGGTGAATGTCAGACATCTTGCCAGTCAGCATGCAAAACTTCCTGTACTGTAGGAAATCAGAGCTGCGAGAACAAATAAGCAGGTTCAGAACATTCAGTAAGCAGCGGAGTGAAATCCGCTGCTTATTCTTATGAACAAAAAGTTACAGGAAAGGATTTTCAGAAAGATGAGTCTGATTCATAGATATCAGAGCAATGGCTATAACATTGTTCTGGATATTAACAGTGGATGTATTCATCTGGTAGACCTTGTAACATACGAAGTTCTTCCTTTTATGGAAGAGGGACTTTCAGAGCAGGAAATCGTTGATAAATTAAAAGACCAGTATTCTGAGGCTGACATCCGTACTTCCGTTTCTGAATGTGAAAAACTGAAAGAACAGGGTATGTTGTTTACCAGAGATATATACGAAAATATTATTGATGAATTTACAGAGAATCGGCAGACAGTAGTAAAGGCACTGTGCCTGCACATTGCCCATGATTGTAATCTGGCCTGTCGATACTGTTTTGCCGAAGAAGGAGAGTATCACGGAAGAAGAGCACTGATGTCCTTTGAAGTAGGAAAGAAAGCTCTTGATTTCCTGATCGCCAATTCCGGATCCAGAAAGAACCTGGAAGTGGATTTCTTCGGAGGAGAGCCTCTGATGAACTGGCAGGTTGTCAAAGACCTGGTAGCATACGGAAGAGAGCAGGAGAAACTCCATAATAAAAAATTCCGTTTTACACTGACAACGAACGGTGTTCTTCTCAATGATGAAGTTATGGAGTTCTGTAATAAAGAAATGGGAAATGTTGTTCTCAGTGTGGACGGACGTAAAGAAGTTCATGATTATATGAGACCTTTCCGCAAAGGAGCTGGAAGTTATGATCTGATCATTCCGAAATTCCAGAAATTTGCAGAGTCCAGAAATCAGGACAAGTATTATGTGCGTGGTACATTTACACATCATAATCTCGATTTTTCAAAAGATGTTCTGCACCTTGCAGATCTTGGTTTCAAACAGATTTCTGTTGAACCGGTAGTTGCAGCTGATACAGAGGAATATGCAATCAGAGAAGAGGATATTCCTCAGATCATGGAAGAATACGATGCACTGGCAAAAGAAATGATCGCCAGAGAAAAAGCCGGAAAAGGTTTCAACTTCTTCCACTTTATGATTGACCTGACCGGTGGACCTTGTGTCTACAAACGTCTCTCAGGATGTGGTTCAGGAACCGAGTATCTTGCAGTAACTCCTTGGGGTGATTTTTATCCGTGTCATCAGTTTGTTGGTGAAGAGCAGTTCCTTATGGGAAATGTGGATGAGGGAATCACACATCCGGAGATCCGTGATAAGTTTGGTAAATGTAATGTTTACACAAAAGAAGCTTGTAAAGACTGCTTCGCAAGATTTTACTGCAGTGGTGGCTGTGCTGCCAATGCTTATCATTTTCAGAAAGATATAAATGGCAATTATGGTATCGGATGCGAACTTCAGCGTAAGAGAGTGGAGTGCGCAATCATGATAAAGGCCGCGTTAGCGGAATAAAATAATAAATATAAGAAGGGAAAGAACAATGAAGAAAAACAGAGCAATCGTTGTACTGCTTCTGACCGCCATTATCACAGTCTTTCTGTGTTACACGGCCGGGATTGGCCTCGGACCAACAGGTACCGGTTCTGCAAAAAACATTAAGACCGGCCTGGACCTGTCTGGTGGTGTAAGTATCACCTATCAGGCAAAAGACAGCAACCCAAGTGCAGAAGACATGTCAGATACTGTTTATAAACTCCAGAAGCGTGTTGAACAGTACAGTACAGAAGCACAGGTGTACAAAGAAGGAAGCGACCGTATCGCTGTAGAGATTCCTGGTGTTACAGATGCAGATGCGATTCTGAATGACCTTGGAAAACCGGGTTCTCTGTGTTTTATCACAATGACAGATGATGACGGTAATGCAAACTTCTCCAGTACAGGAAGCGGTTATGTACTGGCAAGAAGTCTGGACGAGATTCGTGAATCCGGATCCGTCGTTCTGGAAGGTACAGATGTAAAAGATGCCCAGGGTGGTGCATTCCAGTCTGACAAAAACAGCTCCAGAGAGTATGCAGTCAGCCTGACACTTACAGATGAAGGTAAGACAAAATTTGCAGATGCTACAGAAGCAAACGTAGGAAAACAGATTGCGATCGTTTATGACAATCAGATCTTAAGCGCACCGAAGGTAAACGAAGCAATCACAGGTGGACAGGCACAGATCACTGGTATGTCCAGTGTGGAAGAAGCACAGAATCTTGCTTCCTATATCCGTATCGGTTCTCTGAGCATCGAACTGGAAGAACTTCGTTCCAGCGTAGTTGCTGCACAGCTTGGTGAAGAAGCAATCTCCACCAGTGTTATGGCTGGTCTGATCGGTCTTGTTATTGTAATCATCTTCATGATTATTATGTATCGTCTGCCGGGTGTTGTTGCCGGTGTGGCACTGATCCTGTATACAGCGATCGTACTCATTACATTGAATGCATTTGACATCACACTGACTCTTCCGGGTATCGCAGGTATCATTCTTGGTATTGGTATGGCGGTTGATGCGAACGTTATCATTTACGCACGTATTCAGGAAGAAATCGCAGCCGGAAACTCTGTAAGAGCTTCTATTAAATCCGGTTTCTCAAAAGCGTTCAGCGCAATCTTCGATGGAAACATCACAACCCTGATCGCATCTCTCGTGCTGATGTGGCTTGGTTCCGGTACTGTTAAGGGCTTTGCTTATACACTGGCTCTTGGTATCGTAGTTTCCATGTTTACAGCTCTGGTTGTATCACGTTTTGTTATGAATGCTCTTTATGCAGTAGGATTCCATGATGAGAAATTCTACGGTCGTGCAAAACAGCGTAAAGTATTCAATGTTGTTGGAAAACGAAAAGTATTTTTCATTATTTCCATCATTCTGATCTTAAGTGGTCCGGTTGCAATGGCAATCCATCACAACGTAGATGGAACAGCTCTGAACTATGCACTTGACTTCTCTGGTGGTACTGCAACAACTGTAACATTCACCGAAGACATGGATATCAAGCAGATTGACTCTGAAGTAACTCCTGTCGTTGAAGAGGTTACAGGTGATAAGAATGTACAGCCGACTAAAGTTGTAGGAACAAATCAGGTAGTTATCAAGACGCGTACGCTTTCTCAGGAAGAACGTGAGAAACTGGATAATGCACTTGTTGAGAAATTTAATGTAGATGATTCTCTGATTACAACAGAAAGTATTTCTTCTACAGTAAGTTCCGAGATGAGAAGAGATGCAGTTGTTGCCGTGATTGTGGCTACACTCTGCATGCTTGCTTACATCTGGTTCCGTTTCAAAGATATCCGTTTCGCAAGCAGTGCAGTACTTGCCCTGCTGCATGACGTACTGGTTGTATTTGCATTCTATGGAATTTCCAGAATTTCCGTAGGTAATACCTTCATTGCCTGCATGCTTACCATCGTAGGTTATTCTATCAACGCAACGATCGTTATCTTCGACCGTATTCGTGAGAATACGAAGGGAAGCAGATCAAACCTTGAAGAGATCGTTAATGAAAGTATCACACAGACACTTACAAGAAGTATGTACACTTCTTTCACAACTTTCGTAATGGTAGCTGTTTTGTACATCATGGGTGTATCTTCTATACGTGAGTTCGCAGCTCCTCTGATGGTAGGTGTTATCTGTGGAGCTTACTCTTCTGTATGCATCACAGGTGCTCTGTGGCTGGTAATGAAACGCTATTATAAGAAACCTGTTGCACAGGCTGTAGCAGCAAAGAATACTGCAGCTCCTGCAAAACAGAATAATAACAGCCAGGATACAAAATCCGGAAAGAAAAATTCAGATCAGCCGAAAAAGAAAAACCGCAAGAGAGTAGCAGAACGTCTGGCGGCACAGGAAGCAGCGGCAAAAGAAAATGCTTCCAAAGATGAAAATAAGGATGCATAATCCGAAACATAAAAAGTAACAATTAAGTTGCTGTGAACGGAGTGAACAGTAACACATCTCAGATCCCGGGACAGACTGCTGCCCCGGGATTTGTGTTTTAATAATGGATAGGTTGATAAACAGAGAGGATCATTATGGAAAAGTGGATGGTATATAATAAGAAAGCAGATTTTCAAAAAATAGGCAGTGAATTTGGAATTGATCCTGTGATAGCGAGATTGATACGAAACCGTGATATACAGGATATGAAAGAGATTCGTTCCTATTTATATGGAACACTTGCGGAAATTCCATCCCCATGGAAGATGAAGGATATGGAACGTGCAGTGCAGATCCTTCAGAAAAAAATTACGCAGAAAAAAAAGATCCGAATCATCGGAGATTATGATATAGATGGCGTGACAGCTACCTGCATTTTGTTGAAAGGTCTGAAACGACTTAATGCAAATGTGGATACTTACATTCCGGACAGAGTAAAAGATGGATATGGGATGCATGAACAGCTGATCGATAAAGCACTGGAAGATGGAATTGATACGATACTGACCTGCGATAATGGGATTGCAGCTGCGGCTGAAATAGAATACGCAAAAAAAGAAGGACTCACTGTGATCGTTACGGATCATCATGATATTCCTTTCCGCGATACAGAGGATGGAAGAATCTGGATCATTCCGAAAGCAGATGCAGTGGTGAATCCGAAACAGAATGACTGTCTGTATTCGAATAAAAATATCTGCGGGGCGGTGGTTGCGTGGAAACTGATCTGGGCGTTATATGAAAGATTGGGGATTGACAGTGATGAGATATGGGATTTTCTTGAATTGGCAGCAATTGCAACAGTAGGTGATGTCATGGATCTGCAGGGAGAGAACAGGATCATTGTAAAGGAAGGACTGAAAAAACTTTCTTCTACTTCTTTTGAAGGGCTGAAAGCACTGATTTGTGTGAATAATCTTGAAGGGGCAGAGATTACGGCATATCATGTAGGGTTTGTTATTGGCCCATGTATCAATGCAAGCGGACGGCTTGATACAGCAGCAAGATCTCTGGAACTGCTTCTTGCGGATAATATGGAAGATGCAATGAAGCTTGCGGATGATCTGTATGATCTGAATCAGAGCAGAAAAGCCATGACAGAGCAAGGAAAAGAACAGGCGATTCAGAGCATTGAGGAAAATAATCTCGGTAAGGACCGAGTGTTGGTAGTGTATCTTCCAGACTGTCATGAGAGCCTTGCTGGTATTATTGCAGGACGGATCCGTGAAGCATATAATAAGCCGGTGTTCGTACTGACGAAAGGAGCTGACGGAGTAAAGGGAAGCGGGCGGTCGATCGAGGCATATTCTATGTATGAGGAACTGGTGAAATGCAGTGATCTGCTCACGCAGTTTGGCGGTCATCCGATGGCAGCCGGACTTTCAATGGAGGAAAAAAATGTAGAACTTTTCCGCAGACGTCTGAATGATAACTGTACCCTTACAGAACAGGATCTGATTCCCAAAATTATGATCGATGTGCCAATGCCGATTTCCTATCTTTCCAAAAAACTGACAGAACAGTTAAAGGTGCTGGAACCATTTGGTAAAGGGAACTCGAAACCTTTGTTTGCACAGAAAAATCTTCGGGCAGTGGGGATTCGTGTTTTGGGCAGAAACAGGAATGTGGCAAAGATGCTTCTTATAGATGAAAATGGAATAAAGATGGATGCAGTATATTTTGGAGAAGCACAGGAATTCGTGGATTTTGTACAGGCGCATGATACCATATCTGTTACATATTATCCTGAAATTAATGTTTTTCAGGGAAGAGAAAACCTGCAGGTGGTCATAAAGAATTATTGTTGATTTTGGCACTGAAATAAGGGAAAAGTATGGAGTTTCGTAAAGTTTTCGTAAATACACTGTATGATAATGCAAATTGCACACAAAATTGCACATAATTTCGACAAATATGATATTTTAGCATAAAATTAAACATCTGGTTCGTCAAATTCTACAGCTAAGACTGCAGTTAAGACAGGAGATAATACACCGATTCTTCCATTCGTGATTATTCTTCTGGCAGCAATCGTAGCAATTGTAGTTTTTGTAAAAAAACGTTTCGGAAGCAAAAAAAGCTGATACTTGATCAGAAA
>ENA-OWPB01002677-OWPB01002677.1-human-gut-metagenome-genome-assembly--contig:-NODE-2677-length-11700-cov-2.843538_pt1 | contig 11700 bp, 8 predicted proteins | sample MGYA00248260_ERZ651838 | MGnify/ENA primary metagenome ERZ651838 (study PRJEB26924, sample SAMEA4378304) | human gut metagenome | biome: human gut; feature: human-associated habitat; material: faeces...
TCATCGGCCCCTGCACCAGTGTGATCTCTATCTGCTCCTGCTGTGCTGCGGCAAGCAGGTAATCTTTTTCATCCGGTCTCACTTCATAAGCTGTGATTTTCATGGGTATCCTCTCTTTCAAGCATTCTGCACTATTTTCTAAAATGTGTTCACCGTGAACACGTTGTTATAGAATTATCATAAATTGCTCCGGTCTGCAAGCCGATGCTTTAAAGGGATGAATAATCCTTGTCATTTTTTTGTTTTTCCTTGCATAACAGAAAATATTGTGCCAAAATCAAGACAACAGACACTGACCCGGACAGGAGGTTCATGATGGAGCAGCCGATTTTATCTTTTCTTACCGCATACTTTTCTGACCTGCATATCCAGTGCAGACTGACCGACCGCAAACAGTTAGAACTGGCGGATCTGGATCTCGGACTGCGCAACAGTATCCTGATGCAGGAAGCCGATGCACAAAAACAGGCACCGTTTCCATTTGTACAGAACACCATCTATTTTATTGTCGATTACTACGAATGCAATTATTCCTTTTTCCGTCTGCCGGATAAAAGTGCCTTCCTGTTCGTCGGACCCTTTCTCTGGAGAGAATTTGAGTGCTCCCAGATTCTGTCGCTTATAAACCGGCTGGATATTCCGGCTGAACTTTTTCCACAGCTGCAAGAATATTATCACGCACTGCCGCTGATCGCGGACAAAGCTTCCATGACCGCCCTGCTGCGCCACGTCTATCAGACGCTGGATGCCGACGCGGATGTATCCGTACAGACCCTGCATTTGAAAGATCTCGAGACCAGAGAATCCTTTTTGGAAAAGCACCAGTTTGTCGTACCGGAGGACCCGGTCTTAAGCATGCACCTTCTTGAAGAGCGCTATCATATCGAGGATGAGCTGCTCGACGCCATCTCTCACGGCAACAGCGCCCGTGCCCTCTCCTTCATGGAGGCTCTCGGGAACCTGCGCTTTGTCCCCCGCACGGAGGACGCACTCCGCAACCGCAAGAACCTGATTCTGACCCTCAACACGCTGCTGCGGAGAAAAGCGTACGAAACGGGCGTCCACCCGTTTTATATCGACGCCGTCTCCGGCAACTTTGCGCGCATGATCGAGAGCATCCAATCCGTGGAAGAAATCAACGATCTCATATCCTACATGGTTCAGAGTTACTGTCAGCTCGTGGAACAGCGAAGCATGAGTTCGTATTCCGATCCGATCCGCCAGATTCTCGTCACCATAGACGCCTCACTGACCGGTGACTTAAGCCTGAAACGTTTTGCCAATGAGCTGTTTTTGAATACAAGCTACCTGTCCACGCTGTTCAAAAAGGAAGTCGGCATGACACTGACGGACTACGTCAACGCCAACCGCATCGAATACGCCAAGAAGCTGCTGCGCAGTACCCTCCTGCCGGTGCAGGATGTTGCGGCAGCCTGCGGCATCCCCGACGTCCACTATTTCACACGGCTCTTCCGCCGCATCACGGGCATGACACCACGCGAGTGGAGACGCTAAAAGACCGGGCATGGAATGTGGCAGGCATGGATTTTGCAAATATACTGTATCTGCCTGTTCCGGACTGCCAACCGGCGGCGGGAATCTGAAACGCAAAATGGGGTATTTCTAATCTATACCGCGTTTGGTATCTCCGATGATCCGTGTTTTTCCAAGCTTTGAACACTCCGCGGAGAGTGTCCGCAATCCGCAGACAATTTTAGGACTTTTGTGCAGCGCTTGTCTGCGCTTCTGAATAAAACATAACCGCGCGAAGCCGATGTTTGAATTGGCATCTGCCTTATTTTCAATAGCAGATGCCAACGAGTTTCGGTTCGCGCGGTTTTATATTGTCTGTGAAGAAGCGTTGCTAGCGCTGCTAAAAAGTCCGCCCATTGTCTGCGGTTGTCGGACATCTTTCGCGGATTGTCAAAACGTGGAAAGACACGGAATTGGATATAAAAGCGGCAGAGAAGAAATTCTCGCATTTTGTTCCAACGAATATCCTATGCACTGTTTCTATCTGGAACTTTATTGCATCTTACATTTTATTGTGACCGGCAATCTATTCTCCGCCCTGTGTGCGAGCCTCATTTTGCGCCTCTTTTGAAAAGTTTAAGGTTTGGGAAATTGACAAACGCACAAGTCATGATAAAATTAACGTTGGCATGCAAAAAATATGTAAAGAAAGCGTAAATAAGGAAACATATGAAAATAAAATTATATTTTGATAAGGGTAATTTGGGCAGACTTGCGGTGGCGATGATCTTCGCCGCGGTATTGTTCTGGAAGATCGGCTTTTCGGTGTGGGCGCTGCCGCTATTCGGAGCGTGCTACTTCCTATTTAAGAGTCTGGAGGTGGAACTGTCAGAGAAGATCCCGTGGGTCTGGACCGGACTGATGATCGGCGCCAGCAGTATTTTCACGGCGTATCATGTGCAGTATCTGCTGCTGGATGCAGAACTTCGCGCCAAGATCACACAGCCGAAGATGCTGCTCAATATCTTGTGCTGTCTGGTGGTATTTCTGGCGGTACAGGTTTTTACCAATAATACGGGACTTACCTGCATGATTTCCCACATTTTTCTGGTGTCACTGGCGGGAATCAACTATTTTGTATATCTGTTCCGCGGGAACGAATTTATTTTCAGCGACCTGAAATCCATCCAGACCGGACTTTCGGTGGCGGGCAATTATGAGTTCGTGATGGATGACCGGGCGGGCTATGTGATTCTGATTTCCACGCTCTATGTGGCGCTGATCCGCAAGCTTCACGTTTCCTTTAAAAAGAGAGTGCCGATGGCGATCATCTGTATCTCTCTTGCCGTGCTGAGCGGCGTGTATATCGGTCATAAGACGGAGTACATAGTGACAGAGACCTGGGAGCAGAAAGGAAGCTACCGCAACGGATATATTCTGAATTTTGTGCTGAGCATAAGAGACTGTTTTATCGCTGCACCTGACGGGTATTCCGGTGAGGCGGTGAAAGCGCTGGAAGAGCAGTATTCCGGCGGGGATAGCGACGGGAAGAAGCAGGGAGAGAAAGATGCTGCCTCGGCATATGCGGATGTGGCAGCTGATCCGGGAGAAAAGCCGGCCATTATCGTGGTCATGAGCGAGTCGTATGCGGATCTTTCAGTGGTGGGAGATTTTTCCACGAATATCGATGTGGCGCCTTATTTTCACTCCCTGAAGGAGAACACGATTCATGGATATGCGCTGTCCTCCGTGTTCGGTGCGAAGACGCCGAATTCGGAGTGGGAGTTTATGACCGGAAATTCCATGGCATTTCTGCCGAGCGGTTCTGTGGTATATCAGCAGTATATTTCCAAGACGCCGACCTCGATTGTGTCCAACTTAAAGAACGACGGCTATACCTGTGTGGCAATGCATCCGTACTATGAGACCGGATGGAGCCGCAACGCGGTGTATCCGGATCTCGGGTTTGATGAGACACATTTTATCGACGATTTTGACCAGACGAAGATTCTGCGGGAATATATCACCGACCGGGAACTGTATGAAAAAATCATTAACCGCTATGAGAGCCGTGCGGCGAATGAGGATCTGTTTATCATGAGTATTTCCATGCAGAACCATGGCGGTTATACGGAAAAGTACGATAATTTTGATGAGAAGGTACGCCTGTTGGGATTAAACTATCCGGACGTCAATCAGTATCTCTCTCTGGTGCACGAGAGCGATTCAGCGTTGGAGTATCTGATCTCCTATTTTCAAAATGTGGATGATCCGGTGGAGATCGTATTTTTCGGCGATCACCAGCCAAGCCTTTCGTCCAGTTTTTATCCGAACTTAAACGGCAAGGGACTTTCGGGACTGACCGAGGATGAACTGGAAGAACTGTATATGATACCGTTTTTCATATGGACGAACTATGAGAGCACGGAGGTGGAACTGCCGGTCACCAGCATCAATTATCTCTCGACGCTGGCGCTGGAGCGGGCAGGAATAGAACTTCCGGCGTACAATCAGTTCCTGGCGGATATGATGGAGACCATTCCGGCAATCAATTCCAGAGGCTATTATTCCAAGTCCGCCGGCGGATTTTTGCACATCGAGGAAGCGACGGGGGAGGAAGCGGACTGGATCCGGAACTATAATATTTTGCAGTACAACAACATGTTTGACAAAAAGGAAAAGAGTGAAGTATTCTTTCCTTATCTGAAGTAGTATTAAGAAAGCAACAGAGATACAGCTTTTTAGCGGGCAATGTGTATAAGAAAAATGTGGAGGCGAAAAAATGGAGAGAGTGACACTTGGAAAAACAGGGATTACCGTCAATAAGAACGGGTTTGGCGCACTTCCGATCCAGCGGATCAGCACGGAGGACGCCGTGAAGCTGGCGCGAAAGGCATATGATGCCGGCATCACTTTTTTTGATACCGCGCGGTTCTACACGGACAGCGAGGAGAAGCTTGGAGAAGCGTTTGAGGGCATGCGGGAAAAAGTCTATATTGCGACGAAGACGGCGGCTGCCAACGCGGACGAATTCTGGGAGCAGCTTGGTATTTCCCTGCACAATCTGCGCACGGATTACATTGACATCTATCAGTTCCACAATCCGTCCTTCTGCCCGAAGCCGGGCGACGGAACCGGACTTTACGAGGCGATGCTGGAAGCGAAGGCACAGGGAAAAATCCGCCACATCGGTATCACGAACCACCGGCTTGCCGTGGCAGACGAGGCGATCGAGTCCGGACTTTATGAGACGCTTCAGTTCCCGTTCTGCTATCTGGCAACAGAGAAGGACATCGAGCTGGTGGAGAAGTGTAAGCAGGCGGGAATGGGATTTATCGCAATGAAAGCGCTCTCGGGAGGATTGATCAACAACTCGGCTGCGGCATACGCGTTTGAGGCACAGTATGAGAATGTGCTGCCGATCTGGGGCGTGCAGAGAGAGCGGGAACTGGATGAGTTCATTTCCTACATCGAACATCCGCCGGTCATGACGGAGGAGATCGCGGCGGTGATCGAGCATGACAGAAAAGAACTCTCGGGCGAATTCTGCCGTGGCTGCGGTTACTGCATGCCATGTCCTGCCGGAATTGAGATCAACAATTGTGCGAGAATGTCCCTGATGCTGCGCCGCGCGCCGTCGGAGGCACAGCTGACGCCGGAGATGCAGGCGAAGATGAAAAAAATTGAGGGCTGCCTGCACTGTAACAAATGCAAGAGCAAATGTCCGTACGGACTGGACACACCGGCACTGCTTGCGAAGAATTACGAAGATTACAAGCGGGTACTGGCGGGAGAAGTCAGCGTAAAATAAGAGATGCGCAGACATGCAGAACGACATGCAATGCGCGTAATGCACACGTGAGGCGAAGAGGAGTGGGAGAATGAAGAAATATGAGACCGTCATTTTTGATCTGGATGGAACACTTTTGTATACACTGGAGGATCTGACAAAAGCGACAAACTATGCGCTGCGCAGGATGAATATGCCGGAGCGCACACTGGATGATGTGCGCCGGTTTGTCGGAAACGGTGTGGCGCGCCTGATCGAGCTGGCGGTTCCGGAGGGAACGGCACCGGAAGTCTTTGAGCAGACGCTTGCGATTTTCCGGGAGTATTATGATATTCACTGCAATGACAATACAAAAGCCTATGACGGAGTGATTGATCTGCTCCGGGAACTGAAGGCGGACGGATATGCGCTTGCGATCGTGTCGAACAAGCCGGATTCTGCAGTGAAGGAACTGGCGGAGATTTATTTTGAGGGAATTGTGAAAGTGGCAATCGGCGAGAGTGCCGGAGTGGCGAAAAAACCGGCGCCGGATACGGTCTATGCGGCATTAAAGGAGCTTGGCATGCCAAAGGAGGGCGCCGTGTATGTCGGAGATTCCGAGGTGGATGTGATGACAGCGAAAAATTCCGGTCTGCCGTGCATTTCCGTCCTGTGGGGATTCCGGGAGGAAGCGTTCTTAAAAGAACATGGTGCAGATCATTTTGTCCGCGAACCGGAGGAGATCAGAGATTTCCTGAATGCGTAGGTCTGTTGAGAAATGTTTCACTTTTAGTAAGGAAGTACCATTGCATGATTTTTGTACATAAAGTACAATAAAAATAATGAGAAACACAGAAGAGTTGTGCGGAATCACAACAAGGAAGGCGGCATGGTATGAACAGAAGAAGTGTGAAACATACGTTAACGATGACCTGTCTGATGCTGGTATTACTGGCATCCCTGTTGCTTGGGGCAACTTCCATTTTCAGTATCCGGAATACGACCAATATGGCGCTGACGGAATATGAAAGTGCGATGGATTCCGGTTACAACACAGAGATCAAGTCTGAGGTCCAGACGGTGATTGCTGTGCTGCAGGCAGAATATGATAAGAGCCAGGCAGGGGAACTGACAGAGGAAGAAGCGAAAGCAGAAGCGAAGGAGATCGTCCGCGCCATGCGTTACCGCGATGACGGAAGCGGATATTTCTGGATTGATGATACGGATTACAATCTGGTAATGCATCCGATTCTGGCGGAGCAGGAAGGAAATAACCGCTACGATCTGGAGGATCAGAATGGTGTCATGATCATCCAGGAGATTATGAAGGTCTGTAACAGTGCCGACGGAGGCGGATTCAATGAATTTTACTTTACGAAGGCGGACGGTGTGACGGTTGCGCCGAAGGTAGCATATTCCGAGTTGTTTGCACCGTGGGGATGGGCAGTCTCCACCGGTAACTACGTCGATGACATGCAGGCAGAGATGACGGGTGTGGAAGGACGCATCAACCAGAAGTTCGAGGTTCTCTGCATTGTGATAGTGATAATGATGGCTGTTATGCTTGTGATGGCGTTCGTGTGGGCGAGAATCTATGCGGCGAAGCTCTGCAAGCCGCTGGTGGAGATCCAGGGGCTGGCATCCAGACTTTCCGACGGAGATCTGACAACGACCGTGAACGTAAGGGAGAAGAACGAGCTGGGAGACACGGCAGAGGCACTCAATGCCGCGCAGAAGCAGATTGTTTCCCTGATAGGAAGCATCAGCACGGCATCAACAGATCTGCGGAATGCACTGCAGTCGTTTACTGGTAATTTCTCCTCGATGCAGGAGTCCATCGGAAACGTTGCGGTTGCCGTCAATGAGATTGCGGAAAACAGCACGACGCAGGCAGGATCCACGACGGAAGCGTCCAACGGTATCATGACGATCGCGGAAGGCATCGAGAAGATCTCCAGCGAGATGGAAGAACTGGTCGGCAATGCCAATCAGATGCAGGAGTATTCCAATAAGTCGCTCGCTAAGCTTCGTGAACTGATCGATACGAACAATAAGACAGAAGCGGATATCGAGTCGATGTATACACAGACGGAGAGTACCAATGCATCCGTCAATAAGATCAGCAAGGCGGCGACGCTGATCAGTGAGATCGCGGATCAGACGAATCTGCTTTCACTGAATGCCTCGATTGAGGCGGCGCGCGCAGGAGAAGCCGGACGCGGATTTGCGGTAGTTGCGGAAGAGATCGGAAGTCTTGCGACACAGTCGGCAGATACAGCGCATGAGATTAACGACATTATCGGAGAGCTGACAGAGAATTCCGAGAAGTCGATGGGCATTATGGTACAGATGAATGATGCGTCGAAGCAGCAGGTAGAGGCGCTGAATCATACCAGCGAGATGTTTCTGGATATGCAGAAGGCACTGGAGGCGTGCACGAATTCCATCCGCGTGGTGACGGATATGATCCGCACTGCGAATGAGGAGCGTGAGAAAGTTACCCAGAGCATCGAGGTGCTGACGCATCTTGCGACAGATAATGCGGCATCCACGGAGGAGACTTCCAGTATGACAACTGAGCTGGAGGGAACGGTGGAGCGTTCCAGCGGAATGATCGAGAAGCTGGAGGGCGATATGAAAGTGCTCGCAGACAGCATGGAGCATTTCCGGTTGTAGGAAGATCGCTGCAAGAGTACAAATGATAAGATGAGAATGAAAGCGGGCGTGTCAGAAACTGACACGCCCGTAATTTCATGTCTGCAGATATTCTGCAAATGTGAATATATAGCTGGGTACGAATAGGGAAAAAACCTTTTATATTTCACATGCGGCATCATATGCTGATTTAATGGCATGATCGATATTGCTTGGACGATCTCCGGCACAATCGCCAATATAATGAAGTGGGAGCGGACAAGCCGAAAGATCCGGAAGATTCTTTCTTGCGCCAACAGCCATTACAACGAAATCCGATCTGATCTCTAAGACCGAGGTTTTTTCATTTTCTGTTTTCTCAACAATAACTGCATGGTCATTGATCTCTGATAGTTTTGCAGAGGTAAGAATCTGGACATTGGAATGCTCTAATTCACTCATCAAAGTTGGGAGAATCGTGCTGCTTTCTTCCTTTGCAATCTGATCCATCATTTCAATAATTGTAACGTTACATCCGCGGGCAGCAAGGTATTCCGCAGTTTCAACACCTACAAGACCACCGCCGATGACAGAGACGTTGCCGAATACAATTTCTTTTTTAGCAAGAATATCCCATGCACTTGTAACGATTGGAAGATCTTTGCCCGGAACGGGAATGATTGCATTCGTTGCACCTGTTGCAACAATTACTTCATCAAACGAATCATAGTCTTTTCCGGTAAATTCCTGACCCAGACGGAATGTCACTGATAACTTGGGAAGCACGTTAAGATAGTAGTTAATGCTTCTCATCATCTCTTCTTTTCGGGGTGGAACGCTGGCAATAAGAAGCTGACCACCGATCTGGAGTGACTTTTCAAATATAGTTACCTGATGGCCTCTCAGAGCGGCAACACGTGCTGCTTCAAGTCCTGCAATTCCTGCACCGATAATTGCAATTCGCTTTGCTGTGACTGCAGGAGTAATCTGACGGCTTGTCTCATAACCATTCTCGGCATTTAATACACAGCTTAGGAATGCACGGTTTTGGATATTGTCTGTACATCCTTTATTACACATCATACATGTTCTGACATCGCAGCAGTGTCCATCGGCACACTTGTTTGCAAAATCAGGATCGGTAAGCAGTGAACGCCCGAGTGCAACGATGTCAGCAGAGCCATTTGTAATAACGGCTTCAGCAGCTTCCGGTGTTACAATACGACCAACCACGGATACGGGAATGGAAACGAGTTCCTTGATTTTTTTAGAGTATGAAACCATAAAACCGTATGGCTGTGTTCCCATGGCAGGGATGGTATCTCCCATATTTCCGGTATGGTTAGCCTGCGCGACATGCAATGTGTCAACACCGGCAGCTTCTAATTCTTTTGCAAAAATGCAGGCCTCATCAAGTGGAAGACCACCTTTTCCCCGAAAGCCGTTATCTCCAAGAGGAGTTACGATTGGAAGCTTGTAGTCGATAACCATATCTGGGACAATTGCTTTTAAACGCCGTACAAGAGTTAAGGCGAAACGTGTACGGTTTGCAAGGTCTCCGCCATATTCATCTGTTCTGTGATTTAAAATAGGAGAGCAGAGCGATCCGACAAGGCGGTCTCCATGTACTTCGATACAGTCAACGCCTGCTTTGTGGGCTAAAACAGCACAATTTTCCATGTGCTTAATAATTTCATCCAGTTCTTCCGCAGTTACTTCATTTACAAAGTGCTGCATATCATGGTGAAGTTTGGCTCTTGCCTCCTGCATTTTTCCCTGGTGAAACATTTCGTTTAAAGCTGCGACGTTATAGTCTGGATGGAACAGCTGGATTCCAAGCTTTGCACCGTATTTATGACATGCATCGGCAAGCCGCTGGAAGCCTTCTGCCTGTTGAGGAGAGTAAAGTTTTGGTGTAGGAGAGAATGTTGAAAGAGGAGCAACGTCTCCAATGACAATGTATCCAACACCACCTTTTGCAAGGCGCTCATAGAAACGAAAACTCTGTTCGCCGATAGATCCATCTTTTTCTTCGTATCCTGTTGTAAGTGGGGGAAACATAATACGGTTTTTAAATTCAATGTTTCCAACTTTAATGGGCTCTAATAATTTCATTGTGCACACATCCTTTCAAAGTGATTATCTTATTTCAATGGTGTTAAAAACTCTAATATGAGCCTGTCTAATTCAGCTCTTGCAGAACCGCTTGCAAAGTTGTGATTTGCGCCTTCAATTGTTTTGTAACTGCATTTGCCATTATAGAGTGCTTCATATCGATGACAGGTAGCATCATCTACCAGATCGTCTGCCGTTCCTCTGATAAGAAGAACAGCACCTGTATATCCCGCTGCGGATGAAAACGGTTCATACTGATATAAATCATGGTTAAAAGAAGTAGGGAAGCAAAGCCCTTCTATATCTGCTTTTGTGATTCCCTGTGCTTCCATTGCCTCGGCGCGGTCTTTACATCCAAACCACATGCCGGCTCCCGGGCACATGAGTATGAGAGCATGTGGATTAACGATAGGCGCAGCAGTGGCAGCTGCATAGCCGCCCATGCTCTGGCCTGATAAAATAATTTTATCAGGATTGGCAAAATCCTGCTGTTTTGTCCAGTTTATAATATCTTCGATATCATGTAAGATACCGGTGAATGTCATGTCCTCGAACTCACCGTCGCTTTCGCCATTTCCGTATAAATCAAAGCGGACGCTGGCAAATCCGTTTTCAGCCAGAAATCTGGCTGTGTGGGTATAGATATTTTTGTATCCGCTTTTATTTCCGGTAAATCCGTGTACGTTAATGATGGCGGGGAAGCGCGAGCCTTCATCCGGAATATTTACAATTCCGCGTAAGACATGACCTGAGCGGTTTGTTATTTCAACTTGTTTTGTCAATGCAAGATACCTCGGTTTCTGAAGTTATTCTGCGTTTGCAGCATTTCGTTTGTCTGATAAATTCTGTAACATTTCAGCTGTTTTCTCTTTTGTAAGAGGGTATACAAACTTTAATACAAGTACAGCTAATAAGTACCCGGCTACATATAATCCGGTATATGTTTTCCAGAGACGTCCGGAGAATGCTTCGCTCTGAACGACCTCATTTACGTTAAAGCCTGCGATTGCAAGTGCAAAGCTGCTCATACTTCCGGATACGGCATTAGCAAGCTTACGGAAAAATGTATATGCAGAGTACACGATACCTTCGTTACGTTTTCCGGTCTGAAGTTCCTGATAGTCAATTGCGTCATTTACAAGGGCCCAGACTAATACCTGGAAACCGCTGACACCAAGATAACAGATTCCGTTGATAATAATAAAGAGCATTGGGTTCTCAAGAGGGAAAAAGAATAAAATAGCATAAACAACAACTGAGAAAGTTGCACTATACATAATCCATTCTTTCTTTCCAAATTTCTTTGCAACAAATTTTGTCCCAATGAATGCGATAAGCGACCAGATAACGCTTAACATGCCTGAAACTGCCATAATGGCGACATTTCCGAAATAGTCACGGAATAAGTAGGTATTTAAGCCGTTTACCATACCGGCACCAACGATACCAATAAATCTGGATAACATAACTCCAAGTAAAGCTTTGTTTTTGGAGATGGCTTTCAGCACGTCTAAATAGTTAAGCTTCTCTTTTTCTTTGGCAACTGGCTCGGTGATAATACGCTCCTTGCACCAGTGTGATGTAAACATAAGGCAGATGAAACCGATAACAGCACAGATGGCTGCCATAATAAGGAAGTGGCTTGGTACAGGCTGGTTGTCTTTGTATAAGAATAATGGAGCGGCAATAAAGATGACGGTCATAAAGAT
>ENA-OWPB01002679-OWPB01002679.1-human-gut-metagenome-genome-assembly--contig:-NODE-2679-length-11692-cov-2.495832_pt1 | contig 11692 bp, 6 predicted proteins | sample MGYA00248260_ERZ651838 | MGnify/ENA primary metagenome ERZ651838 (study PRJEB26924, sample SAMEA4378304) | human gut metagenome | biome: human gut; feature: human-associated habitat; material: faeces...
ATTAAGTTTGGTACTGCTGATGGAAATCCTTTTGCTGGTCAACCTCAAGCTTGATTGTGGTTCGGTAAGACAGACGATTTGTGGTCGTGGGGTAAACCAACTGGTGAAGGAGGGGTATGGTCTGATGATGAAGTTACGGCCCATGTCCCGTCTGATCCTTTTTTAATGTATGGATTTGATCAGAAATCTCTTCATCTTTGGCATGATTCGAATGAAGCTGTTTCTTTTAAAATAGAAGTAGACGTTGTAGGCAATGGGCAGTTTAAGATTTATGAAACCAAGACTGTCGGTTCTGGTGAATATATGCATTATGAGTTTCCTGAGAGCTTTTCTGCTCGATGGGTACGTGTAACCGCAAATAAAAATTGTAAAGCAACAGCCTGGTTTATTTATAATTAGTTCTATTTTTGCAAAATAGAAAATATAGAGAGTGTTGTGTTTTTCTTTGTTTTTGTTAAATTGTAAATATTAATATCATGAAGACTCGTGTAATTTTATCATTATTATTTTTATTGAGTTTTGGATCGGTTCGAGCTGCAGACCTTTTTATTGAGGCTGAAAGTTTCAGTAACAAAGGTGGTTGGAAGGTAGACCAGCAGTTTATGGATTTGATGGGATCGCCCTATTTGTTAGCGCACGGGATGGGTGTACCTGTCGATGATGCTTCGACCGAAGTGACATTTCCTGAAAAAGGAGAATATTATGTATATGTCCGTACCTATAACTGGACTTCCCCGTGGAAAAAAGGGGAAGGCCCCGGTAAATTCAGTTTGTCTGTCGGAGGAAAGAAGATGACTTCTCCATTGGGAGCGGAGGGTTCTGCCTGGATGTGGCAGATAGCTGGAAAAGTATCTGTCAAGAATCTGAAAACTGTAATCAAGCTGCATGATTTGACGGGATTTGACGGTCGTTGTGATGCGATCTACTTTACCACGGAAGTTGGCAAGATGCCTCCGTCGGATGTAAAGGAACTGGAAGCATTCCGTCGTCAAGCATTGGGATTACCGGATGAAGCACCGGTTGCCGGCGAATATGATCTTGTAGTCGTGGGAGCCGGTATAGCCGGGATGAGTGCCGCTGTGTCGGCAGCCCGTCTGGGTTGCAGAGTAGCTTTGATTAATGACCGTCCTGTGGTAGGTGGTAATAACAGTTCGGAGATACGTGTCCATTTAGGAGGCCGTATCGAAGAAGGAACTTATAAGGAACTTGGCGGTCTGCAGAAAGAATTTGGTCCGGAAAAAGGAGGAAATGCACAACCTGCAGAATATTATGAAGACCAGAAGAAAATGGATTGGCTAGCAGGTGAAAAGAATGTGTCTCTTTTCCTGAACTTTCGTGCGATAGGGGTGACAAAGGAAGGTGATAAGATCACATCGGTTATTGTCAAACACATCGAAAGCGGTAAAGAACTGAAGTTCGAGGCTCCTCTGTTTTCTGATTGTACGGGAGACGGGGCGATCGGTTACCTGGCGGGGGCCGACTACCGTATGGGGCGTGAAGGTCGTGACGAGTATGGTGAGAGCATCGCTCCGGAGAAAGCAGACAAGTTGACAATGGGTTCTTCCGTCCAGTGGTATTCTGTGGATAACAAGAAATCGAGTCCTTTCCCGGAGTTCAGCTATGGAGTGGAGTTTAACGACAAGAATTGTGAAAAGGTGATGATGGGAGAATGGACGTGGGAGACAGGTATGAACTTCGACCAGATCAAGGACTTCGAACGTATCCGTGATTATGGAATGTTGGTTGTCTATTCAAACTGGAGTTATCTGAAAAACCGTATGAAGGAAAATGACCAGTATAAGAACCGAAAATTAGGTTGGGTTGCTTATGTCGCCGGCAAGCGTGAATCACGTCGTCTGATGGGGGATTATATTTTAAAGGAAGACGATATCACGAAAAACGTGTCTCATGAAGATGCTTCTTTCGCCACGACATGGAGTATCGATTTACATTGGCAGGATCCGAAAAACAGTGAACATTTTCCAGGCAATGAGTTCAAAGCGGTGACAAAGCATATTCTGATCCATCCGTACGCCGTTCCGTATCGTTGTCTGTATTCTCGTAATGTGGAGAACCTGTTTATGGCCGGTCGTAATATTAGTGTGACTCATGTGGCATTGGGAACGGTCCGTGTGATGCGTACGACAGGAATGATGGGAGAGGTAGTAGGTATGGCTGCATCATTGTGTAAGAAATATGATGTGACACCTCGTGGTGTTTACCGTTCGCATCTGGAAGATTTGAAGACATTGATGAAAGAAGGTGTGAATAAGAAAGGGCTACCGAATAATCAGCGTTATAATGAAGGCGGTATATTGAAAGATAAACCGGTTGTTCAATAATCAGAAAAGTATGGGTGTGTGTCAAAATGTACTTGTCTCTGCGTCAAGCGTGGGGACAAGCATATTTTGACACACACCTTTTTAATATATGTCCATAAAACTATTGCAAGTTTAAAAAGCCATGAAACATAAAGCTCTTTATTTATATCTGATATTATTTTTTTTATTGTGCTGTTCCGTTACTACCACCGGACAAGAGAAAAAACAGGAACGGTTTACCTTGATGGGATTAGGTGATTCTATTACGGAAGGAGCGGATTTCTTCACTTGCTATTTGTATCCGCTTTGGGAAAAATTATTTACAGCCGGGTATCAGTTTGATTTTATCGGTCCTCGTGAGAGTAAATGTCGGATCGGGACGCTTAATCATTGTGGTTTCAGCGGTAAGAATGTGGAGTTTCTGGAGTCGAAGATCGACAGCCTCTACCGGCTTTATCCGGCAGATATTGTATTGCTCCATGCCGGTCATAACCATTTTGCGGAAGAGAAACCTATTCCCGGAATGATAGCTTCTTACAAGTCTATTATCAACAAAATACAGGCGATCAATCCGAATGTCCGTATTTTGATTGCCCAGGTAATACCAAGCGGGAAACTACCTAAATATTCGTATATCCCGGAATTGAACGAGAAGATTGCGGAAATGGTTGCCGGATTAAACTCCGGACAGGTCTTTTTGGTCAATCAGGCTCAGGGATTTAACTGGCAAGACTATACGGTACACGATAAAGTACATCCGAATAAGGCTGGTGCGGAGAAGATGGCGACTGTCTGGTTCGAGGCCTTAAAGAAAGTACTGGCTTCATCGGAGACGGTGTTCTCCCCTGAAATCGTTCGGTATAAGACATTAGAGGATGGAGATTCCCTGGCGCTTCACATCTTCAAGCCCCGGAATATGCAGGCTGGGGAAAAAAGGCCGACTATTGTATACTTCTTCGGAGGAGGTTGGAAGTTAGGTACTCCGATTCAGTTTTATCGTGAATGTGCTTATTATGCTTCAAAAGGAATGGTTGCTGTATCGGTTGATTATCTGCACCATTCTACTCCGTTCGAGAGTTTTGAGGATGCCAAAGATGCGATATGTTGGTTGCGTAGCCATGCTTCGGACTATCAGCTTGATCCGGACAAGATTGCCGTAGCCGGTGGTTCTGCCGGTGGACATCTGGCTGCCGCACTCGGAACGATCGGGAGTGATGAGACTGTTCCGGCGGGTTACAGGCCGAACCTCTCCGTGTTATATTATCCGGTTATAGACATGGTTTCGCGAGGTTATGGTTTTCCGGAAATAAAAAGGGATTTTGAAAAAATTTCACCGATCCATCATGTGTCGGAAGCAACTCCCTCCACTCTTATATTGCTTGGCACGAAAGATCCTATCGTATCGGTCGAAACGATCGAGGCCTATCAAGATAAACTTTTGCAGAAGGGAGTGGATTGTGAACTCCATCTCTTTGAAGGTGCCGGGCATCCGATCTTTCTATACAGAAAGCCGCTTACGGAAGAGTATTATAAGGTTCGAAAGTTGACGGATGATTTTTTGAAAAGACAGGGATTCCTGTAGTATTTGATGGATTGCAATAGTATGGATTATCCTGCCCAGCGTGACTTTGTAAAAGAGTTGGCTGTCGCTTGCCGGAAAGCCGGATTGGGCCTGTTTATTTATTATTCGGTGGGTATAGATTGGCATCATCCCTACTTTTTGCCAAATACGATGTATGATCCGGCTCGTCCCCACTATAAAGAGGTTCCTGAGTCTTACAGATTCCGTAATGTGGAAGATTTTAAGCATTATCTGAATTATGCAAAAACGCAAATAATGGAATTGTGTACTCAATATGGGCCGATTGCCGGTATATGGTTTGATACGGTTGGAGGAGTGTATCAGTATTCTGAACTTTTTAATATTCAGGAAATATATGATATGATTCATCAGATTCAGCCTCATGCATTAGTCGTGTTTAAAACAGGTGCGAACGGTAATGAGGATTTTATAACCGGAGAAAGAGAAATGGGATCATTGGCTCCTGTCTTTAAAAGTGTCGGATTACCTAAAAAGGTACAGGACGCTGCCGATTTTTCTTGGGAGAGCAATAATGAAAAGCCGGCTGAGTTGAACATCCCGATCCAGGCTTTAGGGTGGGCATATCATACTTCTTCGCGACAACGGCAGAAATCGGCTGAAGAGGTTATGGAGCTATTGAGATATTGCGCAGATATGAATGCTAATTTATTGTTGAACATTGGCCCTCGTCCGGATGGAACCATTCTGGAAGAGAATATTCAGACCTTGGAAAAGGTTGGCAGGCAATTGGAGAAGGATGGTTTTCCAAAATTGAATACGAAATCGTATATGGACTTCCGTATGAAAGCGAGACAGACGGTTCAGACAGAAAAAGAAAATCAGACTGCTAATTAATTTATACCAAATAAATTACCGTAAAAGGAAGTGTGTCAAAATGTACTTGTCCCCGCGCTTGACGCACTTCCTTTTTTGATGATTTCTCAAATTGATATATTAGACGACTAATTATCTGTCCGCTCGAGAAGAAGGCGAATATGGATAATTAACAATTCATATTGACACCGAGAGATAATCCCAATCATGGTGCATTTTGGATGGCCATCGTCTTATGATGAAGAGCCCGAAAAATTGCCAGAGTGAAAGCGGCATGTAGAACCTGTTGGTGGATAAAACTGATTGCTGGCCGGAAGCATCCGGTTCTGCAATGTTTGCCTATGCTATGATAATGGAGGTGAAAAAAGGTTGGCTGGATGCTGCCGAGTATGGTCTGGTGGCATGGAAGGTATGGAAACTTTTTCGTAAAGAGGTCTGTTTTTGGGGAGTAAGAGACAGGCCTCTTTTTTATGGTCATTCTTAAAATATAGTCGGAATTTTTTTTGTGCTTGGAATTAAATGAGTACTTTCGGGCTCATATATATAATTTTTAGAGGGTAATTGTTGAATTAATAATCTTATTTTTAATATTATAACTATGATGAATGATGTACCTGTCCTTGATAAAGAAATGTCGACAACAGGAAAAAACTTATCTGATAGTATTGTGGAAAAATATGCTTTTGTATTTCAATCCTGTGATGTTAATATGAAGTTGCTGGTGGAGAATAAAGTCTCGCATTATCCTGCTTCAGATGTATTATTGAAAAAAGCTCGTTTCCTGTATCGGAATCAGGAGATTGGATGGATCGAGGCATTGGCTGCTTTTCAGGAAAAACATGGAGATTGCCTGGCCTTGGATGGAAAGGATGCCGCTAAAGCTTTAGAGAAGGCCTTCGACCTTTGCCGGTGGATGGGAGAGGAATCGGACTATTTGCAAACAGTATACCAGAGGAGGGCGGATGAAAAAAGAACTGAACTGTTTGACAGGATGGATCGTCTTTCTTTGAAACTGAAAGTTTGCCGTTGCTTGTCGGAAGGAAAGACGAATGAATATCTGAAGGCTGTTTTGCGTAAGTTGGAACAGAGTGGAAACATTTGGCATGTACATGACGAGATCCTAAAAATATATTATCTGCTGTCATACGATTTGACTGGTTTTTCCCAGAATCTTCCGGTACTGATCGATATCGTTTGCAGGCTAATTACCAATGGTCTGATGACAGAAGAGGAATGCAGTGATTTTTCCGGCGTATTGAAACGGAAAGCAAAGGAGATGGATGATAAGGTATCTGAATATTGGTTCTCCGATGATTGGGACACGCTTCATCCTCTGATAACCGAGTCGGTCCGTTTGCATACTTTTGTCTTCTTGATCTGTGGACAATGTCGGCAAAAGGAGGATGACCTTTCACTGATTGCTGCCCGTATATGCCGTTATCTTTCCCGTATACCATCACCGTATAGTGAACTGCTGAAAAATAAGTCATATACTTTGCTCACTGGCGAGAATACATTGGGTGACCGTATCCAGTGGGAGCATCTCCAACATTTTGATGAGATAAAGATCTTGGAACGTCTCATCATGCTACAAGCAGATGATAAAGCATGTCTTTTCCAGGAAGATAGTAAAAAGTGGAGGCAATGTCGAAATGAAAAAAATATGATCACCCTTGATAACGATGGGTTTACGTTGAGCCCATTGGTTGAATTGTGATGTAACTCGTGGAAAGGGCGTAAAGACCGGGCTACTGTGTTGAAAAACCGTTTGTTTGTCGCTTCTTTTAGCCGGTTATCTTTGAATTTTGATGCTTGTAAGAATATCCGTGATTTCCGTTCATATTGGAATCTGGTAGCGGAAGATTATCCTTTGTCGCAACCAATGTCTTCTCCGGCTTTTGTGGATACCGGATCAGATGAGAAAGAGATTGAGATACCAGAGATCGAGATGGAAGAGGAAGAGGTGGAGACAGACCATTTTCTGCGTCCGGATCAACGGGTCAAGGTCCGGATCCTGCATATCGACAAGGAAGACATGTCTCTGAAGATGGAAATTATAGATGCCCCATACCGGGGAATGAAGGCCTGTTTGCCATTCGCTTACATAAATTCATGCTATTATATCATCCCTGGTTTTATGGATATGTTTGTTGTCAACGAGATATTCCGTGCGAAAGTAAAGAGCGTGGAAGGAAGTGAAGTCAAGCTTTCCCTGATACGGGATTTCAATGAATATATGTATCCGGATTGCGTCAGGAAGAAAAATGTAATCGGGAAAGTGATCGATATTGCAGAAGGCAAAGTCTGGTGGTTGCTTTCTACCGGCATGACGGCAACAACGACTAATCCCCATAAGAAGTATAAGGCCGGTAACTTCTATAAGGTGGAATATGGAGGTTTATCGGCGGACAAATTGAAAAATACGATCAAAGTGCTGTCCCATATCCCATTTCCAGACGAAAAAGGTTTTTATAATAATGTATTGGAAAATTTGCGCAGTTTCTTTTTCTTCATGACGAAAGAAGTGCTGAAAGTCAATAAAGACAAGGAAGAGTTGCAACGTTTGAAAGAAAAAAACAATCCTTTCTTCGTCGCTTTCCAAAGCCTAAATCTTGAAGTTCCGGAGAGTGCTCTTGATGAGTCGGCTCAGACTGATGAGATGCCTGAAAGTGAAAGTAAAACAGTAACTCCCGATTTATATGACGAGTCGGATAGGATAACGGTGAGCCAGTTGAAGGAACTCATTTATTGTGTAGATTCGTTGATAGGCGACAGCGAAGATATATGTGGATGCTTCAATGCTTATAATGTCCTGATATTTTTGTGCCGTTTTGTGGGAAACAAAGAATTGGCTGATTATTACGGGCTTTGTTCCGACTATATCTATTGGGTTAATTCCCTGGACTCCGAATTATTGAAAAACAGAGAGGGAGTTGAATGCCGGCAACCTTTTAAGGGATTGTCGGATCGTATGGAAGCGTTAGATATGGACCGGTACAGCTTGCGTTTGCGTAATAACAAACAGGTTATACGAGTATTACAGACTTGGTTCGACTCCCGTCCCCTGACTTCCGTCCAGTCCGATTTGCAATCGTTTATGCAAAATAAAAACCGTACGGTAGCTGAGTTGGCACGCTATTTTAATATCATGTCCTATCTGAAAGAAAAGGATGATGACCTGCAGGAACTGATTTGCGAGAATATTAATGTTTTGCTTGGTTGTAAAGTCTGGGAGAAAAAAACTAGAGTGTACATACCCGTATTTTTCGGCCATGAAGGAGTAGAAAAAGAATTTAAGACATCTGCATTTATCCATGCCGACAAAAACGCGACAGAGGAGCAGAGCCTTGTCCTGGCTCGTGTGATTGCATCGTTCATGAATACGGAAGGGGGAACACTTTATATCGGAGTCAATGATAAGGGATATCTGACCGGATTGGACCAGGAGTTAAGGTTTGCTCATAATGACAGCGATGTTTACCTTCGTTCTGTCAATCAAAATGTGATCAGGCTATTAGGTAAAAAAGAAGATCGGGATCGTTATCAGGCGTATATACGTTGCCGTTTGTATGAATATGAAGACGGACGTCTGGTTTTGGCGTTTCGAGTGGCGCCAATCAATGAAGTGGTAGAGGTGAAAGGTGAAGTATATACGCGTTCTGCCAGTTCCAATCTGATCAAACCAGTTGGCAACGTGGCGGATTTTGTCAAGTTGCGCCATCGGCAAAAGCTGGATTCTGTTCCTAAGATGCCGGAGTTTCCTGCGTATTTTAGTGCAGAACGGAATGAATATATTTTTGATAAACGTTCTGTAGTCCCTGAAATGACAGCGGTTCAAGAGGTGGAAGCGGTTGCTCCGGTTTTGTCCGTAAACGAAGAAAATGTCCAGGAAAAGGCTTTGCGCACTAAAAATGCAAACACTCAAATTAATTTAGGAATCCGGACATCAGCTCTGCGTTGCAATCCTTTGCAAAAGAAGCATGACCTGGGATACACGCCCAACCATGTCTTTGTCTCCTTGTTTAAAAATGGCAAAATAGCCTATTCCGTAAGTCCCAAGATCGGAAAGTGGGGAGGAGAAGGGGGAAGTGTTATTTTCTCTTATAACCCGGAAGACAAGGAAGATTTGCTGGTTACGGTTTTTAAGAATGGCGAAGTAGGCCTGTCCAATCTGAAAAAGGGAATGTCACAACCGAATATGCTTTTTGCTTTTGCCGGTTCGATTGATGATATACTATTTATTTCTCCGGCTCGTAGTACTGATTATCTGTTATTGATTTCGGATAAGGAAGGTGAAAAGCGTTACCGCATTGTCCCACTCGATATGCTTGAAAAATCAATGTCTATACAACCCAAGAGCAATCTTGTCCTTGTACCGGAAAAAGGCATTTTTGTTTTTGCCGAGATCTTGATACCGGAACTGGTGAATAGCCTTGATGATGAGAAATCATTGCAGGATACTTTCGATCAATATTGTGCCGGACGTCTGTGGGAGCATAATTCCTATATCAAGAATGTAGATAAGATCAGCAATTTGTGCAATGTCCCTTTTTAACTTGTTTCTTTTCTGAACTGAAGCCCCAGAAATATCCCTCCCGGCAGCAATATGATCCCTGCTGAAACGAGTAGGGCAACCTGGAGCGAATACATGTCATTCAGCCAACCGATAAAGGGGGCGATAGCGGCGAACATCAGGCGGATTATGAAGTTGCGGATGGAAAGCACTGTCGCCCTCATGTCGGAAAAAGTCATTTGGTTGATGTATCCTTTGAGGATGGGGGTGGCAAAACCGCGGAAGATATAAAAGACGAACAAGATGGCAAGGCCGGCGTACGTAAGGTTGAAAGCCAGGGAGACATATCCGCCGACTATAAAAACGAGGATCAGGATTCCCATCTTACGCGGACCGAAGTAGTTGTCCACCCGGTCGGACCAGAGAGCGGCGAAGCCGACCGTCAGATTCAGTACCGTCCAAATAACGCCATACCAGGAAACGGGAGTTTTCAGATACATTAAAACCGGTTGTACGAACCAAGCCATCGTGAGAGTCGCTGCCCCGATTATACCTGAATACATGATATTGTAGCAAAGTTGCTTGTTCGTTACCAGCGAATATCTGATGATCCGGACAATCTCGTTTACCGGATTCTGTATTTTATTGGAACGGTTGACCTCCTTAAGCATGAATGCTGCCGGAATACCTGTAAATGCAATCACAGCCTGCGCATAAAAAGGAAGACGAAGGGAATAAGTCGCCAATAAACCACCAAAGATACCTGCCAGCGCTTCAGCGAAGTTGCCGATCATCGTGATCCGTCCTTCATATCGTAAGTATAAATTTTCTTTCTTGTATTGGGCGGTAGTATCGTATAACAGAGCGGAATCTGCACCATTTACCAATGTCTGTCCTGTCCCCAACAAGATTTCAGCGAAAAGAAAAGCCGTGAATGTCGAGGTGAACGAATAGCATAGATATCCGAAGAAGAAAAGGATACATCCTAATATCAGACATTTGCGGCGTCCCCAAACATCAGCCAGATAGCCTGAAGGGATCTCCAAGGCAACGGCTGCTATCGAATAGACACTCTTCAGGATAAACACATCCTGCAATCCTAATCCGTGTTTTTTGTAAAAAAGCACGATGATAGGCATAACCAATGTGAACCATTTGGATAGTTTGATCAGATAAAGAGCGAGTATATTCCGTTTCATGTTTGCAAAAGTACAAAATATATGAAATATCCTTGTGGGACGTCAATTGCATTTCCGTGAACTAGTTTCGATGTTTTACCCATCAGGAGTGTCTAATTATTGTACACCATTGTCAAATAATTGGACACTTAAAAAAAATGATCGTGCTTTTATCTATTTGTATTTTAGTTTATTGACTCTTTTGGCACGCTTTTTGAATTTTAATGGACGGAATATAATAAATACGCGATATGAAAAACTTGAACATAGCATTACGTTCGCTTTTTAAGAAAGGAAGAAGTAATGGGATAAAGATTTTATCTCTGGGAGTCGGACTGGCGATGGGACTTGTCCTGATATCGAAAGTGTGTTTTGAACGTTCGTTTGATAAGTTTTATCCGGATAGCGACCGTATTTATCGGTTGCACGAAAACATCATCCGGGATGGTGAATATAAGTCCTACGGGCAGGTGAGCGGAGGCGTGGCTACAGCTATGCAAGTCGAGATACCGGAGGTTGAAAAAGCAACTCGTTTGACCTATATCGGGGGCGACAAGGAGTTGTTCAAGACACAGGATGGAAACCGTTATTCCGCCCGTTATGTCGTGATGGGCGATACGAATGTTTTCGATCTGTTGCCGCGTCCTATCCTGATCGGTGATCCGAAAGAGACTTTGTCCCGTCCGGGATATGTGATGATCTCGAATCGCATTGCCAAACTGTTGGGAGGTGCAGAACAGGCAGTGAACAAGGAATTTGAATTTGAATCCAGTCCAGGACAAACCTATACGATAGGAGGTGTGTTTGAAGATGTACCTGAAAATTCCCACTTGCGTTTTGAGATTGTTGCATCTTTGGAAGGTATGAGCAAGTGGAGTCGTGAAAATTGGCTGGGGAATGACCGTTATCTGGGGTATGTAAAACTTTATCCCGGCACTGATCCGGAAAGCCTGACGACTGCCATTCGTGAGATGCAAGGACGGCATTGCGATCTGGAAGAGGTGAAAAAAGCGGGAATTGATTTGACTTATAGCCTGGTTCCGTTGATGGACATGCACAGTAACAGTGATGAGGTGAAGAGCATGAATTCCCTGTTGGGCTTTCTGGCTTTTGTGCTCATCTTTACGGCTGCGATGAATTATGTGCTTATCGTGATTTCCACGTTGATCAACCGAACCAAAGAGGTGGCTGTTCATAAATGTTATGGGGCTTCAGATAAGAACCTGTTCGGTATGATCATGTCGGAGACGTGTTTGCATATGCT
>ENA-OWPB01002688-OWPB01002688.1-human-gut-metagenome-genome-assembly--contig:-NODE-2688-length-11659-cov-15.349707_pt1 | contig 11659 bp, 16 predicted proteins | sample MGYA00248260_ERZ651838 | MGnify/ENA primary metagenome ERZ651838 (study PRJEB26924, sample SAMEA4378304) | human gut metagenome | biome: human gut; feature: human-associated habitat; material: faeces...
CTGTTGTTTTTCCTAGTATGAACAGTATGCGTAACCCTGAGTCGGCGTTCCTGTACCATCCTTCTAACAAGCGACTTTCTAAAATAATATTTTCAGTTTTCGTCCCCTATATCCCTTGACATCTCCCTTTTTATTCTGCAAAATAGTAAGAAGAGTCTTTCAAGATTCTACTTTATTATAGAAGAAAAAGAGGTCATTTATATGGAAGAAATCATACAGTTTTTAGCTGGGATTTTGAATAGAGAGTTTATTCGTGCGGTGTTTAGTAACCCGAGAGTAAAGGATAATGTAGTTAAGGCAAAGCTTCGACCGATGGAACAGAAGGGGGAGCTTTTGTTTCAGTTGGAGTCTTTTACAAAGACGCAGGCATTTCATAAGAATCTGACAGTGGAAGAGACGAAGGATGAGCTTGCGAAATTGTTGGAAGAGTTTCGTCAGGTTCAGGTTGAGACGGTGAGTGAGGATATCACGGTATTGCTCAGTAAGAAAGGGAAAGCAACGATTAAGAGAAAGCGCAAGAAGGTGCAGGCGAAAGCTGCGGATCTGTCTCATAACAGGAAGAAAAAATATATTTTGGAAGAAGGGATTGTGGTTCCGTTTCTTCAGGATCTTGGAGTTATGACACAGGATGGAAAGATTGTGCGGACGAAGATGGATAAGTTCCGTCAGATCAATCGTTTCCTGGAGTTTGTTGAGGACATTCTGCCGCAGCTTGACAAGGACAGAGAGCTTACACTTCTGGGCTTTGGATGTGGAAAATCATATCTTACATTTGCAATGTATTATTATTTACACGAGTTGAAAGGGTATGATATTCGTATTATCGGATTAGATCTGAAGACGGATGTGATTCTGCATTGTAATGAACTGGCAAAGAAGTATGGGTATGAGAAGTTGACATTCCTTGTTGGAGATATTGCGGATTATGAAGGTGTGGATCAGGTTGACATGGTTGTGACGCTTCATGCGTGTGATACAGCTACAGATTATGCACTTGCGAAAGCGGTTGGCTGGAATGCGAAAGTGATTTTGTCTGTTCCATGTTGTCAGCATGAGGTGAACAAGCAGCTTGAAAAGCAGAGAAATCTGCATTCAGGCAAGATGAAATCGAAGACGGAAGTTATGGAAGTTTCAGAAATGCTGGGAGATCAACTAGCTTCCATGGAAGAAGTGCTCGGACCAATTATGGATTATGGATTGTTGCGAGAGCGTTTTGCAGCACTTGTGACAGATGGACTTAGAGCAAAGCGTCTGGAAAGCGAGGGATATGAAACTCAGGTATTAGAATTTATTGATATGGAGCATACGCCGAAGAATATTCTGCTGCGTGCAGTGAAAAAGGGGAGTCTTGCAGCAAAGAGCAGAAAAGAGGCAGAGGATTGTGAAAGATTTTTGAAGATTCAGCCAACATTAGGTATGCTTCTGGCAGAGCAAAAGGGAGATAAATAATGAAAAAAAGGGTAATAAAGATTGCCGCACTGGTTGTTCTTTTTGCGGCTGTGCTGGTGATCAGTAATGTGATACTGAACCGTGGAAATGATGATCAGGTTGTGGATATGGGAGATGCCACGTTACCTAGAGTCTCATTTATGATGGGGGGACAGAAGATAAATGCGTTGTCTGGTTATGTAGATGATATGGATATTGCCGCAATGCGAGATACCATTACACCATTAGAGAGTGATGGTACACTGAAGATGCAGATTGAGAAAAATGATAACCAGATCCGTGAGATCAGTTACAGTGTATATTCTCTGGATGGAACAGAGACATATGATAAAGGAACTCTAAAGTCTGCAGAAAGCGAAGATGTCACATTAAAGCTGGGGAAATCACTTGGAGATAAAATCCAGGAGGCAGTACTTCAGGTTTCGCTTGTGATCGGCGAGGAGAAAGAGACAAGGAAAGTTAATTTCTATACCAGAATTGAGAAAGCAGATGATATTACAGCATCACAATGTCTTACATTTGCACAGGATTTTCATACGAAAGCATTTAATAAGACGGATGTAGATTCATTGAATATTTACTTGGAACCTGGAGATGAAAGTGACAATACAACTTATCAGACAGTCAATATCCATTCAGATATTTCTCATATTCAGTGGGGGACTATGCAGCCACAGTTGCTTGGTGATGTGCGTTGGAGCATAAAGGAAAGTAATAGTGTGTATACCTCTCTCCTTGCGAATTACAGAGTTTCCTGCGTGGATGATGTCGGTGAGAATGCAGTTTATGATATTAAAGAATTTTTCCGTGTGAGAATCGCAGGGACTACAATTTACCTGTTGGATTACAATCGTGATATGCAGGAAGTATTCAGTGAGAACAGAAGCGTGATCGATGAAAACGGAATTCTGCTCGGCGTTACACCTTCAGATGTTCCGTATGAGACAAATGAGAAAGAAACGATTGCAGCATTTGTGGAGTCCAGAAACCTTTGGATGTACAATAAGAGTTCGAATGAATTATTAAATATTTTCGGATTTGCAGATGCAGATACGACAGATGAAAGGAATCTGAATGATCAACATGCAGTACGTATCATCAGTATGGACAATAGTGGTAATCTTGCATTTGCTGTGTATGGATATATGAATCGTGGCGAACACGAAGGAGAAGTCGGTGTCGGAATCTATTATTTTGATGTTGAGAGAAATCTGATCCAGGAGAAAGCATTTATACCAAGTAAGAAGTCCTATGCAATCGCAGCGGATGAGCTTGGCAAGATGGTTTATTATAATCATGCGGAAGAGCAGTTATATGTTTTGGCAGACGGAACTTTGTATCAGGTAGATTTGAAAAAGAATAAACAGACAACACTTGCAGAGAATCTTAAAGAAGGACAGTATGCAGTTTCTAGTGATGGACATCTGATGGCATATCAGTCAGAAGGAGATAAGAGTGGCGGAACAGTGATTCAGGTAATGAATCTAAGCAGTCTGGAGACGAATACTGTCGAGGCAGCAAGCGGAGAAAAAATTAGTCCACTTGGATTTGTCAATGGTGACTTTATTTATGGAAAAATGAAATCCGAGGACGCAGGAAAGAAAGCTTCCGGAGAATTGATCACTCCAATGTATGAACTGGAAATCCGTAATTCTAAGAACAAAAAAGTTGCCAGCTATTCCTTTGTTGATAAAGGCATTTATATTTCTGATATTTTAATCGATGACAATATGGTAACACTGAATCGTGTAGAGAAAAGCGGGGATATTTACAACGTTACTTCACAGGAGTTTATTACGAATAATGAGGAACGCAAAGATACAGCGATTAAAATAGAAGTATACACAACAGCACTGATGGAAAAACAGATGCGGATTACATTTGCAGAGGGAGCAGGAGAGAAGAGCGTGAAAGTGATCCGGCCGAATCAGCTGGCATCAAAGAATGAACTTGAAATGGTTCTTGCTGATAACAGCGAAAGTGTGAAATACTATGTTTATGGTGTTGGTGAACTGGCAGGAATTTATGATAAAGCTTCTTATGCCATTCAGAAAGCACAGCAGATTTCAGGAGTTGTGATCTCTTCTGACCAGAAATATGTCTGGGAGAAAGGCAATCGAGATCTTGCGTATTCGATAGAGGATGTTGCTCTTTCGAAAGAAGGAGAAGAGACATCACTTGAAGCATGTGAGCGCTATATGAAGACATATGATGCTCAGAAAGTAGATCTGACAGGATGTACGCTGGATCAGGTACTCTATGTGATCAATAGAGGATGTCCGGTGATTGCACTTACAAGTGCAGATCATGCAATTCTTCTGACAGGATATACGAAGAATGATATTACTTATATCGATCCTGAAAATGGAGAGTCACAGACAGTTTCCATCAGTGAGATGGAAGGAATGGTTTCCGGAAGCGGAAATACATTTATTGGTTATATCAAATAGAAAGTGAAATAAAAACGACAGGTTCTTCAATAGTTCAAATGAAGATCCTGTCGTTTTTAGGTTGCATAAGAAAAATCTTATAAAGCTTTCTTAAAGATAATTCCTCTATATTTGTTGAGTGCTCCGTAAAGAATCAGACCAAGCACACCGGCGGAAATTACTTCTCCGATACCAACTGTCAGCATCATGAAAGGAATCGGAAGTGGAACCATATAAGCATATTTTAATACAAATGGAACCACAATGATATTGGCAACAACCGGAGGAACAGGGGCAAGGAACTTGCTCTTGTTTCTTAAAGACCATGTAAAGATGGCACCGATCAGTGTTGCAAGGCTGCCGAAGATAATGTCAGGCAGGATTGCACCTCCAAGTGTGTTTCCGATGAGGCATCCTACAAACAATCCAGGGATTGCAGCCGGAGTAAATACCGGGAGGATTGTCAGTGCTTCCGCAAAACGGATCTGCACCTCTCCAAAAGCCAGTGATGCACCGACAACAGTCAGTACGACATAGATGGCAGCGATCATAGCTGCCTGTGCCAGGTAAAGCACTTTGTTACTTGAGTTTTTCATTATTCAGTTCTCCTTTAGTTTTGTTTTACGTGTGGAAGGTCACGAACACACTTTACTAAAACCCAGTAAGACCTTATTTTATAAGGGTTTCAGCGGTTTGTAGTATAGCATGGTAAAGGTGAAAAATCAAGGGAAGTACCAAAAAAGTACCAAATGGGAAAATATCAATCCGAGAAATTACCATCATCTCTGTATTTATAACGAGTTACATCATTGAATTCTTTTTCTAAACGGTAATGAACAAAGGACTCAATATCAGCATATATTTTATCAAGTTCAGAGGAAGTTAAATGTATTTTTCGCCCAAGCGGATCGGAATAGACAACATCGTATTCGGGAAAAGTACGGAGACCTTTTTTGGCAAAAGCTATTTTACGGTTAATATCTTCATCAGAATCTTCTGAACTGATATATATTTTTTGATAACGAATATCAGATGTTTCAAGTTCTGAATATCCTGCATGAGATATTAAATAAGAAATACAATCACGTTTTTCTATTAACTCTTTTGAAAAGGAATAACTTATTTCCGAAGTATTTTTGTAGCTGTCATATCCAAGAAGATACTCTTTTCTTACTTTTAATATCTTGGAAAGTAAAGTGGCATATTCAATGGATAGACTACGCACTCCACGTTCTACGCTAGATAAATGTTTCTCATTTCTGATTTTTCCGTTGTTTTCGGGAAGAGCTTCAATTAGATCAATTAGTTGCTGCTGAGTATATCCCATTCTTTTCCTACATTCTTTTAGGCGTTTCCCACAAAGTAACATCTTTTCATTTGTTTCGGTTATCATAATTAATCCCCTTTCTAAAATTAATGGTAAAAGTAACATAAAAAAAGTAATCACAGATGTGTAGTATAGGTAACATTTTTGATACCATAATATCATAGTAAATGATTGCAGTCAATGACGGATAAGCAATCATAATGGAAAGGAGAAAAATAAAATGGCTGAAAAAAGAACGGCAACTGAATGTACTGAAATGAAGATGGGTCGTATTGAACAGGCGTGTCAGAGGTATGGTCTCGGCAGAAATACCATGAGAAAGTTCGCAGAAGATGCAGGGGCAATAGTAAAGGTCGGAAAATGCTGTTTGTACAACTTTTCAAAACTGGATGCTTATGTGGATCATATTTCCAGCGAGGTGTAGACATGGATAAAAAGAATTTAAACCCAATACATGTGAAGGAGCTGTCCGGCAAGACAGACTTCCCTATTGCAAGCCTGCTGCCTTTTGGCAAAGAAAATGCAGTTACAACAGGAGAACTTGTGAAGCTGAGTGGCTGCGGATCAGCAAGAGAAATGCAACAGCGAATAGCTCACGAAAGAGAGCGTGGAGCTATCATTTGTTCGGGATCGGGGCGTGGTTACTGGAAACCGAAGAACAGACAGGAAATAAAAGAATTTGTAAAGACTATGGATGCAAGAGCGTTGAACACGCTAAAATCTGCGAGGAGTGCAAAGATGGCGTTGAGAGTGCCGGAAGGGCAGCAGGAGATGGAGAGAGGAAGTGGAGAAGATGGCATCAAAAAGAATGTTTAGTTTAGCTGTGGCTGATACAGATTTATTTTTAGATATGCCTTCAAGCACACAAGCGTTATATTTCCATTTAGGATTGAGAGCAGATGATGATGGATTTGTTGCATCACCTAAGAAGGTAGCAAAAATATGCGGATGTGGTGAAGATGATTTGAGAATCCTTGCGTCAAAGCACTTTATAATATCTTTTGATTCGGGAGTTATTGTAATTACACATTGGAATTTGAATAATAATCGTATCAAGGCTGACAGATACAAACCGACATTTTACGTAGAAGAAAAAACCATGTTGATATTAGAAAATGGAAAGTATTCGTTGAATGTCTCCACAATGTCTCCGCAATGTCTCCAAGGTGGAGTCGGAACGGAATCGCAGAATAGAATAGATAAGAATAGAATAGATAAGAATAAATTAGATGATAGTAATAAGGGGAGAAAATCGAAACGATTTTCCCCACCAACTGTGGAAGAAGTAGAAGAGTATTGCATTGAACGTGGAAATGCTGTTGATGCTCAATCTTTTGTAGATTTCTATGAGTCTAAAGGATGGTATGTTGGTAAAACAAAAATGAAGGACTGGAAAGCATCAGTGCGTACATGGGAAAAGAATCAACAGCATAATCGAAATGAAAGCAACCATAAAGCAGTTAAGGGATTGGAGAGTTGGTTAGATGCTTAGAGAAGAAACACAAAGATTATTGATGATGATACAAGGATCGTATTCAAATTTTAAACCAGTAGATCAAACGGTAGCTATCAATACGTGGAATTTAGCATTGGCAGACATATCGTTTAAACAAGCACAGCAAGCATTTTTAACTTATTTGAGAAGAGATATAAGTGGATTTGCACCAACACCGGGCAAGCTACTTGAAATCATACATGAGATAAGTGAAGAGAATCAACCAAACGAAAATGAAGCATGGACAATGGTAGAAAAGGCGTTGCGGAATAGTACATATAATTCAGAATCGGAATTCGCAAAGTTACCGCCATTGGTTCAGAAAGCAGTAGGATCACCCGGACAGTTAAGATCATGGGCGTTGGAAGAAAGCGGAAGTAGACAAGTAATGGCTTCAAACTTTATGAGAGTATACCGAGCAGAACAACTCAAACAGAAAGACTATGAGAAACTGCCGGAGAATCTGAAAGCATTGCTAAATAAGAAGAATGAAAATTCATATTCCGCACAAATTCAGCAGAAGAACCAAGAAATGATACAGATCACATTGAATGAAGATCCTGCGGGGCAAGAAGAGAACAGTGGAATATCCGAGAAAAACAATGAACGATTGCAAGCATTGAAAGAAAAATTACGCTGAGAGAATGTCATCCTGCTGTCAAATTATCGGAGAGGGCAGCAGGACAACCTCTAAGAAGATTATAAAATTCAAAGAGGGAAAAGGCAATGGAAAGTATGATTATTTCACCTAACAGAGGAAAAGTAAGTAGCATGAAGATTCGGAGCGTTGTTGTACGGTATGAACAGGAGAATCTCACAGCTGCGATCCTATTCGACATAAAGAGATTGAAAGAGGACACAAAAGCAATAGGAGCGAAGCTATACGCACAGAACACAGAAACAATTAAGCAAATGATAAATGATATATTTAAGTTATATGGCAACCGAGATGCACTGAGAGTGAACATCCCGGAGAACAGCACAGAAGGCGAGCTGTGGTCAGAAAGAATGGATCAGCGTGAAAACTTGTAAAAACTTGACTTATTCGAGGGATATAGAAAAAATGGCAGTACGTGATACTTACATGAAAGATTACGGAATATCTAAACAGAGGAGAGAAGAACTAGAAAACTATTGTAAGAACGCAACCGGGCAGAAGCAGGAACTTGTATTGAGGATGGCACAAGACAGCTATTCACCTATTGCAGCACAGTTATTTGCTAGTTTGACCGTTGGCGTTGGTTATGACCGACAAGCAAAGTGCCAGTGGTTACCAATGCAAAGAAAAGATTTTCAAGGTTACCGAAGAAAGACACTGAAATTAATACATGATTTTTTGGTAATGTCTGAGGACAGGGAAACAAGGTGGAGCTGAAAGGTCACAGGAGAACGAGTTGAGTCTTTTGAAATTATAAAAACTACAAGAACAGCATTGAAATGGCTAGAAAGTAGCAAATAGAAGCTCACAGACCTATCACAGAAGAAAGAACCGTCAACTACTGCGGAGAGTGGCTGACGGTATAAAATAGTCTTGTAATGGCGAAACGCAGAGTCGGAGTATCAAGAGTCTCTTTCTATTCGTTGCTCAACAGCTTTTTTAATATATCCATTGACGGATTCGCCTGCTGCCTTTGCAGCTTCTGCAATCTTTTCTTTTTGTCCTTTTGGGAATGTAACATTAATTCTATCATAATTGTTTTTCACGTATTTATTAACAGCTTTTTGCTGAGCCTTACTTACTTTTGATTCATCAGTCATTTATATACCTTCTTTCTTGTGATGCAATTTGAGTTCACTTATTCCACTCTACTAGAATTATATATCATAAGTCTATTGATGTAAATATAAAATATCAATAAATATATTGGTGTAAATATGTATAAAATGCCAATAGACTATTGGTGTAAATAGACGTATAATATAGTTACAAGTTAAGGAAAGACAACAGCGAAGGTGGATGGGAGTACCGAAAGGGAAAGCAAGAGCACAACGCAACACCGGGAAACAGGATAAGAGAGATTGAGATGCACTGAGTAGAACGCTAGATGTTTAAAGCCTGCCGGGGCTGTTGAGGATACCTTACAAGAAGGGAGATGCAGTACATGAGATACAATTTGAAGAAGATCATGCAGAACGCTTGGAAGATTTACAGAAAGAATGAAATAACATTTGCAGAAGCACTTCACAGAGCATGGCTGACAGCTAAAGCGGAAAGCATTAATGCAGAACGTATTGAGAACAGCAAGAAGGCAGCAGGCGTGACAGAAGAAACCAATACTTGGATCGGATGGAAGAAGCTAGGCTTTGAAGTGATTCATGGATCAAAAGCATTGTTCGGATGCTCATTGATATGGGGATCAAAGGGAGATGGAGCAATCTATAAAGCAAGTTTTTTCGGAAGATCGCAAGTTGAAGCAGTAACAGTATAAAAAAATGCCCTTGTCAGTGCTACCAACGCTGACAGGGGCGAGATGGTCGGACTCCAACCACAACAGCTAAATTATAGCATGGAGTCCCAAGAAAGGACAACAGAAAAATGAATATTAGAGAAGAAATGGTTCAGAAACTGAATGAATATATGAGTACAGAAAATGGTGTGCATGATGAAGTAAGCAACGCACAGATAAGCTTGTAAGAGGGGGAACAAAAGATGGAGCTTCAACTTATTCATTGCGGATCACCAATGATATATGAATGTGCTAGAGGGGAGGTACGAAGATGGACATTTTCTTACATACCAGAGCAAGATGCAATAGTTATGAATAAGAACCACAAAAATTACGAAGATCACAAAAAACTTTTGCTTATATACCTAAGTTTTGATGATTTGCAAAGAAAAGAGTTTTTATCAATGGCAAGAAGTATCGGAACAACATTCTTTGATTCAATTAATAAGGTATTGAGAATCCGAAAGAAGATTCATCGTAATAAGTACAAACAGTAATAAAGATATGGGGAGAATGAAAATGCAGTTCCGACTCATGTAAGTGAAGAGGATAAACTGAGTACCCAAATCGAGTACGCAGGTCAGAGAAGAGAAGTAACAGTAATCAACGAATCCGGCTTATACGCTTTAATCTTCGGAAGTAAGCTGGAATCAGCTAAGAGATTTAAACACTGGGTAACATCAGAAGTGCTTCCGACAATCAGAAAGACTGGTTCTTATCAGAAACCAATGAGTCCAGTAGAAATGATGCGCATTCAGTTGAAGAAAACCTCAAAAAACTACAGATATTTATAAGATATGGTCAATTATGCTAGGAAGGGAAGTACAGAAATGAGCAGAGATTTAAGCAAGCATACAGAAAATACTTATAAGCGAGTACCGGAAGATTATTTTATGACAGCAAATGATATACAAGCAATTCATTTGATTAGTAGCGAATTTGATAAAATCGTTGAAGCCTGGAAGTTAGGATTTGAGCAAGCATACCAAGCAGCGAAAGCCGGACGGCTTGATTTTCAGAAGTAAAGCAAAAACCCCATAGTGCGGCAACACTAAGGGGCAAAACAAATTAGAAATGACCAAATATATGCAATATAAGGTCAACATGATTATACAATGTCATGCTGACCTATTGCAATATCTGAACTAATGTTCAAGGAAGGGAGCAGTTATGGCAACAGACAAGCGAGGTAGAAAGCTACCAAAGGGGATACAACAGAGATATGAGGAATTTGAGGGGCGTTTCATGTATCAAGGCAAAAGATACCTAGTACACGGAAAAACAGTCACAGAAACGCAGAAATTAATGACAGAACTCAAATACAAGCTAGAACGTGGTTTATATGTATCAGCGAAGAAGATCACGCTAAATGAATGGTACAATACATGGTTAGAAGAATACAAGAAGAACCGGGTGAAGATTGGAACATACAACAGCTATGACAAGTATTATCAAAGCACGATAAAGAGCCGACTTGGCAGCAGGAACATTGGAGAGATACGTGGTGAACACATACAGAAATTATATAATGACCTTGTGAAAGAAGGATATGCAGTATCAAGTATTAAAATTGTATCTGCTGTCCTGCATGGATGTTTTCAGCAAGCGTATAGGAATGGACTAATTGAGAGAAATCCCGTTGAGTTAGCTGAAATCCCACGCGAGACAGGCGAAAAAAAGAAAAGAACAGCTATGACAAAGGAACAGCAAGAACTATTTATGCAGTACGCAGAAGAAAGCTATTTATATCATTTTTTTGCAGTAATGCTGCGAACTGGAATGCGAAAAGGCGAGATGCAAGGACTCAAATATTTAGACATAGACAAGAAGAAAGGCGTGATCCATGTTAGACGGACTTTGAAATATATCGAAAAGAAAGGTTATGTTGAGGATACGCCAAAGACGAGAACATCAACAAGAGACATTCCGTTGACTGCTGCCATGCTAGAGCATATCGAAGCACAGCGGAGCTACTGGGGATTCAAAGTAGTAAAGATGGATCAATATTTGTTCTGTAATGAGAAAGGCGAACCGATCAGCAGGGAACGAGTGCAAGCGGAGATTGACAGAACGATTAATAGAATCCGGGCAGCAGGACACGAGTTCCCAAGAATTACAAGTCATGTATTTAGACATACATTTGCAACGAGAGCAATCGAGGCAGGGATGCAGCCACAAGTCCTAAAAACAATCCTGGGGCATAGTTCACTAGCCATGACAATGGATTTATATAGTCATGTTCTGCCGGACACAAAGTCTGAAGAAATGCAGAAGATAGCAAACGTATTTTAGAGGGTATAACACCCCTCTTTTTTCTATGTTACGCAGTACCAAAAAAAGTACCAAAAAAGTACCAAATTGCATGGATGCAGATAACAGAGGATAAAAAGAAAAGAACCGAGAAACGTTGAATTTCAAGGCTCTTTGACAAATCATAAATCTATATAAACTGTAAAGAAAAGAAGTTTTGTTTTACGTGTGGAAGGTCACGAACACACGATTCATTTTCGCG